>Ga0302248_1002691_pt1 | contig 10424 bp, 13 predicted proteins | sample AAG_UR_Leu_MG_FD_193528 | JGI IMG/M metagenome (GOLD analysis project Ga0302248, IMG submission 193528) | Enriched activated sludge microbial communities from anaerobic digester in WTTP, New Holstein, Wisconsin, United States - AAG_UR_Leu | ecosystem: Engineered > Bioreactor > Anaerobic >... | reverse complement strand
AATATTGTTTATGTAAAACTTGTCAGCGTCTATTCCTATTGTTTTAAATAGATTAATTGATAAAAACACAAGTACAGCTCCACCAATGGTAAATAGAATAGACCAGATTATGGTTTCTCCAGTTACTAGAATAAAATCAGATAAAAGACCAACTTCTCTTATCCGTAATGAAGAGTATGAAGTCCACACGAGAAACCATAAAATAATCAAGCCAAAATAAAAAGAATTAGCTATTGATTGCGATTCTTGATTTATTGGTAAGACAATATAGTATACTGATAATACTATATATAATAGAAGTGTAAATAAGACTTTTTTTAAATTAAAAGCATTTCTATAGAAAAATAGTGATAGAGCAAAAGAAATTACTATAGGAATAATTCTAATTAGAATATCTTTATTCAAGTTTATATTTAGCGTATATATCTTTACCGGCAACCAAGAAAGCGCAATTAAGCCTATCAATATTCCGAATTGTCGATAGGAGAAGAATTCTTTTTGCTCTTTTTTCTTTTGGAAAATACGGGCATACCAGAAATTCACCGCAAAAATATCAGTAGCTTCATCATGCATTTGCTCAATAATATTTGAAAAGGATTTTTTATCATTCCTATATAGTATTTCAAGAGCAAATGGGTTATTGATATCATCTTCAATGCACTTTCTTGTTATAATCATATGTTATTCCTTAAACTAATATTCTAATGGCCTAATCGAATTTTAGTTTCTGCTGCCCGCAGGGTCTTTCTAACATTTGCTTAACCTGTAATTCTGTGCCCGAAGGGCTTGGCGTGGTTTTTGCATAAGCAAAAACCATGACAAAAGAATTATCAGGTTGAAGCATTTGTTAGGTGACTATTCCTTCTTTCTTTACATCTATAAAGACGTTAACCATATATTTATCAAGTTTATTTCGTTTCGGTATACCTAGATATTGTTTTATTACTCGAATGGCACCATGCCACTCTTGTTCAGAAGCAGGACCTTCAACCGAGTCATCATTAATGAAGTAAATATTAATTAAGAAGGCGTTTATTCCATTTAGTACTCTTAAATAGTATAGATGCGCAATTCGATTTGCATATTGATAAAATGTTCCTGACCAATCAATATTATTATTAATATTTAGATATTCTTTTACTTCAGAAAATGCATCCATAATTTTTGCTTTTGATTCTGATCCAGCCCCAGTTCCAGGGCTTACAATTTCAGGGATATTTGCTTTAGCTTCCACAATAAATACAATATCTTTATCTAGTCCTAATGCATCCCATTGAGGTCCCCTGTTTGGCCAAAAATCATTTAATGGATAAGTAATTTTTGTCTTTAAACCTAACAAATCTATAAATTCTTGATCTCTATATTCAGCAAATTGATCGTCGCTTAAAGGTGATTTCCAAGTTATATTAATTGGTTTACCTATTTTCTCAGCAAGCTTCTTATTCAGTAACTCAGGTTTTTCATTTATCAGGATTTGAAGATCTTTTAAGCTTCCATGTGAATCATTATCCTGCATAAAACGTCCCATTTTTTCCTCCAGCGCCGAAGGCGTCCACCTAACATATTCTACCTCAGAAAACCCTATAAGAAAACAATCATAAAATTCAGAAAGAATAAAAGCGCGATAAGCTTCGCGCAAGAATTGTTAGGCTGTTTTGAAGCGTGAATAAGTTTCTCTGCGTCATATTTGATAGAAGCGTGATAAGCAATAAAGCAGCTGCTGTGCTTTCGTGCTTATGCTTCTTACCTGCTTCGTTTCAATCGGTCTTTAGTACTGACCTAAAGGACTTTCCTTCAAGAGAGCAATTAGGCAAAGCGCAACGCCGGTTAGCTTCATGGCTCATGGCGCAGTTACATAAAGGACAAGGGGGCTTTTATGTCGTCACACTATAATAAAAGCGGTTTTATACAGTTCTTGATTGAAAAGTGCCATTTTGGCAACAAAAAAACCAAATGGGCCTGCTATTGGGTTCAAAAGTTTGAGCAAGAGGAGCCGGAATCTGTCAATATAGTTGATAGCTCAATGATCTTGTTCTTTGTATAATCTAGGATGCTTTATTGAGCCTGACTTCCCGCTGCAGCATAACCGTTCGTGGACCCCGAACGAAGCGCTAAGGGTGCACAGCAGCGACAGCATCCAGAGTTATTTGTCGTCGTTCAAAGATAAGGATATCGGCTCCACTGTGTTTCTCGTGCGGGGTGACGTAACCGATACCCGAATGCCGATGCTCGTTATTATACCAATCGATGAAGCGGGCAAACCATTCTCGAGCTGAAAGAATGCCTGAAAACACCTTTGGGTAGCCGACACGGTATTTGACGCTTTTGAAAAAGCTTTCGATAAACGGGTTATCGTCACTCACCCGAGGCCCTGAATATGTGAGCCCGACTTCCAGTTGCGTAAGGAATGCCACCAGCGATAGTCCTTTCATCGGCCCCCTCGTTATCCGCGTGTACGAAAATCGGCATGAGGCCAAGTTCCCGGATGATGCGACGGAAAAGGTTTCGTGCAAGTTCCGGGCTTTAGGATTCTTCGATACTCCAACCGACAATCTTTCGGGAGAAGATATCGAGGATGACATAGGCAAAGAGGAATAGTCCTTTCACATCGGTCTTGAGCCACGTGATGTCCCAACTCCACATCTGATTAGGGCCGGTTGCCACCAGTTCTGGAGGCTTGCGGTTCCTTGCTGGTTTCCTGCTTTCAGTTCGGGAGGGGGGAGCTGATTTTGCCTTTAGGATGCACTAGAGAGTGCGCTGGCTGCCGTAGTAAGTGCCTTGCTACAAAAGAGATGCAACAATCTGAGCAGGTGTCTGGTTGCAGTATTCTGCTGTGTTGGCTGCCCGATAAAACTGTTCGACCTCTTCTGGGGGAAGCTTTCACCGCACCGATTTTTCCGCCCCCTTGCGTCTGTCGACCGTCATACCGGCTTTCCAGCGTATGTAGCTTTTTATGGAGATGCCGAGGACTTCGCATGCTTTTTTCACCCGGCCACCGCTTGCCGCCGCCTCTTCGATGAGCGCTATTGCCTGTATTTTCCGCTCCGAATCGATTAGTCCTCCTCGTCCGAGTGAAATATCGCCCGTGCTTTTTTAGTTCTGCGTTCTCTCGCTTTTAGTCCAGTTGCTTGTCACTCGCGATGCCCTCCAGTTCCTGTTCGTAGAGGGCAAGGTGTTCAGAGTGTAGCCCATGCTGACGCAGCCACTCTCCTTGTTCGGTGTCGGCTACCTTCTATGCTTCCAGCATCAGCTTCGATTTTTCGGCTGCACCACGCTCAGAGGGCGTCAGCTCGCTTCTCTCTCGATCGAAGCAGAGCGTACCATCTTTGAGCTTAGCGATCCAGCCCTGAATCGTGATCGCACTGATTCCGGTCTCTTTTGCGACCGCGTACACGCTTCGGTTCTCCGTCGGCAGGACTTTCCGCAGTACTGAGTTCCGAAATCCTTCGCTATACTTCATACAGTCACCCCCTGTTCAGGTGACTTCTATATTGACAAAGAGGGAAGGCGTCAAGCTAACGAATGCGTGACTTGCATTGCGCCGTTGGCGTGATTCTTGCTTTTGGGAGCGTCGGCGAGCTAGCAAGAATCGTGACAATAGCAATGTCAAGTCAGCGTTGGTATTAGAAGGTTTCATTTTCCTAATAATGCAAGGAATTCTTCTGGATTATAGATATTGAGTTTTGATTTTTTATAATCTTCTCTATTCCTGGTAATAATACACTCACACTGATTGGCAACAGCACATTGATGCTGTACTGCATCTTCAAAATCAGAAAAATCTAATTTCAAAGCTTCTATGATCGCTTCATGAGTTACTGGCAGTACCATAATGTACGTGAGTAACTGTTCAATGAATGATTTTGCCTTTGTGCTTGTACTTATCTTTCTAAGGATATAATAAATGTCGGTTACACTGTTTGATGAAATGTACCCTATTAGATTTCCATTCTCTATACTCGCAAGGACACTTTTGCTGCGCTCTACAAAGGGCATGCGGCCAGTTGCCACATCAAGAATGATATCAGAATCAAGGAATACTTTCTTTATCATAGATTTTTCTCCATTAATGCATCTTCGAGGAGTTCTTTATAGTTTTGTCCTTTATACTCGTTTTTGAACATTCCAGTGATTTTGTCAGTAATATCAGCGGATATTGAAGAAAGAGAAGGCATTGCTGTTTCGGTCGAAGAAATGGATTTGAGGTACTCTTCTACCAGCTTAGAGACACTACGATTCTTTTTCTTTGCATATAATTTGGCTTTATCGACTACCTGTTTGTCTATGGTTAAAGTCAGTTTTGTTCTCATAGTTCTTCTCCTTACACGTATAATATAATCATGAATACACGTGTAAGTCAAGATTGGCGTCTGTAGAAGACGAAACGATCTCACTATTCTAAATATGGTAAAATGGAGAGTAATAACTGTGAAAACGAAGACTATTTTCAAAAGCCTTCTAACGACAAAGCTCACTTGCCGCTATGGAGCGTCTTGTTATGCTTCATTTGTATTATTTGGAGTGTCTGCTCTTTTTCCTCTGATCATCGCTTTTGCTTCGGTTCACTGAGGTATTTAGAGCTTGGAGGTTTTTTGTTGCATCAGAACCACCCTTGGACTGAGGCTTGATATGATCAACTTCCCATCCCATCTCGGATGATTTCCCATAAGAAGGCTTATACATCTGGTTCCCATATGGGTCTTGCCTGTATTTATCAGGATCCTTTCCTCTAATTTCTTTTGCATTTTCCCATGCTTTTTCTATTTGGTCTTTTGTTGCCATTCTGCAATCCTCCTTTGTCTATTATGCATAACATTGGAGCTGCGCCCCTTTGTCAAGACCATTTGTTGATGGTTTTAAGTAGAGGGGGTATGATAAAATGGACACGAAGTTAAGAGAAAAAAGGAAGGGTTCATGTCTAGAAGGAAGTTCAACTAGGAGTTTAAGGTAGCAGATGCCAAGCTTGTCCTCGATGATGAGTTGCCGGTATCTCAAATAGCTCAACAACTTTCAGTGCATCCGAATAGTCTCTACCGTTGGGTGAGCGAGTATGAGAAGTATGGTGAGAGCGCTTTCCCCGGTAATGGAAGTACGATCTATAGCTATCAAGCAGAAATACACAGACTCGAACGAAGGAATCAGGAACTTGAGAAAGAGGTTGAACTTTTAAAAAAATCCGGGTCTTCTTGCAGCAAAAAAGGACGTGAGGTTCAGGTATCTGGTGCAACAAAAGTACCGATACCCAATCAAGAAGGCCTGTAAAACATTGGGAATCTCACACAGCGGATTCTATGCATATTGTGCACGCAAACCATCCGACCGGCAGTTTGAGAATGAATTCCTGTCCCACAGGATACGTGAAGTATTCGAACAGCATTCAGGACGATACGGTGCAAAGCGGATTACCTGCGCTCCTAAGGATGAAGGGATCAAGGTCAATAGAAAACGAATCGTAAAGCTCATGCGTACGATGGATTCTGTATGCAAAAGGTGCCAGAAGAGCTTACAAGAACTACAATAAGCACCACTCGAATCGAGCTTATCCTAATGCACTGCAGCAAGATTTTACCGCAGACTATCGGAACAAGGTGTGGCTGGGAGACATTACCTATGTTCCCACGCACGAAGGTTATCTGTATCTTGCGGCATTCCTGGACCTGTTTACACGCAAGATTGTTGGTTGGTCGATCGCATCTACGATGACGGAACGGCTTGCAATGGATGCGTTTCTCCAGGGCTTTGGCAAGGAACAGCCGGCACCTGGGCTTATCGTTCATACGGATCAAGGCTCCCAGTTTACTGGCGGGAAGTTTACGACGCTTGTAACCCGGATTCCCGAACATTTATACCAATGAGGGAGGCTCAACTCCGAGCGCCTCATAGAGAAATCTCTGTTTGTTGGTGATCTCTCCTACCCGAAACCTATGCCCAGGATGGGCATAGCATTCGATGATATCGAGCTCATCGAGCAAATCATGTAAGGTATAAGTCTTATAGAGCTTCGCATCATGCATCGCCTTATCAATATAGGAAAGGTAGACGAGCCCAAGGACTATAATGAGCCCTAGGATTTAGACCATTGTCGAGGAAAAATAGAGTGGACCAAACCTTCTTGAAAAGAAAGAAGAAGGAAGCATAGAGTTCACTATGCACAAACACTACGACAAGGAATTCAAGGCAAAGGTTACTCTTGAAGCAATCAAGGGAGAGAAGACGATTCAGGAGCTGGCAACACTCTACAGCGTGCATCCGAATCTGCTAGCGATGTGGAAAGAGCAGCTAGAGGAGAATGCACCGGAGCTCTTTGAGCGATCCCAGAAGGATAAAGAGAAAGAAGCAGCGGAGCATAAAGAAGAGGAGCTATACAAGGAGATTTGCCAGCTTCAAGTAGAGAATGAGTTCTTAAAAAAAGTACACACAGTTGTAAGAGAGCGAACCACAATGGTAGAGCCGAAGCATCCGCAGCTTTCGATTCGTCGGCAATGTGCACTCTTGGGTATCTCCAAAGGGAACGGTGTGCTTTGTGAGCATCATTGACGTCTATTCCAGGAAGGTAATCTCGTGGTAGCTGTCGAATACGATGGATGCACATTTTTGCACTGCAGCCTTGGAAGAAGCGATTGTGAAGTATGGAGTACCAAGCATTTTCAATGTGAGCAAGGCAGTCAATTCACTTCAGAGGCATTTCTTTCCGTGCTGCAAGACTATGGTATCCAGATCAGTATGGATGGAAAAGATCGGGCGCTCGATAATATCTATAAAACCATCAACAAATGGTCTTGACAAAGGGGCCCAGCTCATCATGTCAGAAATTATCCCACGCATCATGCGTATAATCATGCACAAAACTCGCGCGATAAATGTGATAAATCATCACAAAACTGGCTTGACTTTTGTGCATTATTGCACTATCCTCGTTTTATGGAACGAAAAGCGCTTGCTGACCTTCAAGAATGGAAAAAAAACCCCTCCCGAAAACCGCTCGTTCTTCATGGTGCGCGCCAGGTTGGGAAGACATGGCTCCTTAAGGAATTTGGTATACGCTTTTATCAGAATGTCGCCTATGTCAATTTTGAAGCAAACGATCGTATGGCGCAGCTCTTTGCGTCCGACCTCGATATCGCGCGTCTGCTCATTGGCCTCAGAATCGAGACACATACCGCAATCAATCCTGAAACGACCCTCATCATCTTCGATGAGGTGCAGGAAAACCCAAAAGCGCTTACGTCGCTCAAATATTTTGCGGAAAATGCGCCTGCTTACCATATTGCTGCTGCAGGTTCGCTGCTCGGCATCGCACTGCACAAAGGCATTTCTTTCCCTGTAGGGAAGGTCGATTTTCTTGATCTCTATCCGCTCTCTTTTGAGGAATTTCTCTGGGCTTTGGGAGAATCTGAGCTTACACGCATCATTGCACAACGCGACTGGCAGCTCATCGATTCGCTGCGTGATCGGCTCATACAGTACCTTCAATACTACTATTGCGTTGGGGGGATGCCAGAATGTGTGAGCACCTTTGTGGCCTTTCACGACCTTGAAAGCGTGCGCAACGTTCAGAAAGCGCTTCTCGATGCCTATGAACAGAACTTTTCAAAATATGCCGAACCTGCAATGGTTCCTCGTATTCGCTCAGTCTGGAATTCGCTGCCGCGTCAACTTGCTCGCGAACAGCGAAAGTTTACCTATGGACTTATCAGAGAAGGCGCACGCGCCCGTGAGTATGAGCTTGCGATCCAATGGCTCTGCGATGCAGGCTTAGTTCATAAAGTCTATCGCGTGGCAAAGCCGGGGCTTCCTCTTCGCGCATATCAAGAAGAAAGCGCATTTAAACTCTTTATGCTGGACACAGGACTCTTTGCCGCCCAGAGCCATCTACCTCTCGAAACCCTTCTTCAAGGTTCTGCACTTTTCGAAGAGGCCAAGGGTGCGCTCACTGAGCAATATGTGGCGCAGGAACTTCATGTGCGTAAGGACCTCGAAGTCTTCTATTGGTCGAGCGAGACCTCCCATGCAGAGATCGATTTTCTCATCCAAAGAGCCGAAGCCATCTATCCCCTCGAAGTCAAAGCCGTTGAGAACCTTCAATCCAAGAGCCTCCGCGCCTTTAGAGATAAATATTCACCACCTCGATGCTATCGCACTTCGCTTTCGCCTTATCGCGATGAAGGCTGGTTAGTGAATATCCCACTCTATGCTCTTTAGTGCATTCCTCAGTGCCTCGTAAGAAACTATAGTCAGCCCATAAAACTGAACAGCATTTTCAGCAAAATAATAGAGAGGGTCAGTTCAGACTAAGACTGGAAAGTTATCACCGACTGCGAGGCCAAACGAGAGTTCCGCGCTTAAAGACCGTATCGACGAGATTCATTCCAACATGATAAGCGAGATGCGATGGCGATGGCGCATTCAAGAGAAGTATATCGGCATTCTTGCCGGGCTCGAGGCTGCCTGTGTGAGACGAAAGGTCAAGGGCAGCCGCGCCGTTCAGGGTGAGGGCGGTGAGGGCTTCTTCTATGGTCATGCCCATATTGAGCACGGCAAGCGCAAAGATAAGGGGGATGGATTGGCTATAGCAGGAGCCAGGATTTAGGTCGCTGGCCAGCGCAACCGCGCAGCCGGCATCGATGAAGCGGCGGCCATTGGCGCAGGGTTCCTGGAGGTTGAAGGCTGTGAGTGGCAAAAGGCAAGCCACTGTGCCCGAGCCGGCGAGCTTGGCTATATCGGCGTCGGAGGCTTTTAGGAGGTGGTCGGCGCTGGTGGCGTGGAGTTCGGCGGCGAGGGCGGTGCCGCCAATCGGGGCAACTTCGTCGGCATGGACTTTGAGGGCGAAGCCGGCTGCGCGAGCTTTTTCGAGATACCAGCGCGAGTCTTCGATTCCAAAAACCCCTTCTTCGCAAAAGATGTCCACAAAGTGCGCCAGGTTGTCTTTTTTTATTCGCGGAAGGGCTTTTTCTACAAGAAAGGCTAAGAATTCGCGAGGTCTACCTTTGAATTCAGGTGGAATGGAATGTGCTCCCAAGAATGTCGGCACAATTTCCGGACCTTCTCTGCGCTCAGAAAGAGCACGCATAGCGAGTAGCTGGCGAATTTCTGTCTCTATATCCAAGCCATATCCAGATTTTCCCTCAACTGTGGTTATGCCTAGAGAAAGCATTGTATTTAGGCGTCCTTCGCCGATATGGATCAGTTCTTCGAGCGAAGCTTCTCGCGTAGCGTTTACGCTTTTTTGTATGCCTCCTCCATGTTTGTGTATTTCCATATATGCTGTGCCTTTAGCGCGCTGGTAGAATTCGTCCTCGCGCCATCCGGCAAATACAAAGTGAGTATGACTATCGACAAAGCCTGGAACACAGCAGCGTCCTTGAGCGTCGTATGTTGGTCCTTCTAGAGCCTGTTGAGCGAGTGGTGAATCAGAAGCAATCAAGTCAGACTCTTTGCCGACCCATGAGATGTGGCCTTTATCGATATAGATACAGGCGTCTCGGATTTTTCGAACTTGAGCCATGGATGGTCCAGGTATTGCCTTTAAGCCTTCGGGCGTCCAGAGTTCGCTTATGTTGCGAATCAATAGATTAGAAGAGTTTTCTTTCTGCATGGTTTTTCTCTTTTGATTTTCTATTATGTCCTATACAGAGGATCGAGTCCAATCGATCCCCATATTCGTTTGAGGTAATTGGACGATACCAGCAGCTCGAGTCTTTCATAGGCGCTGGAGAGCTCTGCCTGGACTCTTCGCTCGGTTAGACTCTTGGGCTCGGCCCTGTCCGCTAGAAATTTCTTTAGATAGGCTATGGACGTTTGTACATGAGCGATTTCCTGTTCTCGGTAGCAGTCGAGTCTTGTTCTGTACCAGTCCGATCTTAGGACATACTCTCTGTCGAATAATTCTCTTACCTCTGGGTGTTCGATGCTTTTGCCTTCGTAGTTGCCATATACCATGGTGGAAAGGACTGCTTTGAGAGGTGGTATAGCAGCCTCGTATGAGCCATCTTCGAAATAGGCTTTGGCCGATTTTTCCATTGCAGCTTCAATATTTTCGATTCCTTCCACAAACTCTTCTATAGATTGTAGTTCTGGTCTGAGCATGTCTTCTGTAAACACGACTGAGGGTGTGTCGAACAATCTGCCTAGATAGGTTGCCGCAAAGAGAGGCGTGATACGCCATCCGAGCCTCGATGCGGGTATGAGTCTGCCTTGGTAGGTGAAATCTTCGACCTTTTCGAGGTAGCCGTTGTTTTTAAGGAATTCAGGGTCGCGCTCTTCAGGGCTGAGGCGAGACCACAGCTCAGGCATCATAAGAGATATATCATGATCTACTTTGTATTTATGACCGATATAGCCAGCCGCAGTAGTAAAACCCGCATAGCCGGTAAGAATGAAGCCCAAGAGTGCGTTATTGAGGTCGGTGGTAGGCACAAGGGCGT
>Ga0302248_1002679_pt1 | contig 10460 bp, 8 predicted proteins | sample AAG_UR_Leu_MG_FD_193528 | JGI IMG/M metagenome (GOLD analysis project Ga0302248, IMG submission 193528) | Enriched activated sludge microbial communities from anaerobic digester in WTTP, New Holstein, Wisconsin, United States - AAG_UR_Leu | ecosystem: Engineered > Bioreactor > Anaerobic >... | reverse complement strand
GCCCATCAGCGTCCCATCTTCCGGCGTGCATTCCATTGCCGTTAATCTTGTCAGCGGGGCATTGGCAAAATATAATCTTCAACCGGATGAAGAAATTACTGCCATCCTCGGCAATTTATCGTTGAGGCGCATATCAGAAGGAGAAGCGCTAAATGACCAACGCCTTTCAGTCGGGCTTTATGGCGCGCGCGCCCCAAAAACAATTCCAATAGACATCATAGAAAAAGACAACAAAGAAAAAATTTTACCGGGATGGGGTATCAACGGGAATCTTTCAAATTTAAGATTAGAAGATAAACGGTCTATTGGAATTATTCAAAAACCTTCTGCGGAAGTTGAAATCCCTCATGATTCAAATGGCATCATTTTGGTTGCGCCGTTGAGACCGATTCCTCAAAACGCCAATTTGGTATTGGCTGAGTCCATGATTGAAACCTTTGACTTAATAAACCATTCAGCAACGCTTGGAATTGCTTTTTTTGGAGAAGACCCATCGCAGGGCATACTGCCGGGCTCGCCTGTTATTGGCGCGCAGGAAGGCATCCTGCGGCACGCAGGACCGTCGCGTTTTTCCGTTGCATCACAACCGCCCAAAGGCGCGCGAATATGGGCGCCCATAATAAATATATATTCGAACGGAACGCGCCCCGCTGCCGAACCAGGATATGTTCGCTTTGGCGATGTTTGCGTCGGAGAATACGATTAACCCAAATCAGACAGGTTTTATTTCCGCCGCGTGCCCAATAGCGCCTATTGCGCCGTTATTTTATTTTTGGATTATGGGAACTCGGCGCGTGGCGCAACCAGTTTGGGAGCATTGTTGTATGCGTCTAATTTAAAATAAGGTTCTATTTTTAAGGGCGGCATTCTCTTAAATCAGGAAAAGACGCATAAAATCAACCGTTGCGGCGGGGCGCATGGGCAATCCTATGTATATCAAGCCCCACAGAGCCGCAATTGTAAAAATATTTTCACCGCTGTTAATAATTGCCTTGACAATTGAAGGCATCATTACATACAAGATTATTCGTTGTTGTTCGGAAAACTATGATAGTTATCTTTCTTTGTGATTCGTATTGTGAATGGGGATTTAAGGGGCGTTGCCCTTTAAATAATATAACGAAAGGAAGGAGAATTCTCTATGACAAAAGCCGAAATGATTGAAGCCCTGGTTAAAGAAACCGATATCCAGAGCAAAGCCAAAGCCCAAGAAATTTTTGATGCCGTCTTTGCCATCATTGGCAAAGCCATCAAAAAAGACAAAAAATGCCTCGTTCCCGGATTTGGCAGTTTTGCCGTTGCCAAGCGCAAAGCCCGCAAAGGACGCAACCCCAAGACCGGCGAGGAAATTAGCATCCCCGCGTCCAAGACGGTGCGTTTTAAGCCGGCGGAAAAACTCAAAGAGTTGATCTGATTTTTACAGTTCGCCGTTCCTTCAGGGGAGCTTTAAATTTCCGCATCATCCAAAAATGAGCGGAAAGAAAAAGGCGGGTCGGATTGCGAACCCGCCTTTTTTATTGTGTGTTGTTTACAATAATGATGACATGATTTGCGTCATCTCTTTATGGATGAAATTGTTTGTGGCAAGAAGCTGTTTTTTATCAATCGAAAAATGCCCTCCGGTGAAATCGCTGACGCGACCCCCAGCCTCCTCGACAATCAACCAGCCCGCAGCCGTGTCCCATGGTTTTAAATTCTCCTCCCAATAACCCTCAATTCGTCCGCAGGCTACCGCGCACATATCCAACGCCGCCGCCCCCACGCGCCTAACCCCATGGCAGCGCATCATAAACGTCTTGAAAAAATTTAGATAATAATCCGCCCGTTCCCGCCTATCATAAGCAAAGCCTGTTGTTAAAAGGCTCGTATTCAGTTCTTTAATCTGCGACACGCGAATCTGCCGCTCATTCAAAAATGCGCCTTCGTCGCGTCCGGCGGAAAATAATTCCTTGTAATAAGGATTATACACAGCGCCCAGAATCATTTTGTCCGCCTGTTCGACGCCGATTGAAACGCAAAATGCGGGGAATGAATGCGCAAAGTTTGTCGTGCCGTCCAGCGGGTCTATCACCCAGCGCACATCCGAAGAACCGGACGCATTCATACCTGATTCCTCCGCAAGAATCCGATGCTCGGGAAAATTTTGGCGAATGGCGCCGATGATTGTTTTTTCGGAATGATGGTCTGCTTCAGTAACAAGGTCAATCTCGCCGGTTTTGGTTTGAATATGTTCCAGCTTGCCGTAATAGCTCATAAGCACATCGCCCGCTTGGCGGATAGCATCGAGAAGGACTTTTCTTAAATCGTTCATATGATTTTACTTTTCTAAAAGGTCTTTGATTTTTTCCAAACGCATGCTTCTGCGAAACTCCCCAAAATAAAGATTGCGCCCGCCGGACTCGACCTCGCCGCGCTGGAAATCCACCGTTTCAGAGCGAAAATCAAACTTCGCAGGTTTGAGCGGAGCATTATTTTGCGCATTCGCCTCCAACCGCCAAGGGTCAAGATTCCCATAATAAAAATCCTTCAGGAATAAACGCTCTTTTTCCGGCAGCGTGGATTCGTGCATCGCCCAGACGCCCATATACGGATCCGCAAAAAGCCACCCATAAGGCTTGATATAAATCGCCGCCCAATCGTGCATTCCCCATCCATCGCCGGACATGCATTCCCACCCGGAACGCCATGCCGCCGGAACGCCCACGCTTCGGCACATCGTTATCAATAACAAGCCCAGCTGCCCGCAATCGCCATAACGATGTTCATAAACATACATCGGAATATTCAGCAGCGTGGAATATTCCCGAGAATAACTGTAAACAATATTTTCGCAAATCCAGTTATATATTAATTTCCCTTTGATGTATGGATTTTTCTCATCGCCGACTATCTTCTTTGCCAGCGCCTTGATTTCCGGCGTGAAAATAATATGAGGCTCTTCCTCGGAAATATGCTGAATGTAAACAGGATCTGATAAATCCTCTTTCACTTTAGCGGGATCCACCTCTTGATAAAAACCATAAGAGGTAAATTCATACTGCACGCTGAATGATGTTTGTTTGTCATCGCTGACATCCGCCTCAAAATAAACAGAGCGAATATTGCTTTGCGGAGCGTCTATCGCTTTTGGCTCAGGGGTGGCGCTGATAAGAGTGATATCCTTCTGACAATCCGTTTCCCGCGGATAAGGCAGCCAAACGCGTATCGTCTCTCCCGCCATGACAAATTCCTTTTTGGGGGTGAGCGTTTGCTTTGCCCCCAAACGGAAAGGAGCCACATAAGGCGAATTGCCTTTCTTTGCCTCATCCTTCATACGAAGCGCCATAGCAAGAATGCGTTCCCCAAAACTGTCCTTTTCTGAATAATCCTTAAAACGTTTGCGAATCTCAGGATATCTTTTGGCAAGATTGGAAACCGACGAGGAAAAAAATCTCTTCTGCCCGTCAATCATCATCACATCAAACTTGCCTTCTGCTTCCCATTGACGAACCTCATCTTTTGTGCAATTCTTTATCTTCCTGATGCACTCGGAGGTCAATTCATCCTCTGAAGTATCATAATCAAGCCGAATGCGGCGGATACGTTCCATTTCCCATCTAATGGCAAATTTATCCGCGTTCATGTCGGTTATTAACGCATCGGTGAGAACCTTCTCAGCCATCTTTATATCGCCAGTGCGCAAAAGCTCGCGGGCATGTTGAACAGGTTCGGCAGTATTTTCAGAAACAGAAACAGTTGGAAATACCGCCAAAAGAGCAAAGATTGCAACGACCATTGAAAAAAGATGTTTCATGGAATAACCTCCCCAAAATTTTGAAAAGACTCTGCTCTTTTAATGCAGCAATTGTAAAGCTCAAATAAAAAAGCCCCCAAAAAAGAAGTGCTGCGGCGGGGAATGGGGACCCGCCGCAGCGGGTGAGATGTGGATGAGGTTAGGGGGAGAGGAATGGCTTCTCTTTACTCTCGAAATCCTGTCTCGCTAAATCTAATATACCACTCAAACAGGACTGTCACACAAAAAAAGGTGAATTATTTAATAATATTTAAATACTTTTTTAATACACCAACCAACCCTCCACCTTCAAAATAATGAAAAAATATATGTGTTCGTTGAGAGTTGAAAAGTGGGAAATGGCGGGGGAAAGCTGAGCATGGCATGCCGCACGCTCCGGCAGCGTGAATAAAAGCCCTGCAATTGAATAGATGCGACCACAAACCCAGACGACCTGTCAACCATTCCGCCCTCTGCTTTGTTTGGCTCTTATTCACCAATAAAACAGGGTCACCGGCGGACACTATTATTTTTAACAAATTGCAACAATTTTGAAAAATCAGGGGGGAATTATTATTTTCTTATAAATCTATTGATAATAAATGGTTGAAATCCATTTTGAAGGAATGCAATGAAATTGCTAAATAGCTGGTTTCGATTGTGAAAACCTCAAAAGAGAAAACCCATGTTTTATAACTCCACTTATCAAAGGTAGGTTGCACGAACTTTTAAAATGGAAGAATAGACTTGTATGAGCAGATCTTTTCTGACTCATCAGATATAGATATAAAGGAGTAATTATGGAAAAGAAAACACTCAATGACTTATTTTCAAAAAACCTATTTCAAGTCCCAGATTACCAACGAGGATATGCATGGGATAAAAAACAATGGAATGATTTCATTCAAGATATTGATGCACTGGTGAATGAAGAGGTAAAAAATCACTATGCCGGAACGGTGGTGGTCTACCAAGAAAAAAGCAAGCCCGCCAAGATTTACGGAATTGACAGGCTTGAAACAGTTGATATTGTGGATGGTCAACAAAGGCTCGTCACCTCTTGTCTTTATCTATCTATCATTATTCGCAAATTGATTGAAAAAGGTGAAACCGCCTATGAAGCGAAAAAATCTCTCTTTTTGTTTTCGGAAACCACTTGCAAGTTGACACTCAATAATAACGCCAATAACTATTTTTATAATCTACTTAACACAGGACAATCTAATACAACACCTGATACGACGCATGAAAAACGTCTCCAATCAGCTTACAATTATTTTAAAAGTCATATAGAGGAAAAATTGGCAGACGATACTGAAGGCGGTGTTGGCTATCTCCGGGCCCTATACCTTGCAATGACCTCCAAATTGGTTTTTACCTTTTACACAATCGAGGAGGAATGCGAAATTGGCATGACTTTTGAGTTGATGAACTCAAGAGGAAAAGGACTTTCAGTTTTAGAGCTATTAAAAAATTATTTAATGTATTGGGTTTCGCGAAATGAAAGCGATGAGGTAGAACGCGCTTCATTAACCACTATAATCAATAATAACTGGAAAGACGTATATAACAATCTTGGAACATGCGTTGGCAACGAAGATCAATGCCTAAGGACTGCCTGGACATTATTTTGTACCCATTCACCCAGGAACTGGATTGGTTACAATGGATTTAAGAATGATGATTGTATTCCACTGAAAAACTTTAACATTAAGTCCAAAGAAGACACAAAAAAATTCATAAAAGATTTTTCGAATAACCTTGGAGCCATTTCAAAGCACTATGCTATTATAACCAGTCCAACATCCTCCAACACTATATCTGGCGATGAATTGATTTGGCTAACCAAAATTCACAACACCGGCAACATTGCAAATTTTCTGCCACTCCTTGTTGCCGCCCGGAAACATCGAGAATCCGATAAAATTATTGAAGAGAATTACATCTCACTTCTAAAAGCACTCGAGATTTATGCGTACCGGGTATTTCTGTATCGCGGCCGACGAAGCGATTCAGGGAAATCCAGTTTCTATCGCTGGGGCAATGAAGTTCTCGAAAAACCTCAATCACTACCCGGTATTACTGAGTCAATACACGAACTGACGCGGTATTACGCCAGCGAAGATTCTTTTCAGAGTTCGAACGCTCAGCCCAGCGACTGGTATGGAAGCCGTAATCGCCTGAAATATACGCTGTATGAGTATGAACTTCATTTATTGGCGACAGAAGGGCAAGGGAAACAACCACGCCTGGATTGGAAGGATTTGAAGGATTCCACCATCGAACACATACTCCCACAGAATCTCATGGAGGGTTCTCACTGGAAAGAAGTATGGAAAAACCCAGAGGACATCAAGGAATGTCTGCATGACATTGGTAACCTTGTACTCACAAAGGATAATTCCAAATATTCGAACTTCGAGTTCGAACGTAAGAAAGGGCAGCCGGGACAGAGTCCCAGTTACATCAACTCCGATATTCGGCAGGAGCGTAAAATTTCCCAATATGATGATTGGACAAGGATAGAGTTCGATAAACGCAGAAATGAAATAATTCAATGGATAAATCAGCGGTGGAAGACAAAAGAAAGCCCAAATGTAGAAGATTTGATTATAACCGATGAAGATGATGTTGATGGAATTGAGACTCAAGTGGAAAGAATAGAGTCATGAATGGATCCTTGATCCTTCAAAATAGTGAAAAAATATATGTGTCCGTTGAGAGATGAAAAGGGGGAGATGGCGGGGGAAAGCTGGGAATGGCGTGCCACACGCGCCGGCTGCGCGTATAAAAGCCCCGCAATTGAATAAATACGATCACAAACCCAGACGACCTGTCAACCGCTCCGCCAGCACCAAATCGCTAAAATGCCGTCGCGTTTGCATCCTCAAAATATATCTTGATTGCCCATCCTCTGCTTTGTTTGGCTCTTATTCATCATCGGAAACCCATTCTTTAACTGGTTTGTTTATTTAACTCCTTTATAAAACAGGGCCTCCGGCGGGCACTATTATTTTTAACAAATTGCAACTATTTTGAAGAATCAGGCGGAAGGTGATTAAAGGGGGAGCAGTGCTGAAAAAAAACGAACTCGCGCCTAATCACTTTATCGCAGAAGGGGTTCTGGTTTTTGTCACAATCCTTTGGAGCACAACGTTTATACTCGTTCAACGGGCAATCACCCCGCAATATTGGAAAGGCGCGTCATTTACGCCCAATTCCCTCATAACATACCGATTTACCATCAGCGCCATAGCGTTGTTCCTTTGGAAGCCCAAAATCATTCAACAGATTAAAAAGATCGAATTGCGCGCTGGCATCTTGCTGGGCGCTTTGCTTTACGTCGCTTTTCTGACTCAGACGATAGGTCTGCAATACACAACCACAACCAAAAGCGGATTTATCACTGCGCTCTCCATTATATTCATTCCCTTTCTATCCATCGCCATCGAAAAGAAAATCCCCCCTTTGGGCTCGATTGTGGGGACGTTTCTTGCCCTGACAGGGCTATATCTGCTTTTGAATCCCTTTGCGGAACAAAGCGCCATCAACCGCGGCGATATCATGACCCTGATTTGCGCCGTTACGTGGGGTTTTTATATCGTGCTGCTTTCTTACTACACAACCAGAGGCATCCAGATACTCCCCTTTGTTTTCGTCCAGTTTGTCGCCATGGCGGTTCTGTGCTGGATATATTTTGCTGCAGCAGGGGAGAGGATTATTCTTCCCGAATTCCAATTAGCGGCGATTGTAATATTTTTAGGATTATTTTGCACCCTTTTGACAACACTCTTGCAAAACCAATATCAGAAATTTACAACCTCGACAAGGGCGGCGTTGATATACAGCGCCGAGCCGCTTCTTGTGGCGATTCTTGGATACCTCATCCTGAACGAACAAATGACCATCCCGCAGATTTTGGGTGGCATACTCATTGTTGCGGGCGTCATCTGTTCGGAATTATTTTAGAATTCCTCGCCCTCAAATCAAACTTTTTTTAGGGCTGGCAAATCATCAAAAATCTTTGCATTTTTCCAATTGACTTTGAGGCTTTGCTAAAAGAGATAAATCTCATAATTTTATATGAAGAAAGGGATAAGGATATGGATTACGGTTTTAATGAAGTTCAGCAGGACATCCGCGATTTGGCGCGGGAGATTGCCATCGAAAAAGTTAAACCTGAGCGCGCAAGGCTGGATGAGGAGGAAGTATATCCTTATGAAATTATGAAAATTCTCGCCCAGTCCAATATGATGGGCATTTATATCGAAGAAAAATATGGCGGACTCGGCGGCGGATGCATGGAACTTTCCATCGCAACGGAGGAACTCAGCAAAATCTGCGGCGGCGTGGCAGTCTGCTTTGCCGCCAACGCCCTCGGTTCCTATCCAATCATTTTACATGGAACGGAAGACCAAAAAAATAAATACCTGCCAAAGGTTGCCTCCGGCGAATACCTTGCCGCCTTCGCCTTGACAGAGCCTAATGTTGGGAGCGACGCCGGTTCTATTGAAACAACCGCCCGCGAGGAGGGCGATTATTACATCCTGAACGGGACAAAGCAGTGGATTACAAACGGCGGCGCGGCTGACATATTGACTGTTTTCGCCGCCACTGAACCGGGCAAAGGCGCGCGCGGCATCTCGGTTTTTATCGTGGAGAAAGATTTCCCCGGCTTCATCGTCGGCTCAAAGGAAAAGAAACTCGGCATTCGTTGCTCCGATACGCGCGAACTTCGTTTTGAAAACTGCCGCGTCCCTAAGGAAAATATGCTCGGCAAAAAAAATCGCGGATTCCGCATCGCCATGAACACCTTTGACAAATCCCGTCCCGGCATCGGCGCCCAAGCAGTTGGCATCGCCGCTGGCGCCCTTGAAGAAGCCATCGAGTTCGCGCGCACCCGCATCCAGTTCGGGCAGCCCGTCTCAAGTTTTCAAGCAATTCAGCACATGATGGCGGATTGCGCCATGCAGATTGAAGCTGCGCGTCTCCTCGTTTATCAAGCGGCGCGGATGGTGGATGCCAATGACCCCGAGGCATCCAAAATTTCAGCCATGGCAAAATGTTACGCATCCGACGTTGCCATGAAAGCGACAATTGACTGCATTCAGATTTGCGGAGGAAATGGATATATGCGCGAATTCCCCGTTGAAAAATATATGCGCGACGCCAAAATTACCCAAATCTACGAAGGGACAAACCAGATCCAGCGCACCATCATCGGGCTGGAGCTCATCAAAGAAGCCGCACAGAAGAAGAAATAATTAATTACAAAATTGATTTTTATTTTTCGCCCGAAAGTGCTTTGAGCAGTTTTGCCACGCGGAGGTTGTGCTGGGCGTGGACATTGTATGGATTGACCTTCAGCGCCTTTTCATACGAATCAACGGCTAAATCCACAAACCCTTTTTGGAAATAAAGAAGCCCAAGATTGTATTGCAATTTGTCGTTATAGGGATTCATTTTAATCAACTCGAGGTAATCTTCGATTTGAAGATCCTTGCTCTTTTTACGCGCGAGGATTTCTCCCGAAACGATATTTTCCATTGCTTCGGCGGGCTTGACTTTGTGCTGAGTCAGCGATTTATACGCATGCCGAACGCGATCGAACTCGCGCTGGGCGACAATGCGCAACTTTTCTCCAAGATTATGCACACGGTCGGGATGGTATTCCTTCGCTTTCTGACGGTAAGCATGCTCGATTTCTTCCAGTGATGCCTCTTTGGAAACTTCAAGGATTTTATAGCAATCATCTTCTGTAAAAAGATCGTCGTGAGATTCCTCCGTTTTCATTTTAGGCTTGGATGGCGTAGAAGATGCCCCAGCGGTATGCGCGCCGCGGATGATGGCGCGCCCATAATTTTTTGTGGATTTGATTTGCTCGGGCGTTAATTCAACATTGGTCAAATCCGCCTCCTCCACATTAGCGCCGGCAAGGATTGTATTGGTCATGTTAGCAAATTTTAAATTGGCGCCGCGGAGGTCTGCCCCCGAAAGATTGCCGCCGGCAAAGCTGGAGCCGACCATCCATGCCCCATTCAATTTGGCGTGCGTCAAATCGGCAAAGTCGAAATTGGTATCAACCGCGTTTACCCCGCGCAAATCCGCCACTTTGAGATTGGCGCTTGTCAAAAACGCATTTGCCAGATTGGAACGTTGCAGATTGGCATAACTCAGATTGACGCGGGAAAGGTCGGCGCCGGCAAGGTCGGCATTGAAAAGATTTGCCGCCGCCATTTCAATATCTGTAAAGTTGAATTCCTTCAAATCTTTGTTGCTCAAATCTATCTTGTTCAGGTCAATTATTTTATTTTCTGAACGAAAACGGTTCCATTGGGCGACTCGCTCCGCATCAGAGAGGATGCCTAATATAAATTTTTCAACGCGTGGGTCAACCATAAAGAAATCCCTCTTAATGGGTTATTCAACAAAATAAATTACCGAAAGCAATGATGCCGCGCCGAAGTAAAATCAAGAATAAATTTCATGACGGTGAAAATGAAAATTGACTTAGGAAAAAGGGACGTAATATATACCAACTAAGAAATGGACATGTTATCAGGCTAACATATTTTATTGTCCGCTTAACGGTGCCGAATTTTGAAGATACTCTACCTGCTCAACGCCTATAAAGATGACGGTCCGGGATTGCTAATTAACCGGATCGCCGCGCACCTTGCTTCTCATG
>Ga0302248_1002678_pt1 | contig 10462 bp, 9 predicted proteins | sample AAG_UR_Leu_MG_FD_193528 | JGI IMG/M metagenome (GOLD analysis project Ga0302248, IMG submission 193528) | Enriched activated sludge microbial communities from anaerobic digester in WTTP, New Holstein, Wisconsin, United States - AAG_UR_Leu | ecosystem: Engineered > Bioreactor > Anaerobic >... | reverse complement strand
GTCGCCCCCGGTCTTCGATCCGCGATGGACGGGTCATGCCTCCCGGCCCCTCCGTCTCAGGATCTCGGGTGTTATCCGGGGAGAGGGGTACGCCGATCTCTACGTGCTGTGGTATACGGAGGCGGGTAACGCCGGCGAGCGCCATGTCGGCAGTTACGCCCTTCCGGACAAGGACCGCCGGTTCTCCGAGATTGTTGCCCTCCCCTTCGGGGCCGACCGCTTCCGGGTTGCGTTCAGGCTGAGCCGGGACCGCCTGCTTCGCGGACAGCCGTCTACCCTCTACGTGAACCGTCTCCACATCGAGAAAGAAGACGCAAACGCCGCGGTCGCCCCGCGGCCGGAAACGGGCGCGCGGCTCCTGTGGAAATTCGATTCCGCTGACAGTCGAGGTCCCGGCGCGGAGTGGTCCGTCTATCGGTGTCACCTTGCGTGCTATCCGGAAGAGGAGACCGCCCGGGTTTCATCCCCGGACGAACGGGGTCGCCATCCCCTCGCCTTGTCCCGCTCGTCCGACGAGGAGACCTGGCTCGTCCTGGCCCGCCGTTTCGATCCCGGCATCTCCAGGGGAACGACGACCCGACGCCATCGAATTTCGGCCATCGTGAAGGGCGAAGGGTTCGCCGACCTGTTCGTGGAGTACGAGCGATCGAATGGAAGCCGGCAGTGGGTTCGCCTGTCGCGTTTCCGGCTGCCGGTAGCCTATGCCGGCATCCAGCACACGTTCCGGCTGCCGGAGGATGTCGTTGCTTTCCGTGCGGCCGTTTCCCTGCCCCGGGAAACCGGAAAGACGGGCCAGAAAATCATCATTGACGATCTCGAGATTGAATCGTTACAAAATGTACGTTGATATCAGAAAAACCAGGAGGGTCAAAGCCATGGCAGCGATGACGAAAAGGATGCAGGCAACGATTATGGGATTGTGCCTTGCTGCGCTGGTCCTAGCTCCATACGACGCATCGGCAGCAAGGGAAATCATTTACGGCGGCCAGTACTATCCGGAGGAATTCGTCCTCCAGGGCATGCCGCAGCTCTGGCAGAAATACGGGCTGCAGGTCAATCACATTCTGTTCAGCTCGGGAGCGGAGAACAATCAGGCCCTGATATCGGGCGCCTGCCACATCAACGTGGGATCTGACAGCAAAACCGTCGAACTGTTCAGCGCCCTGGAAGGCAAGGTCGTGATCATCGGCGTCGTACAGCGCGGCAACCGTTACGCGACGATCGTCCGGTCGAATGCGCCCTACAAAACATGGAGCGACCTGAAGGGAAAGACGGTGGCCACGCGGTTTGGCACCGGTGCCGAGCAAGTGTTGCGGAGGTATTTCGAGATCAACGGGATGTCCTGGAAGGATTACCGGTGGGTCAACATGAAGCTGGAGGACATGATCGGGGCCCTGCAGTCGGGCAGCATCGAGGCCTTCACTGTCTGGGAGCCCACCTGTGCGATTGCAGAGGCGAAGGGTGTGGGGCGCGTCCTCCGGAGCTACGGCGACATATCACCCGTGCCCGTCTGCCTGCACACGACACGGGAGTTCGCCCAGGCGCACCGGGCGGAGATCGTGCGCTTTCTTGCCGCGCATCTCGACAAGGCGGACCTGATCCGCAAGAACCCACGCCAGGCGGCGCGGATCGCCGCCAAGGCCGCCGGCGAAAAAGGGTACGAGGTGTCACCGCAGGTCTTCGAGCAGGTTTTCAAGCGGATCGATTTCTCGCTCGAGATCAACGATGACGCCCTGCGATCCATTCGGGAAACGGCACAGTTCCTCTACGACAACAAGAAAATCAGCCGAATTCCCGCCATCCAGTCCGACGCCTCGTTTCTGGAAGAGGCAAAGGCCCTTCGGAAAAAGACAGCCAAACCGTGAAACCGCGAACCGTATTCCTCGCCCTCCTGCCCCTTGCCGGTTTTCTGCTGACCTGGCAGGTCCTGGCCGACCAGCGATGGATCAATACGGCCCTCTTCCCGTCACCGGGGCAGATCGCCGCCAGCATGGCGGCACTCATGACCGAGTACGAGGATGGACGGTCTGTTCTCGCGATGCACGTCTTCACGACCGGGAAGCGCCTTGCGGCCGCTGCGATGGAGGGCATCGTCATCGGGATGACGGGCGGCTGCTTGCTTGCGGTGAGCCGATGGTTCTACCGACTGGCAAACCCGTTCATTCTGCTCATTCTGCCGATCCCCGGCATTGCGATGGCCCCTCTCTTCATCGTTTGGCTCGGTTTCGGTGACCAGGTCATCATCACGATCGGCGCGGTCACGACATTTTTTCCTGTCGCCTACAACACCTATGCGGGAATCCGCAGCGTGAATCCTCAGATTGTTCACGCCGCCTCGATCATGGGAGCGGGTCCGTTGCGCATCCTGGTCCAAGTCTATCTTCCCTGGGCGGCTGTCTACATTCTGAACGGCATCAAACTGGGGCTGGCGCGCTGCTGGCGAACGGTCGTTGCCGTGGAATTCATCGCCGCGGCAGACTGGGGTCTGGGGTACATGATCTGGGATGCGGCGGAGCATCTCAACGCCTCCGTTGTCTATGGCGGCATCTTCCTGCTTGCCCTGTTATTCGTCATTCTGGAAAAAGGGCTCATCAACGGGATCGCCAGGCTGACGGTGAACCGTTGGGGCTTCTCCTTGTCGTGAAAGGAACGAACCTGTGACGCTGTCCACCCTCCGCACACGAACCGCCGAGACCCTGCTCCCCTTTCTCGTCGGAGGAATCCTGTGGGAAGGTGGGTGCCGGTTCTTCGACGTATCCCCCCAGATCCTGCCGCCACCCTCCCTCATCGCGGCTCAGGCGGTCGAACTCTGGGCCAAAGGAGCACTCCGCCAGCACATTCTCGCAAGCCTCTTTCGGTTGCTGCTCGGCTATGTGCTGGCTGTCACGGCAGGTATCATACTCGGTGCGCTGATTGCCCTGAAGAGCGATATCCGGAGGATGTCTTCCCTCACCCTCAGCCTGCTGATTTCGATCCCCACGATCACGTGGGTGCCAGTGCTGCTCATTACCATGGGACTCGGCGATCGGACGGTCATCACGGCCGTATTTCTGGGCGGACTCTTTGAGATGATCTACAGCACGGCCCTCGGCGTGGAAAACGTGAACCGGCGTATCGTGGATGCCGCGCGGATCATGGGCGCCAAACGCACGGATTTGTTCTTCCGCGTGATGCTTCCCGCCTCCCTCTCTTTTGTCATTCCCGCGCTTCGGTTGTGCATCGGGTACTGCTGGCGTGCGCTGATCGGTGCGGAAATCCTTTCCGCCATGATCCGGTGGGGGCTCGGGAAAATGATTTTCGAGGCCCGGTTCTGGAACGACGTAACGGTCATGTTCATCGGTCTCCTCAGCATCGGTCTGCTGGCCGTCCTGTTCGACCGGGTCTTCCTGCGCCGGCTCGAGAGAATCACCATCGAAAAATGGGGGATTGCGGCAAGGATCGACGCATGAGGTGGGATCCCAACATCAAGATCACTCTCCGCAGGGTCACCAAGGTGTTTGAAGAGAAGGGTGTGACGGCCCTGCAGGACGTGAGCCTGGATATCCGGAAAGACAAATTCACGACGATCGTCGGTCCTTCCGGGTGCGGCAAGTCAACCCTGCTGCATCTGCTGGCCGGTTTCGACCGACCCTCGAACGGTGAGATTCGTCTCGACGGCCAGATGATTGAAAAGCCGGGGCCGGACCGCGGTTTCGTCTTTCAGGATTATGCGCTCTTCCCCTGGAAGACCGTGCTGGGTAATATCACCTTCGGTCTGACAATCAACGGAGTGGCAAAGAGCCGGGCGCAGGAAATTGCGATGGAATACATCCGGTTGGTCAATCTGGAAGGGTTCGAACATGCCTATCCCCACACGCTTTCCGGAGGCATGAAGCAGCGGGTGGCAATCGCCAGAGCGTTGGCCTACAACCCGGAGGTTCTCCTGATGGATGAGCCGTTCGGTGCCCTCGACGCGCAGACCCGCAAGTACATGCAGGGTGAACTCATCCGGATCTGGGAGCGCTTCAAGAAAACGGTGGTCTTCGTCACGCACAGCGTCATCGAAGCGATCTACCTCTCCGACGTGGTCGTGGTGCTTTCGGCAAGGCCGGGGACCGTCAAGGGGATCATCGAGGTCGACATTCCCAGGCCCCGCAACTACACGGGGCAGGAATACCTCGACGTGAGGAAGCGGGTGCTCGGCATCCTCGAGGAGGAAGTGCAAAAGGAAATCAGCATGGATCGTGCCTGACGCGGAACCCGCGTCCGGGACCGGATTCCGCAATCCTTGCAGGAGCTGAACGTGCGCGTGGTTATCGTGGATCTCTGTCTCGGAAATTTCCGGTCGGTGCTGAAAGCATTCGAGCGATTGCAGGTCCCGGCCGTCGTTTCCTCGCGGCAAGAGGAGATTCTTCGGGCGTCCAAACTGGTGTTGCCCGGTGTCGGACATTTCAAGCAGGCCATGGAGAATCTGCACAGGAAGAATCTTGTCGACGCCTTGTCCGATTCGGTTCTCAAGCGGCAGATTCCGATCCTCGGGATCTGCCTCGGCATGCAGATGCTGTCGCGCTGGAGCGAAGAAGGAAACCTGGCAGGCATGGGGTGGCTGGATGCGATCACGACCCGGTTCGATCATGCAGAAGAGCGACGTTACCCCATACCTCACATGGGATGGAACCGGGTCGAGCCCTGCGTCGACTCGCCCTTATTTCACGGCATCGAGCAGGACGATGAATTCTATTTTGCTCATTCCTATCACCTCGTGTGTCCGACGGAGCGCTCCGTCCTAGCCACCACGACCTACGGAATCCGTTTCCCTTCCGCTGTGCGAGTGGATAACATCTGGGGAGTTCAGTTTCACCCCGAGAAAAGTCACAGGGCGGGTCTGAAGGTCCTCGAAAATTTCTGCTGCAGGGTCTAATGTTTCGTCCCCGGGTCATCCCGTGCCTTCTCCTCCAGGGGAAAGGGCTCGTCAAAACCATCCGTTTCAAGAGCCCGACGTACATCGGAGATCCGATCAACGCCGTGCGGCTCTTCAACGAGATGGAAGCCGACGAACTGGTGTTTCTCGACATCCAGGCCTCCAGAGAAGGAAGAACCATCCCGCTGGAACTGGTCGCGCAGATCGGGGATGAAGCGTACATGCCCTTCTCCGTGGGGGGAGGAATCTCCTCGGTCGAGCAGGTGCGAGACATTCTGCAGGCGGGGGCCGAAAAAGTCGTCATCAATTCGGCGGCGCTCCGGGATCCCCGCTGCATCGAGGCGCTTGCAGGCGAATTCGGCAGCCAGAGCATTGTGGTTTCGATCGACGTTCGGAAACGCCTCTTCGGCGCATACGATGTGTTCGGTATGGGAGGGACGAAGCGATTCGCGGCCGATCCCGTTGAGCATGCCATCCGGGTGTGCAGGCACGGTGCCGGGGAGATCCTTCTCACCGCCATCGATCGGGACGGCACGATGCAGGGATATGATCTGGAACTCATCCGGCAATTCTCCGCCGCCGTTTCGATCCCCGTCGTGGCGGCTGGCGGGGCGGGGGGTCTGGAAGACTGTTTGCGGGCCGTCGAAAACGGGGCGTCCGCCGTAGCGGCGGGAAGCCTCTTCGTATACTATGGACTCCGGAAAGGGGTCCTCATCAATTATCCAGAAAAAGAGGAGTTGAGGAAACTCTTCGGCCGCGCGGTACGCCACCCGGCTTGATGGGCGGCACAGCGCTTCGAACCGCAGGGCATCCGGGCTTGGCAAGTATTCTCGAGTTTCCTTTTCAGGCTACAGGAGGTCATTTGTCCAATTCATATCAGATCTGCCGCCGGTGCGTCATGGACACCAGCGTGGGCGGGATCACCTTTGACGTGGACGGCGTCTGCCATTTCTGCCGGCTATATAATGAGCGGGTCAAGCAGGAGCTTTTCAACGACGACAGCGGGCGGAGGCATCTCGAGCAATTCATCCAGCGCATCCGGCATCGGGGCGAGGGCCGTCCCTACGACTGCCTGATCGGCGTGAGCGGCGGCGTGGACAGCATGTATGTGGCCTATCTCGTCAAACGCACATACGATCTCCGCCCGCTTGCGGTGCATCTCGACAACGGATGGAACACCGATGTGTCGGTGAAGAATATCAAGAAGGTCCTCAAGGCGCTCCAGATCGATCTGGTGACAGAAGTCCTGGATTGGGAGGAATTCAAGGATCTCCAGTTGTCGTTTCTCCGGGCCTCAATCGCCAATGCCGAAATTCCGACGGACCACGCCATTGTCGCAACGTTGTTTCGTACAGCCTCCCGGAACGGTCTGACCGATATCATCACCGGCAGCAACATCGTCACCGAGGCAATCATGCCCGAGGCCTGGATGTACGATGCGACAGACTGGCGCCTCATCAAGGCCGTACAGCGTCGATTCGGCGCGAGGCCGCTGACACGATTCCCGTCCATCCGCCTGGTGGATTTCGCCTACTACATCTTCATCAGGGGAATCCGCTTCTTTCCCATCCTGAACTACCTGCCTTACGTCAAGGCGGACGCCCAGCGGTTCTTGCAGCAGGAATTCGGTTGGCAGGATTACGGCGAGAAGCATTGCGAGTCGATTTACACGCGTTTTTTCCAAGGGTACCTTCTCCCCCGGAAATTTGGAATCGACAAGCGCAGGGCCCATTATTCCACCCTGATCCTGTCCAACCAGATGACGAGGGAAGAAGCCCTGCAGCGGCTCCTGGCGCCCCCTCTAGCCCCGGAACTGGCTGAGAGCGACAAGGATTACGTCACCAAAAAGCTCTGTCTGTCCCAGGAGGACTTCGGCAGGATCCTGGGAGAACGCGTCAGATCCGTATCCGATTATCCGAACAATCTGAGCTGGCGCCGGACGTTTGCGTTTCTCGTCAAGCTGGGCAGGCGCCGTGCGATCCGCCATGACTGAGACGCCTCGGTTGAACCTCCATGTCTATCCGAGCCCGTTCCGTCATGAGACCCGTATCCTCAGGGAGACGAGAAGTCTTTCAGAGGCGGGGCTGTTCGACCGCATTGCCATCGCCGCCTTCTGGGAGGAAGGCCTGCCGGAGAGGGAAGCCATCGACGACGTGCGGGAGGTCCGGCGGTTTCGCACCCGGATTCAGGGCGTCGACGCCAGTATGTGGGTAAAGGGCCTGCGATTGCTGGAGTGGATGTGCCGTGTGCTGGCAGGATTCCGCTCGACACCCGCATCTGTGGTGAGCTGCCATTCGCTGTCGGTGCTGCCCCTGGGGGTTTTGTGCAAGTTCCTCTTCGGGTCCCGGATTGTCTACGAGACGCATGAGCTGGAGACGGAAACACAGCGATGCCGGGGCATTTGGAGACCCGCCATGAAGGCGGTGGAGCGCGTTTGCATCCCCCGGGCGGATTTCGTGGTAACGGTGAACGATTCCATCGGCAAATGGTACCGGGATACCTACCCGCGCAGCAGCGTATTTGTCGTCCGGAACATCCCGCGTCGGGAGCAGCCTCCGGGTCCGAAGGCCACCGGCCGTCTTCTGAGAGAGCCCTTCGGAATCGGAAATACCGATACTCTATTCCTGTATCATGGCCTGATCGATCACGGCAGGGGAATCGATATCCTGATGGAGGCATTTCAGCAGCTCGATCCATCCCGTCATATCGTATTTTTAGGATACGGAAGGCTCGAGAACGAGGTCAGAGCAAGGAGTGCCGTTTCGCCGAACATTCATTTCCACCCCGCAGTGGAACCGGATCGGGTTCTCGACTACGTGGGGGATGCCGACGTCGGGCTTTGCCTCATCGAAAACGTGTGCTTGAGTTACTACCTGTCGCTTCCGAACAAGCTCTTTGAGTGTATCATGGCCGGAATCCCGGTCATTGCGAGCGACTTCCCCGAGATGAAGCGGATCGTCGAGGAAAGCAGATGCGGCTGGACCATTCCCGTCAGTGCGGCCGCGCTCAAGGAAACCATCCGGGGAATGACCCGACAGGACATCCTTGAAAGGCGGAAGGCGCTGTCCGGCTACCTGGACTCCATCGGGTGGACGAAGGAGGCAGAAGTCCTCATTGACGCCTATTGGACCCTTAGCAGGAGAAACTCCGCGGGCCGGGAAGGGAAAGGATGACGACCGGCTGCCGTAAAAGGGATCTCCCGGCGGGAAGGACGAGTCTCCGGAATTACCTGTCAGGCAAGGACACCTTCGCCGCCCACGTCATCACGCTGACAACGGGGACAGCCGCAGCGTACGCCATGACGTTTATTGCGTTGCCCTTTCTCTCGCGGCTCTACAGCCCCGAGAGTTTCGGGATCCTCTCCATCTTCGGCGGGATGGTGGCCATGATTTCCGTCGTTGCATCCGGGCGTTACGAGCTTGCCATCGTCCTGCCCGAGCGGCAGACCGAGGCACGGTTCCTGATGAGACTGTCCCTGATCGTGGCGGCTGTGGTCACGGGCTCTCTCTTCCTCCTCTTTTTTGCGGCGGGGCCTGGGATGCTTCGCCTGCTGAACCTTTCCCTGGTCTCCCCCTGGCTGCTGTACGTCCCACTGGGCATATTCCTTACGTGTGCGTATAACATTCTTCTGTACTGGTCCTGCCGCAGTAAAGCATTCCGGCTCATGTCGGCGGCACGGATGTCCCAGACGGCCGTCATGGTGATCTGCCAGATTGCCGGTGCGGCTGTTTGGCCGGGCGGCGCTACCGGTCTCATCTTCGGATTCCTCGTCGGGCAAGTGCCCGGGATCCTGCTTCTGCTTCGTGGACTGGGCGGCGGTGCTGACCCCACCCCTTCGGGAAATCCGACGATGAGGGAGATGGCGCGCCGCTACCGGAATTTTCCCAGGCTTTCCAGTGCGGCCGCGTTCCTGGAAGCGGCGACAGCACAGCTTCCCGTGATCGCCATTTCGTCCATATTCAGTCCCGCCGCCGGGGGCCTCTACGCCATTGCAGACCGTCTGCTGCGGGTTCCCGTGGGGTTGCTCGGCAATCCGGTATCGCAGGTTTTCTTCCGGCGCCTGGCGGAGCTGAGGGAGCAGCCCGAAAAGAGGGAGCGGCTCATCGTCAAGATCTGGTCCCGTCTTCTGCTGATCATTGCCCTTCCCGCGCTTGCCGTGTTTCTCCTCGGGCCTGATCTGTTCACCCTTCTTCTCGGCGCGTCGTGGCGTGAAGCGGGGAAATTTGCACAAGTGATGGTGATCGGGCTGGTGGCGTATTTCGTGGCGGCTCCTTGCACGATGGGCATCACTGCTCTGGAGCGTCTGGACCTTCTCCTCGGGTGGCAGATCCTGAATTTCACGACCCTCCTCGGGGTTTTACTGGCGGGCTTTCTGTACCTGCAAGACGATATCATGGCCTTTCTCTGGCTCTGGGTGTGCCGCGAAGTGACCATCCAGAGCCTTGCAATGGCTGCTTTCTTCTGGATTCACAGGACACATGTTCCGAAGAGAGGTGCAGAAGGCGAGCGGGCCGAGCCGACATGACGACGTCGAACTGCATCCCTGACCCACGATGCTGCACATCTGGCTGATACAGATCGGGGAACCCCTTCCGCTGAACCCGGAGGTCCGGAAGATGAGGACGGGTTTGCTCGCCGAACGGCTCGCCGACCGGGGGCACAGCGTGCGCTGGTGGGCAAGCGCCTTTGAGCACCAGAGAAAGGTGATGGCGTTCGAACGGGACGAGGAGCACCCCCTGCGGGACGGCCTCACGCTGCAGATCCTGAGGGGCTGCGGGTACCGGAGAAACATCTCCCTGCAGCGATACCTGGACCACCGCCTCGTGGCCCGCAAGTTCCGCGCCCAGGCCCCTGCGCTCCCTGCGCCGGACGCGATCGTGGCGTCCATGCCGGACCACCATCTGGCATGGGAGGCCGTCCGGTACGCTCGAGACCGAGGAATCCCGGTCCTCGTCGACATCCGGGACCCCTGGCCCGATCTCTTCGTCGATGCCCTGCCCGGGCGGAGCCTGCAGGCTCTTGGCCGGATCGTCCTCGCCGGCGATTTCCGGAAGCTTTCCGCGCTTCTCCGCGGGGCCGACGGGATCCTCGCCATGTCGGAGGGATTGCTCCGGTGGGCCCTGGACAAGATTCCCCGGCCCGCGGGACCGACGGACCGCGTCTTCTACATGGGATATCGCAAGGCCCCCCCGGAGCCGGACCTTCCGGCGCCGCCGTGGTTTGCCGGGGGAAAAGACCTCAAGAGATTCGTGTACGTGGGTACCTTCGGCCACTCGTACGATCTCGGGCTGATCCTCGAGGCGGCAAAGGCCCTCCTGCTCGACGGGAGAAGGGATATGCAGTTCATCCTGGCCGGGACGGGCGAGCAGGACGCCGAGATGAGACACCGCGCCGAGGCCTTGCCCAACGTCGTCCTGCCCGGATGGATCGGCGCCGGCGAAATTCGGGCCCTGCTCCGGTCGGCGTGGGCGGGGATCGTACCCGGCCCGATGGTCACCGGCGCCCTGCCGAACAAGATCTTCGAGTACCTCTCCGCGGGGCTTCCCCTCGTGTCCTGCCTGG
>Ga0302248_1002677_pt1 | contig 10463 bp, 4 predicted proteins | sample AAG_UR_Leu_MG_FD_193528 | JGI IMG/M metagenome (GOLD analysis project Ga0302248, IMG submission 193528) | Enriched activated sludge microbial communities from anaerobic digester in WTTP, New Holstein, Wisconsin, United States - AAG_UR_Leu | ecosystem: Engineered > Bioreactor > Anaerobic >... | reverse complement strand
TTTCTTCCACACATGATTTCTATGATAAAAAAAATCTCCCTTTGGGTATTTTTATCCAAAGAGAGATTGTTGAAAGCTGTTTTTAATCCCAAAAAGTAGAAATTAATCTATTTTCTGAAAGTGCCTAAATCTTATCATGGTTATCTGCCTGTGAAGTCCAAAATTCCCGGCAGCTCCCGGATTAATGTGCAGGAGTTTATGTTTGTCGTCATACATGACTTTAAGAATATGGGAATGTCCGCAAACAAATAATCCGGGCTTATATTTGAGTATCAGCGATCTGGCTTTGGGGTCATATTTGTTTGGATAACCACCTATATGTATCAGTAACACCTTCAAACCTTCGCAATCAAACAACTGATATTCAGGAAATAAACTTCTGATTAGTTGTTCATCAATATTACCGTAAACAGCTTTTAATGGTTTGAAGGCTTCAAGCCGTTCAACGACCTCAATACTACCAATGTCGCCCGCATGCCATATTTCATCTACATCTTTGAAAAAGCTTTCAAATTTAGAAGGTAATGAGCTATGAGTATCGGATAAGATTCCAATTCTTTTCATGAGAACTTCTATAAAATCAGTTGTATTTTTTTAAATATCAGCATTGATCCTCTACAGTTTCAATAAATATACAGGCCTCTGTGATGGTCTAATCCCTTGGGAAAATATTTTTTACAAATATAATTGATTTAGCTTAAGGGTTGCTTTTTGTAAAAATCACTTGGTTATCAATTGCCGCCGGCTTTAGCCAAAAAGATTTAGTATCAGTAGATTTGGGCTAAAGCCCTTGATTTAAGGCAGTTGCATTTTAAAAACGGGCTAAAGCCCGTTCCTATTCATAACTCCCGAGTTATTCGGGATCCATTTTCTCCCGAGTCATTCGGGATCAATAGCAGCCGGCTTTAGCAAAAATTATCCAAAAGTTCATGGCAGATTGATTCTCTATTTTGCCGGATTCAGCACGTAAAAAGTGTTATGATCAATGTTTTAAGGCTAAAGCCGATGTTTAGTAAAACATCTATCTTATAAATGATATAAAGGCTAACTTTTTTTTATAATAAAATGAAAAAACTATTGCTTTCCTTCTTTAAATGTATTAATTTTACAGTCTAATATTTTATAATTTTCTACACTACTTCATTAGACCGTATTACAATATATGACTTGTTTATTATATAGTTTTAATCCTGTTAAAATCCACTATTTGTAATCAAAACCATTAAATTAACAACTTATGAAAACGATTAATCTTAAAATCTTAAGTTATGGTCTGATTATTTGTATGACCATTTTAAGTTGCGCAGTTATAGCACAAAACCCAAAAAACAACAATGATATTTCCCGAAAAGAGGAAAAATTACAGCAGCGCCTGGATGACAAGATGAAGAAATACCAGACTCGCCTGCAGAGCATGAATAACCGGGAATTAGAACATCTTCGTGAGCAGCAGGCTCTTTATCTTAAAAACGAATTGGAAGAATCTGTAAATCGCTCTAATGATTACATTAAAAACAGGCTGGATCCTTATGAGAAAAAGCCTGAAAAACTTAATAACAGCGCTGTTGCTCCTTTTCCAAAGCAGGGATATGCAAAACCTACTGACTATACTTTAAACGCTCCTACACCAATTGCCGATTCACTTGCACTGGTTGCCCTATATGAAGCTACTGACGGAGATAACTGGGTTGACAATACGAACTGGCTTATAGAGTCTGTAAGCTCATGGTATGGTGTAGAAACCGATCCAAACACAGGTGAGGTAGTATATATTGATCTTAGTGATAACAATCTTGTAGGTATAATTCCATCAGAAATCGGCAATCTAAGCTCACTTCAATATTTGAATTTAAGCTGGAATGAGCTTGAAGGAGATATACCTGATGAAATAGGTAATTTAACTAATTTAGAGGAGCTTTATCTTAACGAAAACCAGTTAACTGGCGAAATACCATCTCAAATAGAGAGCTTAACCTCACTTTTACAATTGCATTTAGGTAGTAATGAGCTTAATGGCTATATTCCTGATGAAATAGGATATTTAACTTCACTTGATTTCCTGGAATTAAGCTGGAATAAACTTGGAGGCAAAATTCCTGATTCGCTATTTAACTTAAAGAATTTAACAATACTTAATCTTAGTGGAAATGCTTTAACTGATACAATATCGCCTAATATTGGAAATCTAACTTTACTTAAAACTTTATATTTAAGCCAGAATGAGCTTGAAGGGGGAATTCCTGATGAAATAGGTAATTTAACTAATTTATTACTTATTGACTTTTCTGATAACCATTTAACTGGTACAATACCATCTGACATTAAAAATCTAACTATACTTAAACATTTGAATTTAAGCCACAATGAGCTTGAAGGTGCAATTCCTGCTGAAATAGGTAATTTAGCTAATTTAGAGGAACTTTATCTTAATAATAACCAGTTAACTGACACAATACCATCTCAACTATGGAGCTTAACCTCACTTTTGAGATTGGATTTAAGCTGGAATGAGCTTGAAGGAGATATACATGATGAAATAGGTAATTTAACTAATTTAGAGGAGCTTTATCTTAACGAAAACCAGTTAACTGGCGAAATACCATCTCAAATAGAGAGCTTAACCTCACTTTTACAATTGCATTTAGGTAGTAATGAGCTTAATGGCTATATTCCTGATGAAATAGGATATTTAACTTCACTTGATTTCCTGGAATTAAGCTGGAATAAACTTGGAGGCAAAATTCCTGATTCGCTATTTAACTTAAAGAATTTAACAATACTTAATCTTAGTGGAAATGCTTTAACTGATACAATATCGCCTAATATTGGAAATCTAACTTTACTTAAAACTTTATATTTAAGCCAGAATGAGCTTGAAGGGGGAATTCCTGATGAAATAGGTAATTTAACTAATTTATTACTTATTGACTTTTCTGATAACCATTTAACTGGTACAATACCATCTGCAATAGGAAATTTATCCTTACTTCAGCATTTGAATTTAGACAATAATTCTCTTGAAGGAGATATCCCTGAACAATTCTGGGATTTGACAAATCTCAATTTGATTTCTATTTATGGCAATTCTTTCACTGGAACTATTCCTCCTACAATTGGTAATTTAAATTCGCTTAAACATTTTGAAATTGGAAATAATAATTTTGAAGGAACACTGCCATATGAACTATCTTATCTTACTAACTTATATCAACTTGGCATTGAATGGAATGACTTTGAAGGTGAAATTCCTTATGATCTTTGTGAGGCAATTAGTGGCGAATTTAGATTTCATAATAATAACTTTGGTTTAGAAAACTGCAATGTCATTAATTGTTTGCTTGATAAGGGAGTTAATATTCCTGATGGTTGGCAGAAAAACGGATATAATCTGCTTGAAGATTGTTCAGATCTCTACGTTGATGGGGCTACTATTTCATTTGGTGATACCTGCTATGCGGCTAATAAAACAATATATGTGGGAGGGAACTGGTTTGTGGTTGAAGAAAACGCTATTGTGAAATTCGAAGCAGGTGAGAATATAATCATATTGCCCGGTACTCATTTTAAAGAAGGCTCAATGGTACATGCCCGAATAGTAACTGATGGGATCTATTGTGCTCTACCTATGATGGCTGCGGTTAACACACAACCTGTTGAACCTTCGCCTAAGAGTATGATTGACTTCCCGGAAAACAAAGATGTTTCTTCTGATACATTTAATGTTTTGGTTTATCCTAACCCGACCAACGCTCTAATAACGCTTGTTTTCTCAGAACCCGCAGTAAATACTCTGGTTGAAGTTTACGGACTTCTGGGCGAACGTGTCTTAACAAAGGAAATAAGCGGGAATAGTTTGTACGAACTTGATCTGTCATCCCAGCCACAGGGTATTTATTTGATAAAGGTTTCAAACGGTAATACAGTAGTTTTGAAAAAGATAATTAAGAATTGATTAATTGGGTTGATAGATTCATTATCCATAGGTTTTAGCTAAAAAGGTTTATAAAGCCCGTTCCTATTCATAACTCCCGAGTCATTCGGAATCAATTGCCGCCATCTTTAGCCCAAATTATCCAGAAGTTCATAACAGGTTGATTCCCTATTTTGCCGGATTCAGTATGTAAAAAGTATTATGATCAATGCTTTATGGCTAAAGCCGATGTTTAGTAAAACACCTACCTTATAAATGACATACGGGATAATTTTTTCTAAAAAAAATCAAAAAACTATTGCATTGCCAGTATAAATGTATTAATTTTACGGCTGAGAATTTTACAGTTTCGCACACTACTTCATTTGTCCCTTTCCATATATAACTTATTTTATTTTAGAATTTTAGCTAATCACAATCAATATTTGTGATGATTGAATCAATGTTTTATGAAAAAAACCAACTCTCAAAATTCTTAGCTATGGTCAAATCATTTGTTTGAATTGCAAGTAAAATTTATTGAATTTCAATAACATAACAAACTGAGTATGTTGTCTTTAGTCTCATTTTCATTTATTTATTGAACTTAAGAAAGTTAAATCAATTATAAAATCTCGTTCTTGAAAACATTAACCCATAAAAAAGTTAGAAAGATGAAATACTTCCTATTTTCCTTAGTATCGCTTGCTCTTGTAATAGCAGGCTGTAAAAAATCGGACAATCCAATTAACAATGGTAAGATGGATTGGAACGCTCCTTCCCACCCGTATATGGCTCCAAATGGAAAAAGCAATATCCATAATGATGCGTATATGACAGATGTATACATAATCAAAGGCCCCGAGAATGGAGACCTTAATGTCGCTATGTCAGAAATTGATAAATTAGGCGGCACAATTGCATTTAGCGGCGAAAATAAAATAATAACTCTCGGAATCTGGGCGGATGGTTCAAGAGCATTATATATCATTGAGCCAGAAAATCTTGAGGTTATTGACAAATATGACCTTCCGTCAGGAACTTTAGGTGTTGCTGGTGGTGGATATTTTTATTTAGATCAGAATTACAAAGCTGTTGTCCCAACCGTTGACAAAAGAATATTAATAATTAGCACAACAGGAAATCCGGCGAAGCTTGCTTTAGAAAAGGAATACAGCCTTTCGAGTCTGCCGGATCCTTGTATAATCGCATCAGTGTTGCCAGATTGGGAAGGAAATCTATGGTTCGTAACGGCGGAAGGAATAGTTGGGATTGCAGGTGATAATATACTGAATATCATCCAGTTATCTCATTTTAATTCAACAACAAGTACTGAAGTAAAAGAACCAATAGCGAATTCGTTTGCAATAGATGAAACAGGAGGTGTTTTTGTTGTATCTGATTATGCATTATACAGATTAGAACTTATTGGTGGAAGCCCTGTAATTAGCTGGAGAGAAGAGTATGACAGAGGAACTATGAAAAAGCCGGGACAGCTATCTTTTGGTTCAGGCACAACTCCTACCCTAATTTCAAATGATTACGTTGCAATAACTGATAATGCAGAGCCACGGATGAATGTTCTGGTATTCAAAAGAACTAAGAATATCAGTTCTAACCGGCTTTTATGCAAAGTTCCGGTATTCACAAGCGGTGCATCTTCAAATGAAAACTCGCTTATTGCTTTTAACAATTCAATTATTGTTGAGAATAATTATGGATATTCAAACCTTTTTAATTTCGTCGGGCATCTTTCCGAACCAGGCTTAAGCCGGATTGATTTTAATGCAGATGGCAGTTACAAAATAGCGTGGACTTCAAATCTGATTATTCCATCAGTGGTTTCAAAGTACTCTTCTGTAAGCAATTTAATTTATACTTATACTAAAGATGCAGAGGGTTGGTATTTCACAGCTGTTAATGCGAACTCGGGGCAGGTCGTTTTTCAAAAGAAAGTTGGGCCGGATGAGATCATATACAATAATCATTATTCAGGTATAGTAATTGCACCCGATGGTTCAGCATATATTGGTGCTCCCAAAGGAGTTATAAAATTTTCTAAAAAATAAGGGCTTAATTTTGAAGTGGTCTAAACCCTTTATTCAATATTTTATACATATGTAATTGATATCGTTTATACAAGGAGGATTAAACGGTGCTTTATAACCTCACTGGTTTATTGATAACTCATATTGCCTTCTTAAAAACCTTATTTGACGGAACTGTCACTAATCTAATGAGGAATAAACATGTTTTTGACAGATCTTATCGGAATTTGATACCAAATTTCCTTACTGATCTTATAATAAGGAAAAATCAGAGTAAATAGATTTCTGTTCAGTTTTATTAGACCAGCTAATTATGCCTTGATCTTGAATTAGTTAATCGGTTATAATATTAAGCTTATCCTGACTAAAAGACCAGAGCGTTTTTCCTTGCTGTTTCCGGATTTAAAAAGTACGCTATCCATGAAATAATGGATACAAGAATATTTCTTTGCCCTGTTTATCCTAATCGAATTATAGCTTTCCGAGAAACACTTTGAAATTTAGCTTTTTATTAACATTTGCAGCTATATTACAAAAAAACAATGGCTATATAATGCTTGTTTTATTTTATCAGCCTAACCAGCCAAAATTAATATTTTAATTATTAAATCAATATTTTATGAAAAAACCTGTTCTCAAAATTCTCAGCTATGGTCTGATTATTTATTTGACCATTTTAAGTTGTGCAGTAAATGCGCAAAACCAGAAAGATCGTAACGTTATTTCTCAAAAGGAGGAGCTTCTGAAACAACGTCTTGATGACAAAATGAAGAAATATGAGGGGCGTTTGCAGACCATGAATAACCAACAGTTAAATAGTTTGCATGATCATCAAATTATTTATCTTAAAAACAAATGGAAAAAATTGGAAACGCCCTATACCTATCTTATTTTACGTGAATCAGAGCTTCCTGAAAAGATATCCGAAAGAATAAGCAGCAGCTCCCCTGATCCATTAACAAAGTATGAATACACCAAACCTGCTGATCATCCTTTGATCACTTCCACACCAATTGCAGATTCACTTGCACTGGTTGCTCTATATGAAGCTACTGACGGAGATAACTGGCTTGACAATACAAACTGGCTTATCGGGCCTGTAACCTCGTGGTATGGTATAGCAACCGATCCTGGCAACGGAGAAGTATTAATAATTGCTCTTAACGAAAACAACCTTGTAGGTGAAATTCCTCCTGAAATTGGTTATCTAAACTCACTTCAAAATTTGGATTTATCCCGGAATGAACTTGATGGAGATATCCCCATTGAGTTATTCGATTTAACTTACCTGAGTCATCTTAATCTTTTCAAAAACCACTTATCCGGTATATTACCACCTGAAATAGGAAATTTAATTTATCTTGAATACTTGAATTTAGCGTGGAATGAGCTTGAGGGCAGCATTCCTTTAGAGCTATTTAATTTAACTGATTTATTTTCCCTTGATTTAGCAATAAATAACTTAACTGGTATAATACCACCTGAAATAGAAAATTTAACTTCACTTGGGATTTTGAATCTTACTTTTAATGAGTTTGAAGGAAATCTTCCTGTTGAACTATTCGATTTAAATAATTTAGTGTTTCTTAATCTTAGTATAAACAATTTTACTGGTACCATACCACCAGAGATTGGCAATTTGAATATGCTTCAGGATTTATTATTATACTTTAATTACTTTGAAGGAACATTGCCATATGAATTAACCAATCTTCATCTAAGTTGGCTGTTTATTGATTATAATGAATTTGAGGGCGAGATTCCCTACGACCTGTGCTGGGCAATTAGTGATGAATTTCGTTTTGATGGTAATAATTTTGATTTGGCAAGCTGTAATGTTATCACTTGTTTACTTGACAATGGAGTTACTATTCCGTCAGGTTGGCAGAAAAGCGGATATGATCTGCTTGAAGATTGCACATCTGTTTACGTTAATATAATACCGGAAGAAGGTCATATATGTTCAGAACCTTATTCGTATTATTTCGGTGAGGTAACTGCTTTGAATTATAATTATTTATACTGGTACACTTATGGAGATGGATATTTTGATGATGAATATTCTGAAAACCCTACCTATTATCCGGGCGTACAGGATATTATAGATGGGTTTGTATCAATAGGAGTTGAAGCCTATGATGATTGGGATTATTCAAGCGATTATTTTGAGTTAATTATAACAGAAACCAATGCTGGACCTGATCTTTCCATTCAGGTTGGCGAAACATGTTATATAGGAAATGCCTCAGCAATAAATACTGACAAGATATTTTGGGAATCAACAGGTACCGGCTATTTTGACAATAATCAATGGGTTGACGCCACTTACTATCCCGGTGTTGATGATATAAATGCAGGCAGTGTAACCCTGATATTAACATCTTATACCGGAGATTGTGTGGCAAGTGACAGCCTTGAACTATCTTTTAACTTTGCTTCGGATCCAGACATAGAAATTGACACACAAAATATTTATTCTGAACTTGCACAAGAAGATTCAGAAAACTTTAATGTTGAAATAAACAATAATGGAACCGGAGCTCTGGTTTACGAGGTTAATGTGAGCAAAGATGAATCACGTGCTGCCAGCATCCCAAAGAGTGTGGAAGAAATCCTGATGAATAACCAGGCGCGGCGTACTTATGACTTTTCTCAAATCTCAGGTATAAATTCATCAAATGAGAACAATAAAATACCTTTATTCCTAAGTGCCGAAGAAATCATGAAAAGACGAAATAATATCGTTGCTTCTGTAGTGCCGGCGAAGACAATATGCGTTGTTGACAGTTACGGTTCTAATTATACTTCATGGTTTTGGGATGAGCTTAATGCAACATACGGAGATATAATCATTGACTATGCAACCCTGGCAAAACCCGATATAACATATAATGATCTGGTAAATTCAGGTGCCGATGTGCTTATCATTGATGACGCATGGAATTCGGCACAGACATATGGAGAGTTGACAGCCGATGAGATCAACGCTATAGCAAAATACGTTGATGAAGGCAAAGGCTTAATTGTTACTGCCGGTACATTCAATAGTTATCTTGTTCCCAATCATAATCAGTTAGCCCCTCTGCTTGGTTTGAACCCTAATGTGTTTTACGAATGGAACGATGGTACTACATATGTTGGCGGAGATTACACTGAAATAGAACTACTGAACCCGGTTCATCCTGTTTTTAAGAAAATCCACAATCCATTTGTTCCGGGATATGGATCCAGTGCAGTTCCTGACACAAGAAACTGGCATGACGCCATTGAAGACGCTGAAATCCTTGCAATTTCAGCAGAAAATGAGGCTGTGATAACTTCATACAGGAATCGTGTCTATTTACCGCATTTACTTTCCCATGAGGTATCAGCAAATGATTTTAAGTTAATGTATAATTCAATAATCTTTTGTGCAATTCATCCGTCATGGCTTGATGTAACTCCTTTGAGAGGCATAGTCGAATTCAATACGCCGGATCAAATGGAAGTAGATATTAATTCATATAACCTGCCTGCAGGGCTTTATTATGCAACAATAAGCATAAATAGTAATGACCCTGATGAATCCCCGCTTGAAATATCTGTAACCCTAAAGATAACAGAGGGTGGAATAGAAGATTTGCTATTTCTTGACAACACGACTATTTCATTTGGTGATACCTGCTATGCGGCTAATAAAACAATATATGTGGGAGGGAACTGGTATGTGGTTGAAGAAAACGCTATTGTGAAGCTCGAAGCAGGTGAGAATATAATCATATTGCCCGGTACTCATTTTAAAGAAGGCTCAATGGTACATGCCCGAATAGTAACTGATGGAATCTATTGTGCTCTGCCTATGATGGCTGCGTTTAACACACAACCTGTTGAACCTTCGCCTAAGAGTATGATTGACTTCCCGGAAAACAAAGATGTTTCTTCTGATACATTTAATGTTTTGGTTTATCCTAACCCGACCAACGCTCTAATAACGCTCGTTTTCTCAGAACCCGCAGTAAATACTCTGGTTGAAGTATACGGACTTCTGGGCGAACGTGTCTTAACAAAGGAAATAAGCGGGAATAGTTTGTACGAACTTGATCTGTCATCCCAGCCACAGGGTATTTATTTGGCAAAGGTTTCAAACGGTAATTCAGTGGTTTTGAAAAAGATAATTAAGAATTGATTAATTGGGTTGATAGATTCATTATCCATAGATTTGGGCTAAAGCCAATGATTTGAGGTAGCTTCATTTTAAAAACTTTTCGTAAGGCTGTTTCTTTACATCTTAAAATCACTGTATTACTTTCTTCTTAGTCCTTTTTCTTGATAAAAAGGACAAAAGATCAAGCATGAATAATCGGCCTCCCCACACACAAAAAAGTGCGTAAATCTAAGCAGGCACTTTCAGAAAATAGAATAATTTCTACTTTTTGGGATTAAAAACAGCTTTCAACAATCTCTCTTTGGATAAAAATACCCAAAGGGAGATTTTTTTATCCTAGAAATCATGTGTGGAAGAAATT
>Ga0302248_1002671_pt1 | contig 10481 bp, 9 predicted proteins | sample AAG_UR_Leu_MG_FD_193528 | JGI IMG/M metagenome (GOLD analysis project Ga0302248, IMG submission 193528) | Enriched activated sludge microbial communities from anaerobic digester in WTTP, New Holstein, Wisconsin, United States - AAG_UR_Leu | ecosystem: Engineered > Bioreactor > Anaerobic >... | reverse complement strand
TCCGCCAGCGTCAGTCCGCCGAAAGCCGTCGCTTTTGCATCCTCAAAATTTATCTGATTGCCCGCCCCTGTTTTGATTGCTTCTTATTCACCATAGGAGACTCTTTCTTTAAGTGGTTTGTTGATTTAACTCCCTAATAGAACAGGGGTTCGGGTAGGCATTGCTATTATTTTTATCAAATTGCAATTATTTTGAAGAATCAAGGGCATTTTTCATTTTTACAAATAACCTTTGACTCCCAGCTAATATTTGTTTATGTATAAAACGTATATTAAGGATGGGAATGAACTTTTATATGTCGCTTAGAAGAAAGTTTTTTTTCAGCCACTTTTTTGCGATATTGCTCATATCTGGCAGCGTGGGCGTATATTTTTACACGAGCGCCATGAACAACCTTATGTCGCAGCTGCGCGCCAGTCTTATGAAGAGCGCGGCTATGGTCAGCGTGATGGTGGACGCCCGCTCGCTTGATGAAATCACAACAAGAAAAGATGTCGAGCTGCCCGCTTATCAGGATTGCCTCCGCAAATTAAGAGCCTTGCGTAAAACCAACAGGGACATTGCGTATCTTTATATTATGCGCCGAGAAGGAGAGCGGGTATTTTTTGTCGTGGATTCTGATGATTCAACCAATCAGGCGCTGCCGGGCAGGGAATATGAAAAAAAACCAAAGGAACTCCTTGAGGGGTTCGTCAGACCTTCGGCGGATAAAAAAATCACGACGGATGAATGGGGCTCCTTTCTTTCCGGCTACGCACCATTGAAAAACGGCGGCGGAAAATATCTTGTAGGATTGGATATGCGCTCCGATGAAGTTCGGTTCAAGATGCGGCAGATTCGTCTTGCGGCTGTCATTCCGTTTGTCGGTTCCTTGTTCCTTGCCCTTGTTTTCAGCCGCATCCTTTCAGACCGTCAGACTACGCCCATTCAGATGTTAATCTCCCGCTGCCGCTCCATCGCCGCAGGCAGGCTCGATGAAAAAGTGGACATCCGCACAAATGATGAATTCGATGGACTCATTCAGGCTTTTAATATCATGTCCGAACGGCTTGCGGAAAGCCGGGAACATAACCGCAATTATCAGCGATCTCTTGAACAGATTAAAAACGAACTCGAGATTCGGGTTCAGGAACGAACCAGCGAATTAAACGAATTAAACAATCAGTTGGTGCAGGAAATTGACGTGCGCAAGAAGGCGGAAAATTCCCTTGCCGAGGCGGCGCGCACGGATTCCCTCACGGGCATTTTCAACCGCCGCGCCATTTGGGAGCAGCTCGAATATCACATCGTCCTGTTCAGACGTTACCAGACGCCCTTCACTCTTTTAATGTGCGACCTTGACCATTTCAAACCGGTCAATGACACGTATGGGCATGATATCGGCGATATAGTTCTTGTCAAAACCGCAGAAAAGCTGCGAGAGAGCTGCCGCAATCAGGATTTTGTCTCCCGATGGGGCGGCGAAGAGTTTCTGATTCTTCTGCCCAATACTGATATCCAAGGCGGCGCTATCGCAGCTGAAAAAATTCGGCAGAAGATTTCTGAGCAGCCTTTTGAAATCAATGACCAGAAACTCGTCATTACGGTCAGCATCGGCATAGCCGCCTATGTTGAGGGGCTTTCCATTGACGATTGCATCAAACAGGCGGACAGCGCCATGTATCAGGCAAAACGCGAGGGGCGGAACCGCGTGGCGGTTTCATCAGATTGATATATTTATCCAGAGTCCTTTCCGATTCTTTGCAACCTTCGTCAAAAAATCCAATCCGAAAATGGCTTGAAAACACGACATGGCTTGAATCAGAATGGGGCGCGGGCAAAGGCATCTATCTTCACATAATCAATTCTGATGAAATCTTTTTTGCTCGTAAAAAATAGATACAATTAATGAACACATGCCCAGCCATTCTCGATAATCCGACACCGTTCCAAATGTTGGGGTGGAGCGAGTTCGAGAGCGGCATTCTGAAAGATGCAGCGCCGCCATTGATGCAACGACGCCTTGCTTCCGAGCGAACCCCTCGCCTTTGCGGCAGGTTTCATAAATAAGGGCGCGCCGAGTAATTTCTCCCGTATAGCCCGGCATGGGCGGAGCCGAAGGAGCGGGGATAATAATACGAAAAAGTTTTATGCTTTAAATAGGTTTTGCGCCCCTCGCTTAGAAAAAGACATTTGACAAGGCAGCCCTTGAACGCACAAATATAATATAGATTAGTTTGTAATAACAAAAGTGTCGCGAGGCAATTGAAATATATACCGCTGGGAAAAAACAAAATTCAGCGACCCGTTCGCCGCATCCCCTATATCGTCCAGCAGGCGCATGGCAGGCGAGTAGATAGTTTTGGGAAGTTAAGGCATTAAAGGCGGGGCAAAGATTTTTAGCAGACAAGATATGAAATCGCAAAATGTAAAATATTGTGGAATCGCTGCCGCATGCTCCATCGCGGTCATGGCATTATTTTTATATTATATTCTGCCCGCTCTCATGTCTGCTTTTGCATGGGGCATTGCGGAAAATTATGAGTTTATCAGCGACGAACTGGCGGAGCATGGGAAGTTTGCTAAGGCGGAAAAAATCCTGCGCGCCGCCGCTAAAAAACGCCCATGGGATTTTCGCCCCCATCAAAAACTGGGCATGCTTTATCTTGCGCAGGAGGGCAAAAAAAAGCAGGCGATTGAATCATTGGAAGCCGCCGCCGCGCTTGCATGGAAATCAACCGGCTATCCGGAAATGCTCATCCCGCTTCATCGCGAACGCCTTGCATCGCTTTATACCGCGCTGGCGCGCGAATTGGACGCCGTCCGCCAAAAAAAACCGGAGGCGTTTTATTTCGCCTATGCCGATATGCTTTCCCCTTCTCATGACTCTAAAACACGGGCAACGTGGAACCAGCCTGCAAAAGAGGCGCCTCTCCTAAAAGATGATTTCACGCTCAACGATATAAAGGATTACGAGTGCGTTGCCGGCGCGCCGCAAGTTAAAGATTCGAGCGGTCTGAAAAACCTCAATGCCGCGGGAATCTTTTTTCAAACCGGTTTTATTGAATATGAATTGACCCGCGCCGAGGCAAAGGATAAGACGCTCTATATTTTGGCGCGCGGGACGCCTGCTTTTGGAATTTATCCGATTATTGATTTGAAGATTGATAATGAGCGCGTCGCCTTCATTTATGTGGACAGCCCCGAATGGCGTTTTTATCCCGTCGCCGCGCCGAGAACATCCGCCCGCCAGAGATGGACGCTTTCCTATTTCAATGACGGCGCGCTGCCCATCCTTGACAATGCGGGCAAGCGCATCGGATTATCAGAAGATCGCAATTTGATGGTGGGCGGAATCTTTAAACTTATCGAAAATTAAGGAGACGGATGGTGGAAGAGAACAACTTTACATTCACTGATATGACGCGGATATTATTGAAAAATATCAGGGGCATCCTCGCCGCCACAATTATTGTGATGCTCCTCACAGCCGTTGGGAGCCTGTTAATGCAAAAAAAATATAAAGCGTCCGCCACGCTGCTCATCAACGAATCCAAAATGGGCATAGACGGTGTCATATCAAACTACTTCAACCCGCGATTTTATTACACGTTTGAAGGACTCGTCAAAAATAAAGAACTCGTCCGCCGTGCCATAAAAAAATTCAATCTGGATAAAAAACCATACGAATTAAGCGTCGAAGCCGTTTTAGAAAATGTGCACGTCGCCCTTGTGCGCAACACGCGCCTCATCAATCTGACCGTTGATTTCCCCGACCCGATACTTGCGGCGGAGATTGCGAACTTTATTGCGCAGGAAGCGGTTGCGCTCAATATGGTTATAAACAACACAGACGCCGTCCGCGCCCGCGAGTTCATGTCCGCGCAGGTGAACGCCGTTGCCGAGAGTATGAAGGCAAACGAAATAAATCTCCGCGAATATAAACAGCAGGCAAAAATTAAAGAACTCGAAACAGATGTGGAAACATTGCTCTATAACAAAGCCGACCTTTCGCTTCGCCGCTCGGACGCCCTCATCAAAAAGGCGGAATTGGAAGCGGCGGGCAAAACAGCCGGAACCGTTTCCTCTTCCGGCGGCGCCGCAACATCCATTCAGGAACTCGACGCCCTTATCGCCTCGCTTGATAAAATGATTTCCGAAGTGGAAAAAACGTTGGACGAAAAGCAAAAACTCCTTGCCGAACGCGAACTCCGCATCGAGGCGCTTCTTGCCCTATTTGATGCCGACCAGACCTCTTATGCTAAAATCAACACACGCATGGGCGAGAACAGCACCCGCGTCTCCGAAAAATTCCAAGAAATCCGCATCATTGACTCCGCCATCCCTCCCCATTATCCCGAATGGCCGCGCAAAAAACTCATGGTCATCATCGCCGGCGTCCTTGCCTTTCTATTCTCCTGCGCCTTTGCTTTGATGAAAGAACAGATGCGCACCCAATCCCTGTCATGATTATAATATGAAAAATTTTGAAAAGCGATACCCTTCTTTATTGAGTCAAACCCTCCGCGGGCTTAAAATCACAACATCCATGACCGCGCTCAAGACCCTCGTGGATGCCGGTTGCCAACTTGTCCTTGCTCGGCTTCTCTTCCCTGATGCCTTTGGCATACTTGCGTTTCTTATTTCCGCCGCCGGCTTTTTTTGCTACATTGCCGACCTTGGCGGAGGCAAATACATCATCCAGAAAAAAGACCTCACGCAGGAAGACGCGGACACCGTTTTCACCTTTGAACTCCTTGTTGGCGTCGGGCTGGCGCTGGCATGGCTTCTCGGCGCGGGATGGATTCTCCATATCCTTAAAAAAAACACCCTGCTGCCCTATGCCGCCCCCTTTTCGCTCTGGATTGCGCTTGAGCGATTCCAACTCCCGCGCTTCATCCTTGAGAAACGCATGGAGTTCGGCAAATCCAATATCGCAACTTTTCTGGGCATTCTGGCGGGCTCGGTGATTTCCGTTTTCCTCGCCTTGCGCGGATGCGGCGTTTACAGCCTCATCATCGGCTTAATATTCCGCAGCCTTGTCACGGCGCTTTTCGTCTGGCATTACAGCGACATGAAGCCGCGCCTGAAATTCCGAGCCGACCTCGCCGCGCCTTACATGCGCTTCGGACTTCCCCTTGCCGTCACAAGCCTGTTTGTGTTTTACTACTGGAACGTAGATTACATTATTGTCGGCAAATTTCTGAACGACACGCAACTGGGATATTATTACATCGCCTTCAAGTTCCCGCATTACATACTTCAATTGCAGTCGCTTGTTTCAACTGTGGTGTATCCCGCGTTTGCAAGGACAAAAGATGACGAACAATTGATGCGGGGGTTCAAACTGGCGACGAAATATTCCAGCGCGCTGGCGTTGCTGCCTTGCGTTGGCGTGCTGGCGCTGGGGGAGGGGATTGTGCGTTATGGACTGGGCGAGAAATGGATGCCCGCGTTGCGCCCGTTTCAGATATTCACATGCCTTGCCGCCGTCCGAATGATTACCATCCATTGGTATGATGTTTATTTGAGCAAAGGAAAGACGCGCGTCATGCCTTGGCTGAGCGTTTCCAATGCGCTCGGCGTGACGTTTGCCGCATGGGCGGGCGCGCGCTGCGGAACCCTGACGTCGGTGGCGCTGGGCGTGGCGGCGGTTAATTTTGTTGTTATCTTATTTGCCGTCAATGTCCTGCTAAAAAAAGTCCTGCCAGTGAGTTATGTCCAACTATTATGGAAACCCGTCCTCGCCGCCGCCGCAACGTTCCTCTGTGCAATTCTGCTCAACAGGGCGTTAAAAGATTCGGGAGGAATGATTTGCTTTTCCATTAAAATGATATTTGTTATTCTCATATACGGCGGAATATATTATTACCTTGACCGCCGCTCGCTTCACCATCTTAAAACCAGAATATGAGCATTTCCATTTCATTTTAACTCATAAATGCGCAATGATGAAAGAAAAACGCTTCTTGACAGAGACATCATTTTTAAGATAGGGATTAGTCAATCTCGGTGAGGAAAGTCCGGGAACTCCATTCACACAGATAATTGATGTAAATCTTGATGTGGCGAGGTGTTGCGAATGAAAATACAACATTATAATATCGTTTATATTTTCCTGTTTTTGTTTGTAATGCTTTCTTTCCATGCGCTTCCAAGCGGGAAAATCGTCGCCAAAATGGGCGATGCAGTTTTAACTTATGACGAGGCAACATCTATTGTTAAATATAAAAAATCCTTTTCGTCTTTTTTCGATAATAACATTGATGAAAATATTCTGCTGAGCATGGTTATTAAAAATTGGGCGCGTGAAACGGCTTTAAACAATCTTATAGAAAAATACAATATTGCCATTTCTGAAGAAGAAGTAAAATATGAATGGACGGAGATCAAGGGAAAATTGGCGGCTCAAAATGGCGGAAACCTGCCCCGTGAAATTTTCGAACTGAAGGGAAATAACAGGTTGAGCGAAATTCTGAAAAAAGCCCTTCTCGAAATTAATCCCAAGGGAGAAGTGTTGATAAACCAAGATACCGAACATAAAATTTTCGAACTTTTCACAAAAAATCGTAATGAGCTGAAAGAGGCGTTGCCAAACAAAATGGATCGTGAGTTATATATAACATTCAAGACTTTTATTGTTTCGTTTAGAAAACCGGAAGATATTGACTATTATTTTAACGCCCTCCCCGATAATTGGGAGGATATGTTCGATTCATCGCGAGAAAGCATCTCCCGAGATATTAAAATTCAAAAGTTGAAAGAGATTTTGGCGTTGCAACGTCTTCCGGAAATTGATATGGAAGACTTCAATCAGTATATGGGAAACGCCGCAAAAGGCAAAGGCATCGAGGCGCGAAAAGAGGCATTCAAAGAATATTTTTTACTCTTCGCCAATTACAATCTTGAAGATATTATTTATGAAGAGATCAGGAATCAATTGCAGATTCCGGATAAATCTATCTTTGAACAATTTAATCAGCAATACCCAAAGCCTGCCAGAGACGCAATAAAGCCGTCGTCTTCCGCCGTTTCCAGAGATAAATAGTCACCGCGACATCAATGACTGATAATAGAATTAGGACGATGTCCCCTGCGTTGGCGTGCTGGCGCTGGGCGTGGCGGCGGTTAATTTTGTCGTTATCTTATTTGCCGTCAATGTCCTGCTAAAAAAAGTCTTGCCAGTGAGTTATGTCCAACTATTATGGAAACCCGTCCTCGCCGCCGCCGCAACGTTCCTCTGTGCAATTCTGCTCAACAGGGCGTTAAAAGATTCTGGAGGAATGATTTGCTTTTCCATTAAAATGATAATGGCGATTCTCATATATGGCGGAATATATTATTACCTTGACCGCCGTTCGCTTCACCATCTTAAAACCAGAATATGAGCATTTCCATTTCATTTTAACTCATAAATGTGCAATGATGAAAGGATGGCAAATATGTATCATAAATTTTAATTTTTGATAAAACGCTTCTTGACAGAGACCTCATTTCTAAGATATGGATTAGTCAATCTCGGTGAGGAAAGTCCGGGAACTCCATCCACACAAATTATTGATGTAAATCTTGATGTGGCGAGGTGTTGTGAAGATTGATTAAAGAGGATCGCGATGAAAAATAAAGTCATGCTCATTCTGGGAGTTTCGATATTATTAGTTTGTAATATCAGCTTATCGGAAGAACTGTATATCGAGACACGTTATAAACGAATCACGCAGGAAATGGAAATTCAGAATCAGGAATCCATTAAACATGAAACAGAAGGAAAATTTGCCATTTCGGATTCATCTAAAAATTTATATGTTTATCAAAACCTTGCCAATGCCTTTATCGGGGAAATTAATAAGAATAATCCGTTAACGGAAAAAGAGTTGGAACAATTTTTTAATGAAAAATATGCTCCTTTTCTTGACTTACATAAATTAAGGGAAGAGGGAACATCAATCACTCTCGCATTAGAATCTTTTTATAATCAAAAAGAGTTGGATGAAGAGTCTTTTTACAATAAAAAGATCAAACAAACATCGCTCATACGAGTTTTCCCCTCTTTTCAACAATGGAGAAAAATGTTATCCGCTTATCAGTCTCCCAATGGCAAAAAACAAATGAATGTTGTTAAAGAATTGCAATCTCCGGAACAATACTATAAAGAATATGGTCAATATTACGCGGAGGGGGCATCAATTGAAAAACTACAAAAAAGGATGCTTGAGCAGAATAACATCAATCTCGACGATTTGAGGAAGAATTTCCAGAGTAAAAATCTTTCACTTAGGGAATTTAGGATTATTGATGATGTCGGTGCTTTGATTACAGATGTTGCCTTAATTAGGCGAATAAGGGCAGATTTACAAGGGAACAACCCTGATCGTTTGGAAAATTTCCAAAAATGGCTTTATGAACGCGAGAAAAACAATTCTAATCGCTTGAGCAAAGTTGGAATTGATGTTAAAAACTTGGATTTAAGCCCGATATATCCTTAAGCGTATAAGATATGAACAAATTGTTCATCCGCATTTTAAGGGCAATAATAACATCGCAGTCTATGAAAAGGGATGCAAAGGTATTGAATGAAAAATATAAGGGAGTACTCCCATGTTAAAAAGAATGGTTGTTCTTATATCGGTTTTTCTTGTCATAAATATCGCCCTTTATTCACAGGAAAATATTTTAAAAGCGGGCGATATCAACCAGAAGATAGCAACTTATGTTAAAAATATTCGCTCCGTTCCCATGAGTTTAACGCTCGATTTTTATCATGAGAAATATTTGGATTATCCGATTATTGAAAATCTTCCGGATAATATGGTGATTGTTGAAGACCCGCATTCTATCACCCGATTGGGAAAAGATGGACCGGATAAAAAAGGAACACTGAAGTGTCATTTTTCACAAGAATATAACCTTCCGTTTATAAAAACGACAAAGAAGGTAAAACTAATTATTGGAAACAATATAAATTGCTATCGCACGGAAGAGTTCCATCCTAATGAAACGGAACCTTGCCTCGTTGAAGCCTTCGACGGGACAAATACTAAGATATTGAATATCGCAGCAAATCAGTCAAACGATAAAACCAAAACAAAACTGGGCAATATATATGATGGTCCAAAATATTTGTATCATAGATTTCATCCCATTCTGGCGTGGCTGAGAAAAGATTCTTTGGATGATTCAACCACTATGGAAAAAATGCCCGATGGCAGGCTGAAACTATCCAAAACAAATGAAGATAATTCTTCCCAGAGCGCCATCTTATCCCCTGCCGATAACTTTATGATAATGGAAATGAAATCGGAAAGCAAAGATTCTATTAGCGAAATTACGATAACTCAAACAACAAAAGCGGGAGATTTGACGCTTCCCGCAAATTATGAGGAAAAAAATTATAGAATCGTTGACCAAAAAAAGATTCCTGCAGACATTGCCATTTATTCAAATATTACATATAAAATACTATCTAATGATGAATGTATGAAGGCATGTAAGTTCGAATTTCCTGAGGGCACAATTATGGATAAAATGAAATTTCCCTCAACAACGCCGCAATCAAACAGGCAGATACGCCATCAGTGATAAAACAGGGCTTTTCGCCTTTTCCAATCGTTCCTTTCCATATCGGCAGTTTGCGTGTTAATCTTTTGTTTTTTGCATGGCGGATTCGAGAGCCGCTAAACGAGCTTCTAAAGAGTCAATCTGTTTTTGCTGATTGGCATTTTGCTCTTTCAGAAAAAGAATTTCCGCTTTTTTGTTTATGAGTTTTTGGTTCAATTCCTGAATTGCCGCGGCTGCGTAAATGGTTAGCGGATAAGCATCCACTTGAAGAATCTCCCCGCCGTCGGCAAGCGTCTCGCCGCTGCCTTTGACATAATCCGGGAAAACTTCGGCGAACTCCTGCGCGATGACGTTCATGTAACGTCGAGGCTCAATCTCAGGATGCTCTGCGAGATATTCCTTCGTATATTCAAAATCCACGAGCCGCACCTTTTCAAGCGTCTCAAGCGCGTTTTCAATATTTTTTACATCGGTTTTGATGCGGGCATCGGAGTTGGCGAGCCAATTGCCGGCGGTGGATTTTGATGCGGCGCCTTCAACCTCGAGCATGTTGGTGGTTGCTGTGCGTCCAATGCCAACCTTGCGCTGGAAGTAGTTGTCGCTGCCAGGGACTCCAGTGAAATAGGAAGCGAATCCGATTGGGCTATTTGTGTGGCCTGCGACGCCGGCGTTGACGCCTGAGCTGGCGTCTGCCAGTCCAAAAATAGCGCAGCCATCCGTGCTATAGTTTTCGAATCGTCCGCCGTATGTGATTCCCGAACCGGACGATGCCTTGCCATAGATTCCACGTCCTGCATTGCTCGCCGCCTCAAAATAGCCGCCGTATGTGATTCCCAAACTGGACGATGCCTTGCCATAGATTCCACGTCCTGTATCGCTCTCCGCCACAAAATAGCCGCCATAGCTGGGAGCCGTGCCTTGTACGGCGCTTCCGCCACTGGAGT
>Ga0302248_1002668_pt1 | contig 10487 bp, 9 predicted proteins | sample AAG_UR_Leu_MG_FD_193528 | JGI IMG/M metagenome (GOLD analysis project Ga0302248, IMG submission 193528) | Enriched activated sludge microbial communities from anaerobic digester in WTTP, New Holstein, Wisconsin, United States - AAG_UR_Leu | ecosystem: Engineered > Bioreactor > Anaerobic >... | reverse complement strand
TGCAGGGCATGCATTTTTCGGGGATGACCCTCGCCCTGTTCCTGATCGTCTCGGCCCTCGGGCTTCTCGTGAGCCATTTTCAGGACCGTCCTGCAACAGCGAGGCTCTTTGGCGCATCCGTCCTGATGGGGGCTTCCGTGGCCGTCCGACCGGAATGCCTGCTTGTGGTCCTGTCTTTTTATCTCTGCGCAGCGATGGTTCTTGCGGCCCACGGGCGAATGAAGGATCTGCGGACGATCCTGGCGGGCCTGGCTGCGAGCACGGCCATGCTCGTCCTGCACGACCTGGCGCTTCACGGGACGTTTCCCGGTTCCTATCTGCAGCGGATGATTCCCTTCCATGCCCTCTCGCCCACCCGGGCGGCCGTCCTGGGAGGGGCCCTCGTCTCATCGGGCATCCTGTTGGCCCTCTCCCTGCGGAAGGACACGGTGCCCGGCCTCAAGCCGTTTCTCGCGGTCCTGCCGGCCGGAATCTTCCTCGCAGCGATTGTGGCGACGGCCGCCCGGATCACGGTGTCTCCTCTCGCGGCGCTGTTCCCGGCGGTGCTCCTCGTCTTCTGCAGTATGCCGGCGCTGCTCGGTCGGCTCAAGGAGCGGGGCGGAACCCTTGAAGGGATCCTCGCCGCCGCGGTCGTTCTCTGCCTGATCCTCGGCGCCGCGATCCTCCATCCCGGCAAGTGGGTTGTCCTGACGGTGTGGGTGCCGATGATTCCGCTGGCCGTCGTGCTGATCGCCGCGAACCGGAAAGCCGTCTTTGCCGCCGAGGGGATGTCCCTGGTGCTGACTTTCTTCATCGGCGTCGCCCTCGTGAACGGGATCCAGGAATCGAGGGAGGGGGTGCTGACATACAGGGCCTATAATGCCGCGCGCGTCGACTTCATCGGCAGACACACCGAGGCCGGGGATGCCGTCCTTTTTACCGATCCCGGCAGCCTGGAGCACGCGGGCCCGCTCTTCTTCGACAGGGTCTTTCTCCTCGCGAAAGACCCCGGCGATGCGCAGCGCCTCGCCGGGCGCCTTGCCGGGCGGGGCGTCGAGCGGATCTATGCCTGGACGCGCGACCCGCATGGCCTCGGAGGGGGCAACCCCTACGGGGAGGGGAGACCGCACGTCTTCCCTCCGCCGCCGGGATGGAGGCCCTGCTGCGGCGCATCCTGCGGGCAGGGAAACGACTATCTCGTCAGGGTCAAAACCCGGCAGGGCACGGCCGCCGGGATCAAACAGGGAGGATTGCCTTCATGACCTCGGGCCCCCGTTGTCACGATGCGGCGCGGGAAGAGCCCCGGGCCGCAGGGAGCAGCGCGCCTGCGCTGCGGAGCCTTTACTTCTATCTCACGCAGGGCTGCAACCTCCGCTGCCGCCACTGCTGGCTTGCTCCGCAGTTCCAGACGGCGGCGAAGCAGTACGCCGCCCTGCCGCCGGATCTGTTCCGGCGCATCCTGGGCGAGGCGAAGCCGCTCGGCCTCTCCGGGGTCAAGCTGACGGGGGGCGAGCCCCTCCTGCACCCGGATATCGGGGCGCTCCTGGAGATCCTCCAGGACGAGCAGCTTCGCTTCAGCATGGAGACCAACGGCGTTCTCTGCACGCCCGAACTGGCGCGGGACCTTGTCCGCTCGGGGATGCACCACGTCTCCGTCAGCCTCGACGGGGCCGACGCGCAGACCCACGAGTGGGTCCGGGGCGTCGAGGGGTGTTTCGAGGCCGCCCTGCGGGGCGTCCGAAACCTCGTTGCCGCGGGCATCCGCCCCCAGATCATCATGAGCCTCATGCGCAGGAACGCCGGCCAGGTCGAGCCGCTCGTGCGCCTGGCCGAGTCGCTCGGCGCCTCGTCGGTCAAGTTCAACCTCGTCCAGCCCACGGCGCGGGGGGAAAAGCTGCGCGACAGCGGGGAGGGCCTCGACGTCGGGGAGATGATCGGCCTGGGAAGGCGGATCGAAAACGACCTGGCGCGGACGGCGAAGATCCGGTTGTTCTACAGCCATCCCGTCGCGTTCAGGCCCCTGGGACGGATATTCGGCGAAAACGGCGACTGCGGCGTATGCGGCATCCGCGGTGTCCTGGGGGTGCTCGCAGACGGGAGCTATGCCCTCTGCGGGATCGGAGAGCACGTCCCGGAGCTTGTCTTCGGGCAGGCCGGCCGGGACGGCCTGGCGGAGGTCTGGGGCGGAAACCCCGTTCTGCGGCAGATACGTGAGGGGATGCCCCGTCGCCTCGAGGGCGTCTGCGGGGAGTGCCTCATGAAGGGCGTCTGCTTCGGCAGCTGCATCGCCCAGAACTATTACCGCAGCCGCAGCCTCTGGGCGCCTTTCTGGTTCTGTGAGGAGGCCGAGAAGGCGGGGCTTTTCCCCGGGTCGCGGAAAGCGGCGACGGACGCAAGACAGGAGAGGAACCGCCCGATGACGGACTGTCAATGCGCGGGTTAGGGAACCTGTGGATTAAGCGGAAGGGGGGGCATCTTGATCATGCCGCAGGAGCCCGCACCGGCCGCATAGCGGTGGAAGAGGTTCGCGACGATGAAAACGTTCAGCTACGAAAAACCGGCCCTCATCGACATGCAGGAAGACAGCGCGCAGGGCCGTGCAGATTGCGTCAATGGCAGCGGTGTAGATGATTGCGCTTACGGAAGCTGCGTTGCCAGCGCACAGTGCGCTGAGGGACAACAAACCGGATATTGCTGGAATGGAAAATTTGCCTGCGGAGGCCTCAGCGGATGCTACACCTGCTGCAGTACCGGCAACCGCGTGACCAAAGGTGTCGGGATGGGCACAACCAACTGCAGCTGCAGTGATGGAACCTCGGTAGCGATGAACTGTTACACCGGCTGGGGCGCGGGTTATGAATGCACCTCTGGTAGTCGTCAGGTTCAATGCTGATGATACGCAAGGGGTATTACAGCGTAGAGCTTGCCGATGGCTGCGTGTGGGGGCTTGAGGCTTGCGCGGGGACGGAAGATTGGGTCGATAACCTTGCGGCTGTCCTGGGGCTTACTGTCATGGAGGCCGGCATGCCGGGCTGCCTGTTGTCTTTCCGGAGGCGGCCTGCGAGGTCGCGACCGGGATTGAATGGCCCGGTTCCTTTCGGTCCGACCCGGTTCGGTGACTCACCGGGCGTCGGCTGGCGCCGTTACCTCCTGCCTGATATTGTCATGTGGGAGAATCCCGCGACACGCCACACGATCTGTCTCCTGCCGGAGACCGGAACCCTCGAAGAAGAATTGGAGCAGATGAGGCGGGTGTTGCTCCCGCTCTATTGGGAAGCTCTCCGCCGGGGCGGGTTGCCGCTGCACGCGGCCCTTGCTGAAACAGGCGGCCGGGGCGTGATCCTTGCGGGGAGAAGCGGGGCGGGAAAATCGACCTGCTGCCGGAGACTGGAGCCGCCGTGGATGGCTCAGAGCGACGATCTCGTCCTCGTCGTCCGCGATGAGGCCGGGAGATTTCTGGCACATCCGCTTCCGACCTGGAGCGCCGTTCGGAAAGGGATCAGGGAGAGGCCGTGGAACATCAACCGCCCGATCCCCCTGGAGGGAATTTTTTTCCTGGAGCAAGCCGCGGAGGATGGGTTGGAACCGCTTGGCGGTGCCTCTGCGACCTTGCGAATCCGCCAGTCGGCACTGCAGGTCCTTGGCTCACTCGGGCCCTGCATCGAGTCCGAGAGAGACGTGCGCGCGAATGCCACGCTGTTCGAAAATGCCGCAGACCTGGCTGCGTCTCTGCCGTCCTGCATCCTGCGAGTGAGCTTGACCGGCCGGTTCTGGGAGAAGATCGAAGAGGCCCTTGAAAAAGGGGACAGTCCCCTTTTTCAAGCCTGCCCCGTTGCCTCGAGGGCGTCTGCGGGGAGTGCCTCATGTAGGGCGTCTGCCTCGGCAGCTGCATCGCCCAGAACTATTACCGCAGGCGCAACCTCTGGGCGCCCTTCTGGTTCTGCGAAGAGGCGTGCGCACAGGGCCTTTTCCCCGGGATGAGGCTTGCGTCGCGACCGGGCTGCGGACGGAGCGTGGAGCAAAGAGGCGCACCCGAGGCGGCCTCGGCCAGCCGGCAGGCCGCCGGATGAGAACGCCGGAACGCCACGGTTCCGGCCGGTTTCACAGCGAAGACGGGATGGTGATCATGGAGAAGAAAGCCCGATACGAGCCACCTCTGCTCGTCGACATGAGGGGCGATGACCTGTGCGGGCAGTTCGCTAAATGTCAGTCGGGAGATAATATTCCCGTCTCGCTGGACAGCTGCATGGAAAATGTAAACTGCCATCAGGGTCTGGCAGCGGAGCAGTGCATGGTCGGCAGCAACGCCTGCGGGTGTGACGGCTGCTGCTCGACGGGCTTCGCTGCCAAAACAAGCGGCTATACAAATTGGAGCAAATACTCGAACGGCTGCCAATGCAAGAACGGCGGCGTCGCCTTTCTCCAGTGCACTGTCGGTTATGATACGGGAAGATACTGCGCCCTCGGTCAGAATACTGACATGGAAAATCAATGCTGAACAGGACCCCGCTGTACGAGTTGCGACTTGCCGACGATCAGTCCTGGGTGATTGAGCCTACCGGGGACACGGGGGAGTGGGTTGACGAGGTCGCCCGCCTGCTCAGACTCAAGCCGTCAAGCGAGTCCGGGGTGCGGACCATCCACGTCGAAAGGCTCCCGTATGGGGACGGCGACGGGGAGAGAGAGCATGCCCGGCTCCCCCGGTGCGGGCACCCCGACGCCGAAGGGTGCATCTCCCGCGCGAAACCGCTGGAGTTACGGAGGCACCCATTGATCCCGGGGGTCGTGTGCAGACTTCGGAAGGACCGGGAGTCGCATCAGGTGAAGCAGCAGATGCGATATGCCCTCCGTCCCGTCTATGAAGAGACCATCCGCCGGGGGGGCCTTCCTCTCCATGCCGCCCTCGTGGAGCGGGACGGACAGGGGGTGCTGCTAGTCGGCCGGAGCGGCGTGGGCAAATCGACGGCCTGCCGGAGGCTGCCGCAGCCGTGGAATGCGCTCGGCGACGATCTGGCCCTCGCCGTTCGGACAGGGGAGGGCCGCTATGCGGTTCACCCCTTCCCGACATGGAGCGCCGTGCAGGTCGGTTCGGGGGAGCGAACATGGGATGTCAACCGGAGCGTGTCCCTGTCGGCGATCTTCCTGCTCACCCAGGGCGCGGAAGACGCCGTGGAGGGAGTCGGCACGGGTGTGGCCGCAGTGGCCCTGAACGATGCAGCGGTGACGATTCTCTATACCGTGCATGCCTGTTCCGGTTCCGGGTCAACGTCCCTGCTGCGCGATGTCTTCTCGAACGCGGCGGCCATGGCCCGGTGCGTCCCGGTCTACATTCTCCGGCTCAGCCTGACCGGCCGGTTCTGGGAGAAGATCGAAGAGGCCCTTGAAAAAGGGGACAGTCCCCATTTCCGGAGGGCCCATGGAGCATGAGGTGTTCTGTCGCGGCGAGAGCATGCGGCCCCTCTTCCAGCCGGGGGACCGGATTTGTTTCGAGCCCTGCCGCATCGAAGACCTGCGCCGGGGGGATGTGATCATCTTCAAAGCCCCGGGACAGGAGGAGCGAGTCGTCCACCGCGTCGTCGCAACGGATACCGCCCGCATCCGGACGAGGGGGGATGCGAACCTCTCGCGCGATGCCTGGGAAATCCGTCAGGACGACATCGTCGGCCGTGTCGTGTCGCTCGAGCGCGGGGGCCGGGTGCGTCCCGTGGCAGGCGGATTCCCGGGCCGTCTGCTGAGCGCATACATCCACGCTTTCCGGAAGGCGGATCACTTGGCTTCCCATGTCCTTCACCCCTGCTATCGGATCATGGTCCGAAGCGGGCTCGTGCGCACCCTCCTGCCTCCCGCCTTGCGCCCGAGGGTCATCATGTTCGAGCGTGATGGGCAGAGGGAGATGCAGCTTATCCTGGGCAGACGCATCATCGGTAGACGCCCCGCCGGATCCGGCTCGTGGACCATCCGTCGACCCTTCCGGATCTTCGTGGATGAGCATTCCCTGCCATAGAAAAAGGGGACAGTCCCCTTTTTGCCGGCATGATTCTGGCAGCGCCTTGACTAAATCAAAGGGGACAGTCCCCTTTTTCTAGAGCAATGAAAACATGGCTTGAGTACTTGAAGAGCGGCCTTGCCCGGAAGGCGCCGGAAGACCGGATTGCCGATGGAAAGACCTATGCGGGAATCGGCGCGAACCTACGCCGCCACGGGCCGTTTTTCCGAAGGCACGGGAAGAAGGCGGCCCTGGGCGCGGGATTCATCCTGCTCAACGCCATGATGGCCTTTCCCATGCCGCTTGTCTCGCGGTTCGTCATCGACGACGTGATCCTGGGCAAAGAGCTTTCGCGCCTTCCCTGGGTGCTGCTGCTCATGACGGCGATCGCCGTCTTCACCCGGGCCTTGGGCCTTTTCCAGAACTGGTTCTTTCTGCGCTACAGCCAGGAGATGACCCTCGACATCCAGAGGCAGGTGCTGGAGCACTCCTTCAGCCTCCCCAAGGCCTTCTTCGACAAGAATCAGACCGGGTACCTGATGGCCCGGATCACGGGGGACATCGGCGGCGTGACCTGGTTCCTCTCGGGGAGCCTCGTGGGCATCCTGACGAACATCCTGTACTTCACCGGCGGGCTCTGCCTTCTTTTCTGGCTCGAATGGCGGCTGGCGCTTGCCGTCCTCTGTTGCGTGCCGGCCTTCCTGTTTGCCCTGCGGCGGTTCTCCGACCGGATGCATGCCCTGAACCACGCGGGCAACGAGCAGAACGCCCGGTACATGAGCGACTTCCAGGAAACGCTCAACGCCGTCTCCCTCGTCAAGTCCTTCGCCGCCGAGGAGAAGGCCGTCGGCAAAATCCTGGCCGGCCTGCGGCACGTCTTCCGCCTCTCGGCGGAGCGTTCCGTGGTGGGCTCCGTCACGGGGCTCGCCCTCTCCTCGACGCCGAGCCTTGTTAACTTCGGCGTCTTCGCGGTCGGCGCATACTGGGTCATCACGGGCCACTGGACCCTGGGGTCGCTCTTCGCCTTCCAGGCCTACCTGGGCCGCGTCTTCGGCCCGGCGCAGTCGCTTGCCTCGACGGGCCTGCAGATGCAGAACATCCGGGCATCGCTGGAGCGGCTGACGGCCCTGCTCGACGTGGCGCCGGAAAGCGGGCCGGGCGGGGGCGAAAAGGTCGAATCGCTGCGGGGGCAGATCGAATTCAGAAACGTCACATTCGAGTATGATCCGAAAAACCCGGTGCTCCGGGAGGTTTCCTTCCGTATCCGGCCGGGCGAACGCGTTGCCGTCGTCGGTCCCAGCGGCGCGGGCAAGACGACGCTGCTGAGCCTCCTCATGCAATTCTACCCCCCGACGGGGGGCGAGATTCTCTACGACGGCATTCCGGCCGGGCGCTACGAGGTCCGCTCGCTGCGGCAGCGGATCGGCTATGTCCCCCAGGCGCCGATGCTGCTGTCCGGATCGATCCGGGAAAATCTCCGGTACGGCAACCCCGATGCCTCCGACGCGGAACTCACGCGGGCCTGCCGCGCGGCGGGGATCCACGAGTTCATCGCGGGCCTTCCCGGCGGCTACGGCAGCGAGGTCGGCGAGAAGGGGGTCAATTTTTCGGAAGGCCAGAAGCAGCGGATCGCCATTGCCAGGGCCCTGGTGAAGGATCCCGACATCCTCGTGCTCGACGAGCCAACGGCGGCCCTCGACGGCCTGACGGAAAAATCGATCTTCGAGGCCCTCCCGTGCCAGATCCGGGGCAAGACGCTCATCCTCGTGGCGCACCGCCTCTCAACGGTCGTCGACTGTGACCGGATCCTGCTGTTGAACGAAAATCGTCTCGTCGCCGAGGGGACGCACGGCGAGCTGATGAGCATGAGCGGCTACTACCGGGAGCTGGCGGCCTGCCAGCTGATCCCCGCCCGGGGAGGGCAGGGAGGAAGGGTCATTCCCATTGAACATCTCCGTCGTCATACCCGTCCATAACGGGGGGCCATATCTGGCGCAGGCGATCGAGAGTGTCCTGGCCCAGAGTTGGCGAGACCTCGAGCTGCTGATCGTCGATGACGGCTCGACGGATGGAAGCAGCGCCGTCGCGGAGCGCTATGCCCGCTGCGACCGTCGGATCCGCTTGGTTTCCCAGGCAAACAGGGGCGTCGCCGCGGCGGGCAACCGCGGCCTCGAGGAAGCCCGCGGCCAGTGGGTGGCGCGCCTCGACGCCGACGACGTCTTCCTGCCTGATAAGCTCGAACGCCAGGTCGCTTTCCTTGCACGATACCCCGACGCGAGGATCGTCGGCACGCTCGGCTACTTCATCAATCACTCGGGTCGCACCATCGGTCTTGTGAGCACGGACGGACCGTTCACGCCGACGCAGTTCGAGACGATGGCCGCCCGCGGCGAGCCCGTCTTCTTCGTCCACTCCTCGACCCTGATGCACCGCAGGACCGTCCTTGAAATCGGCGGCTACCGGGAGCGTTTCATCCAGGCCGAGGACGTCGATCTCTGGCTCCGGATGGCCGGGCAGGGACATCTGCTGCTGAAGATGCCCGAGCCTCTCCTGCTCTACCGGCTCCACGGCGACTCCCTCACCATGAAGCGCAACGCCGAGCAGAAACGCTGTCACCGCTGGGTCATGGCCTGCGCCGACGCGAGGGGCAAGGGAAGGGAGGAACCATTGCTGGAGGAATTCCTCCGGGCCGAGAGGCGCCGCCCTTGGCCCGTGCGGTTCCGTGCCTGGCGGAGGGAGGCGGGCGAACGGTATTACCAGACGGCGGCCCTGCGCTACGCCGACGGAAATTGCGCGGCCCTTGCAGCCTTTCTGTGCCTTGCCGCCTGTCTTAACCCCGCACACGTCCTTCCCCGGCTCTACGATCGCAAGATCGCCCCGATGCTCGAGAGGAGTCTGCCGGAGACGTTTCCCGCCGCGGTTCCAGGGCGGACGGAGGCCTGCCGTCATGCGCCCGGAAACTGAGCTTCTGCTGGCCTGCCTCCGGACCGACTTCCGCCAGGGAGAAACGACGCCGCTGCCCGGAGGTGTCGACTGGAGCCGCTTCGTGATCCTCTGCGAGTGGCACCACGTGGTCCCGCTTGTTTGCAGAACGCTGCCGGGCGTTCTCAAGGAGGCCGCTCCCCCTGCCGTCGTGAGCCGCCTTCGCGGCCTTCATCATAGCAACACGGCCCGGTCGCTGCTGCTTGCGACTGAGCTGACCCGTGTCCTGCACGCCCTCGAATCATCCGGCATCTCCGCCTGTCCCTTCAAGGGGCCCGCCCTGTCCGTGATGATCTATGGCGATCCAGCCTGCCGGCAGTCAAAGGATCTCGACATCCTGGTGCCCGGCCAGGCGCTTCGCAGGGCCGTGAAGGTCCTCGGTTCGCTGGGATACGGCTCAGGACGGAACTGGGACGGGCCACAGCTGTCCGCGCACCGGCGCACCGAGTACGAGGCGGTCTTCGCCCGCCGCGACGGGAAGCTGCAGGTCGAGCTTCAGTGGGCCGTCGTCCCTGCTTACTTCGGGTTCGACCATGAGGAGATGGGCATCTGGTCCCGGTTGGAGAACCGCGCGTGGGGGGCCATGAACTTTCCGGTGCTGCCGCCGGAAGAGACGCTCCTGATGCTCTGCGTCCACGGCGCCAAGCACCTGTGGTGCAAGCTGGGCTGGGTCTGCGATGTGGCTGGCCTGCTCGAATCCGGGACGCCCCCCGATCTGTTGCGCTCCCTCGAACTCGCCGGTCGATGCGGCGTGACAAGGCTCCTGCTGCTCGGGCTTCTCCTAGCCGAGCGACTGGCGGGCGCTCGTCTTCCGCAGGAGGTTTGGGATCGGCTCGAGGCGGATTCCAGGATCGCCGTCCTGGCGCGGCGGGTCCTGGACATTATTGCGAAAACCCCGGTGAACCCAGACGCGGACCCCGCCCGGTACCTTTTCTACGCGAAGTCAAAGGACAACAGGTGGGATCAGCTCCTCTTTGCGGGCAGGCTCCTGTCGACACTGGCCGCTGGCGAGTGGAACCCGTCGGCCCTGCCCGACATCCTCGCCCCGTTCTATTTCCTGTTCAGGCCTCTGCACATGGCAGGCCGTCACGGCGAACCGATCCTGCGGGCCCTGGCCCGAAAAAAGGGGACAGTCCCCTTTTTGAAAGCGAGGTAAATCAATCATGCCCAGAATGTCACGGCAACTGGCTGACGGCCTGATTTATCATGTGATCAACCGCGGGAATGACAAACAGGTCGTCTTTCGAAAAAAGTGGGATTACGAGGTTTTCCTGGAATTGATGGGGATGGCAAGGGAGCGGTATCCCCTGAAGGTATTCGCCTACTGCCTCATGCCGAATCATTTCCATTTTGTTGCATCGCAGGACGGTGACATCTCGCTGAGTTCATGGATTCAGTGGCTGATGACAACGCACGTTCGTCGTTACAACAGACACTACGAGCGAAGCGGCCATCTCTGGCAGGGGCGATTCAAGAGCTTCCCTGTGCAGGATGACGAACATCTCCTTGTTCTCATGAGATATGTCGAAGGCAATCCTGT
>Ga0302248_1002666_pt1 | contig 10494 bp, 10 predicted proteins | sample AAG_UR_Leu_MG_FD_193528 | JGI IMG/M metagenome (GOLD analysis project Ga0302248, IMG submission 193528) | Enriched activated sludge microbial communities from anaerobic digester in WTTP, New Holstein, Wisconsin, United States - AAG_UR_Leu | ecosystem: Engineered > Bioreactor > Anaerobic >... | reverse complement strand
TTTTATTTTGGCTTCAAACCCCAGCAATCCTTAGAAATGGCTTGGCATTATATTGTGGAAATGTTTCCGTACTTAGCGATTGCCTTTGTTTTAGGAACTCTTATTTTAGCAATCGTAAATATTAAACGTCCACAAAAAAAATATTTAGTTTATTTTCTTGTTTTTTTAACCGTCAGCACTATTTTAATCTTTTATTATGGCAGTTGGAAATTTAATGACAATCCAGATCCAACACGCTTTACGATTGGCAATTCTTATACGCGTTATTGGTTGCCAATTTATCTAATGATGATACCTCTCGCTTCTTTAGCGATTGTTTATCTTAGTCGCTTTTTAGTTTTTAGTTTTAAAGAGCCAACTTCAAAGCTAAAAAGAATTATTATGAATGGTTGGCAAGCGATATTTGTCTTAAGCTTTTGTATTTTAGGTTTAGATTTTGTTTTATTTGGCTCAGAAGAAGGATTGGCTAATTTATATCACACTAATTTAGCCGAGAAGAAGGTTGTCCAAGAAGTTTTTGCCCTTACCGAACCAGAGGCGGTGATAATTACGCGCTATTATGACAAATTTTTATTTCCTGATCGGCGAGTAATAATGGGCACTTTGCCAGACGTTGATATTTTAAAGGCCAGCGCCAAATTATCACCTTTTTATCCGGTTTATTATTATAATTTTTATTTGCAGGAAAAAGATGTAAATTATTTGAATGAGAAAAAATTAGCCGAATATAATTTAGAATTGAAATTGCTAAAAAGAATTAGTCATGATTTTGGTCTTTATTCTTTAACCGCGGTCAGTCCCTTAATTGAGAAAACAAATTTGCCTACTGAGTAGATTTAAAAATCTGAATATTTATCAGTTCGTTATTTTTTATATATTTTTATGAGGAAAAGATACCATATAATTACCATTGGTTGTCAAATGAATAAATCGGATAGCGAGCGTGTGGCCGCTTTTTTTGAAAACCATGGTTATCAAACAGCGTCTGATCCGCGCCAAGCCGATATTATTGTGTTAAATACTTGTGGTGTTAGACAATCAGCCGAGGATCGGGTCTATGGTTTAGTAAATCAATTACGCAAAAAAAATAAAGACGCCAAAATAGTTGTCACTGGTTGTTTAGGCAGAAGAGAGGACGTAAAACAAAGATTAAATAAATTAGCTGATTTATTTTTACCAATTAGTTCTTTTCCAGATATTTTTCAGTTATTAGCAGGCCGTTTAAAAACCAGTAAACTCAATCTTGATGAAGTGCGTTTAAAGCAAGGAGAAAAATATTTAACCATTTTGCCAAAATATCAAAGTAAGTTTAGCGCCTTTGTGCCCATCGGTAACGGTTGTAATAATTTTTGTTCTTATTGCGTGGTGCCCTACGCGCGGGGACGAGAAGTCTATCGTCCAGTCAAAGATATTTTACAAGAAGTAAAAGAATTACTTAAGAATGGTTATCGGGAAATTATTTTAATTGCTCAAAATGTTAATAGCTATAAAAGTGGCAAGGTTGATTTTCCTACTTTATTAGAAAAAATAGTAAAATTAAAAGGTGATTTTTGGTTAAGATTTTCTACCAGTCATCCTAAAGATGTTAGTCCAAAATTAATCAAAGTATTTGGTGAACAGGCTAAAATTTGTCCGCATTTTCATGTGGCGGTTCAATCCGGAGATGACAAAATTTTAAGAGCCATGAATCGTAAATATACAGCTAAACATTTTAGTGATTTAGTTACAAAAATCAGACTAGCACGTCCAGGAGTTTCTATCACTACTGATGTTATTGTTGGTTTTCCCGGTGAAACAAAAGAGCAATTTAATAACACGGTTAAATTATTTAAACAGCTTAAATTTGATATGGCTTATATTGCTCGTTTTAGTCCTCGTCCGCAAACCGTGGCCACACAAATGAAAGATAATGTGACTAGAGAAGAAAAAAGAAGGCGGGAAAAAGTTTTAGAATCAGTACTGCGCCAAACCGCTTTAGAAAATAATCAAAAGTATTTAAACCAAACAGTAACTATTCTTGTTCAAGGGATTAATAAAAATAGTAATTATTATGGGCAAACCGCTAGTGCTAAGCAAGTAGTTGTGACCGGTAAATACCAAGCGCAAAAAAAGTTAGTCGGTAATTTTTTATCAGTTAAAATTAAAAAAGCCCAAGAATTTAGTTTAGAAGCTGAATTAATTTAAAGAATATTTTATTGACAAATAAATTTGTATGACTGTTAGTCGCAAGAAAAAAACAACTTTACTTCCGAGAAAGTCTCTTTCGGAAAAAAATCTTTCGGAAAAACTTTTTCCAGGAAAACCTCTTTCGGAAAAACCAAAGGTAATTGTTATTTTAGGTCCAACCGCTAGTGGCAAGACAAAACTAGGTGTTAAATTAGCTTATGATTTTAAAGGTGAAATTATTAGCGCGGATAGTCGTCAAGTCTATATTGGAATGGATATTGGCACCGGTAAAGATTTAGCGGAATATAAAATTAATGGTAAAAAAATTGCCTATCATTTAATTGATGTTGTTAGTCCAAAAGTAAAATTTAATTTAGCTCGTTACCAGCGTCTAGCTTTAAAAGAAATTGATAACATTTTAAAACGTCAGAAGGTGCCTTTTATCGTGGGAGGGACCGGTTTATATATTCAAGCTTTAACTGATAATTATCGCTTATCAAGTTTTAAATCATCAGCTAAAGAACGTTTAGCTTTAGAAAAATTAGGTGCTGCTAAATTATTTAAACTCATTACCAAAGCTAAACCAGAATTTGCCGCTCGTTTGAACAATAGTGAACGTCATAATGCTCGTCGTTTAGCTCGTTATTTAGAAATAATAAACTCTGGACAAGAATTTGGTTCCATAAATAAAGAACCAAAGTTTTCATTTTTAATTTTAGGCCTTGATATTAGTGATGATAAAATGCGCGCTAAAATAAAAAAGCGCCTTAAAGTACGCTTAGAAAAAGAAGGCCTGATTGAAGAGGTAAAAAGATTAAGAGAGAGTGGCGTATCCTTTCAACGATTGATTTCATTTGGCTTAGAATATAAGTTTGTCGCCTATTATTTACAAAATAAAATTAGTTATTCTGAACTTGAAGAACAACTGGAAACAGCCATTTATCGTTTTGCTAAAAAACAAAAAACTTGGTTCAAACGATTTGAAAAACAAGGTGGAAAAATTATTTGGATTAAAAATGAAAAAGAAGCACGACGCGCGATAAGAGATTTTTTAGTTTAAGAAGTTATAAGAGATTAAGAGTTTTTGAGCGATTTAAATTTAAGCGATTAAAAGTTTTTCTAAAATTTCTTTGGCTAATTTAGGATTAGCTTTACCATTGGTTTCGGCCATAACTTTACCGAGAAAAAATTGCAAGACATTGAGCTTGCCTTTTTTGTATTGAGTCACTTGTTCAGGATGAAGAGCTATTATTTTTTTAATAGTTGTTTCTAAAATCGCTTCATCATCAAGTTGTTCTAAGCCCATTTCCGTCATAATATCAGTCGGATCGCCGCCATTATTATACATAAATTCTAAAATAGTTTGGCCGGCTGAAGAATTAATTTTATTTTGATAAATTAGACAAATTAATTCGGCAAAGTTTTCGGCAGTCATTTTCAAATCATTAACACTTTCATTGTGCTCCTTAAGATGTTTCATTAATTCGCCGCTCAACCAGTTACTAGCCATTTTAGCTAATTTTTTATCTTGTCGATCCGCTTCATCACCATGGGCTTCTATCCAAGCGTTTAATTCGGAAATAACCTGCTCACTCCAATTAGCAAAATCTTTATCAGCTGTTAAAATTTCCGCCGCCTCCTGGCTTAAACCGTATTCTCTTATAAAGCGTTCAATTTTTTTGTTTGGCAACTCTGGCAAGCTGGCTCTAATGTGAGCTAACCATTCCCCATCAATTTCTAAAGGCGGAATATCTGGTTCAGGGAAGTAGCGATAATCGGCTGAAGTTTCTTTAACACGCTGACTAACAGTTTCATTTTTTTTCTCATCCCAACCCCGAGTTTCTGCAATAATTTCTTGTTTTTTTTCAAGCTGTTCAGTTTGTCTTTCAATTTCAAAATTAATTGCTTTTTCTAAGGCGCGAAAGGAGTTAATATTTTTTACCTCAACCTTATTATTTAATTTTTTCCCGGCCTTAGCTTTTATTTCTCCTTTTTCATATTTAAAAGTGCCAACTTTTTGCACGCTCACATTCGCTTCGCAACGCATTTCCCCTTTTTCCATATCGGCCTGACTTATTTCTAAATAACGTAAAATTTGTTGAAATTTTTGACAGAATTTTTTAGCTTGAGCAGCATCTTTGATAACCGGCTCAGTAACTAATTCCATTAAGGGTGTCCCGGCACGATTAAAATCAATTAATGTTTCGTTTTTTCCTTTAGGATGAAATGATTTTCCCGTATCTTCCTCTAAATGAATACGTGTTATCAGAATTTTTTCATCATCTATTTCTAAGAAACCATTTTTTGCTAAAGGTTCATCGTATTGAGAAATTTGGTAACCTTTTGGTAAGTCGGGGTAAAAATAATTTTTTCGATCAAATTTGGAATTTAAATTAATTTCGCAATTTAAAGCTAGCCCAGCGGCTAAGACAAATTCAATCGCTTGTTTGTTAGGAACAGGTAGGGTGCCGGGATGCCCTAAACAAATTGGACAAACTAAAGTATTCGGTTTTTGCCCGACAGCGTTATTATCGCAGGCGCAGAACATCTTACTTTTTGTTTTTAATTCGGCATGAATTTCTAAGCCGATGATTGCTTGATAGGACATATAAAATTATTTTAATTGACAACTTAATATTTTGTGTAATAGTTAAAATTTTCCTGTACTACCAAAGCCACCTGTTTGTCGATCAGTTTCATCGGTAATTTTTTCTTCTTTTAAATCTAAGTTAGCAATTGCTTGAATAATAATTTGGGCAATTTTTTGTCCGGGCACAATGTTATAAAAATCTTCACTTAGATTTTTAACCACCACTTTTATTTCACCACGATAATTAGAATCAATTACACCGCCCATCGTGGTTATTCCTTCATTAGCCAAGCCGCTTTTGTCCCAAATTAAACCAGCGAAACCTTGGGGAATCGCTAATTTAATTCCGGTTTGCACCAGCGCTTGCCCATAAGCGGGAATGGAATAATAATCATTGGCATAAAGATCAAAGCCAGCGTCTTCCGGGTGGGCTTTTTGCGGTAATTTAGCTTCCGGATTAAGTTTTTCCACTCTTAAATTTAATTTTTGATTATTGTTAGAATCGGCTTTTAAATTAGTTATTTGTTGGCTAGCAACAGTTTCGTTACGAATCGCATTTTCGCTCTGGCTAACTGCTTCTTGAGCAATCGGTAAATTGAAGGGAATATCAGTTTTGATTTCTGATTTAATTTTTTCTGATTCAGTTTTTGTAGTTTCTAAATCAGTATTTTTTATTGCTGAATCATGATTATTATAGCTATTTAAAATTAAATCTCGATTTTTTACTATTTGCTCATTATTGCCCAACAAACTACCAATGGCTTGAAAATTTTCTTTTAATTTATTTTGGTGAACAACAATTTGACTAGTGGCCAACCAAACTAATAAATGAATGGCTTCGCGACTCAAGATTTGACCGTTATGGGTGCATTTAATTAACTTGAACCTGGGAAAAGTTGAAGCAATTTCCAAATAAATTTGTTCGGCTTTTCTCAAATGATTCAAATTATCTTCGTGGATGTCCTTAGTTTTGCCTCTCCAATCTTCGCGTGCCCTTTCTTTGGCTAAGGCGAACGATATTTCCGATTCTACTTGCAAAATAATGGTTAAATCAGGTTTGGGAATTTCAAAAATTTTATATTCTAAATCAAAAAGCCAATTATAAAAAATTTTTCTCTCTAGGAGATTATCAATTTTCGCCCCTTGATGACCTAAATTAGCGCTAGTGTAGCGATTAGCTAATACGATTTTCCCCTCTTTCAACCAATTTCTAATTTTACTGCTGGCATCAAAGCGATCAACTGCATAAAAAATGGAAGCTTTGTAAGGATCAACTTCATCAGCTTGGCCGTATTTGCCGGATAAGTATTCCTCCACCAGGCCAGCTGATTTAGTATTGTATTGTGGGAAGTCAGCTATCTCAACCAAGTACCCTTCGGTTTCTAGTTTTTCTTTCAAAATATTTAGTTGGGTGGTTTTTCCTGAACCATCTGTACCGTCAATGACGATAAATTTTCCTGGATATTTTTCCATATCTTTACTTAATTATTTTTGTAAGTAAACTATCTATTTGTTTATAAAGATGAGCCAAGTCATGATTATTATCCAAATGATAATTAGCTTGCGCCATAGTTTCGGGAATAAATTTATCTGCCTCCTGCTCACAATCTTTAGAAAAATCCATTAAAGTTTTAGTGGCGTCACCCGGATTTTCATTTCTTAAAACCATTCTTTCATAACGAATTTTTAAATCAGCGTCAAGCGCAACTAAAATGAAGTTTGGGTCATTGATTAAGGGTGAAATATCAGCCAAACGACGCACCCCGTCAATCACTACTAAATTTTTATTTTCTTTTTTAGCGTCGTGCGCAATTACTTTGGCCAAAATATCGTTACCAAATGTTGCTCGCAAATTAGTTGATAAATTTTGTAAGTTTTCGCGACTAGCTGGTAAATGCAGACGATTTAAAATATCTCTGAGAATATCGGAAAATTTATAACTAATTGCTCCGTACCTATCTTCTAAATATTTTTTGACAATACCTTTACCACTGGCTAAGGGGCCGACTAGACCGATGATTAATTTAGACATTTTGATAAATTACTTGATACTTTAACATTAAAGTATTTTCATTAAGTTTTTTAAAATCTAATAATTTTAAATCAACTTCTAAATCTTGAGCGAATAATGATAAACCAGTGCCAAAAATTTTTGGTTCAATTGTTAAAATAATTTCGGAAATTAATTGGTGTTTCAAAAACAGGGAATTAAGATTAGCGCCACCACCTAAAAGTGCCGCTTTATAACCCATTTTTTCTAGTTCCTGCAAAACGTCCTCAGGTTCGCCACTTACCCATTTTACCCCTTCAATAACTGGTGGATTAGCTTCTTCAGAGAAAACCACGTTCAAGCGTTCTTTAAGAGGCGCGGGAAAAGTAGCAAAAGTATTTTTTCCCATTATTACCACGCCAAATTGTTTGGAAATTTCCACAAATAATTTTTTATCTTCCCGACTCGTCCAATTAGCAAATTGTTTTTGGTCTTTAGCAATTTTACCATCAACGGTTATAGCCATCATTAAAGTGATTGGAATCATATTATTGTTTGATTAAACAACGACTGATTAATTAAACAGCGATTAATTAAACAGCAATTGGTTAAACAGAGATCGGCGCTTTAATACCTGGATGAGGATCATAACCTTCAAGTTCAAAGTCCTCGTACTTAAAAGCAAAAATATCTTTGACCGCTGGATTAATTTTCATTTTTGGCAGTGGTCTTGGTTCGCGCGCTAGTTGAGTTTCAACTTGTTCAACATGATTATTATAAATATGTAAATCGCCAAAAGTATGAATGAATTCACCTAACTTTAAATCACAAACACTGGCCATCATCATTGTTAGTAGTGAATACGAAGCAATATTAAAGGGAACTCCTAAAAATAAATCAGCGCTACGTTGATAAAGTTGACAAGATAGACGACCATCTTTGGAAACATAAAATTGAAAAATGGTGTGACAAGGAGGTGGCGCGGTTTTTTTACCACCAATTAAAGTTTGTAAATCCGCCACATTCCAACCGCTAACGATAATGCGCCGAGAAGTCGGATTATTTTTTAAATCTTTGACTACTTGAGCAATTTGATTAATTTTTTCGCCATTTTTTCCTTCCCAGGCCGTCCATTGTTTGCCATAAATTGGTCCTAAGTCGCCATTTTCATCCGCCCACTCATCCCAAATAGTTACGCCATGGTCATTTAAATATTTAATATTAGTATCACCTTTTAAAAACCAAAGTAATTCGTAAATAATTGATTTTAGATGAACTTTTTTAGTAGTTAAAAGCGGAAAGCCGGCGTTTAAATCATAACGTACTTGGCGACCAAAAACACTGCGTGTTCCCGTGCCGGTGCGATCATCTTTTCCTTGGCCATTATCTCTAACATCTTTTAAGAGTTCAAGATAAGTTTTCATAAAAAGAAAATTAATTTTAATTATTGATTCACGTATTTAATTATTGATTCACGTATTTGATTTTTGATTACTGATCAGCGTATTTAGTTGTTTCTTCTGAGACTAAAACAAAATCTATGCCCGCTTCTTTAAATATTTCTTTACTTCTTTGACTGGCATGATAATCCTGGGCGCAAACTACACGTTTAATGCCGGCGTTAATAATCATTTTCGCGCAAGTGTAGCAAGGAGTCATTTTACAGTAGAGAGTACCATCCAAAAGGGAAATGCCTAAACGCGCCGCTTCACAAATAGCGTTTTGTTCCGCATGAGCAGTGCGGATACAATGACGAGTTTGTTTACCATCTTCGTGAGTAACAGTATGCATTTCATGTCCAATCTCATCACAGTGTGGCAGACCAATCGGCGAACCAGCGTAACCGGTGGAAATAATACGATTGTCGCGCGTGATAACGCAACCGGCACGACCACGGTCACAAGAGCCACGAGCGCCAACCATTTCCATGATTTTCATAAAATATTCATCCCATGATGGTCGTATATATTTTTTAGTTTCTGAGTTTAAATCTTGAGAATTTAAACTGGCAGCGGAAGTTTCATTGCTCATAATTTTATTTATATTTTAAGAACATTTTAAGTGCTTCAGTGTTTATATTTTAATATATTATTACAATAAAATAAAGATTGACAGAAGTCATTTTATATCTCATTTCTCTTTTAAAAAAGCGAAAAAGGGGTTAAAATATAAGTAGTTCCTAAGATTTTAATAAAAAACTATTATTTTACTTCATGTTTGTTCAATTGTTAGAAAATTTTGCTAATAATAAAGAAATTACTTTTAAAGTAAGAGTAAAAGCTGGAACCGGGAAAAATGATATAAAAGGTCAAGATGAGACTGGGCGTTTTAAAATTGACATCAAAGCACCAGCCCAAGATAATAAAGCTAATTTGGAATTAATTAAATTTCTAGCCACTGAATTGGGGCTTAGACGTTATCAAGTACAGATTATTAGAGGTTTAAGTAGTAGTTATAAAACAATCAAAATCAGTCGTTAATATGGACCTATCAGTCATTATTGTTTCCTGGAATGTTAAGGAAAAATTAAAAGATAATTTACAAGCGCTTTTTGAATCAGAAAGCGGTTTTAATTTTGAGGTATTAGTGGTTGATAATGCTTCAACTGATGGTAGTGCTGAATTGGTGAGAGCTAAATTTCCGCAAGTAAAATTAATTGTGAACGAAACGAATCTTGGTTTTGCGCGAGCCAACAATCAAGCCATTGAGTTAGCCCAAGGTAGATATATTTTACTTTTAAATCCGGACATGTCTGTTTTTCCTGATACCCTGGAAAATATGTTAGCTTGGGCTGAGAAAAATCCACAAGCGACTGTGAGTGGTTGTCGCTTAGTGAATGTTCGCGGAGAAACTGTTAGACAAGTAAGACGTTTTCCAAAATTATTTGATCAGTTAATGATTACTTGGAAAATTCCTCATTTTTTCCCCGGTATTCTCAATTCTTATCTTTTGCCAGACTTTGATTATAGTCGTGCTAGTCAAGTTGATTCTATTCGTGGCGCTTTCTTTTTAATTAATTTAAAAAATTATCAAAAAATAAGTTGCCAATCAAAGCCTAAGTTAGATGAACGTTATTTTCTTTGGTTTGAAGAGGTTGATTTTTGTCGGCAAGTAATTGCTTGGCAAGGAGAAGTTTGGTATACGCCAGCGGCTAGTTGCTTAGACTATGTGGGTCAAAGTTTTAAACAGTTAAAAAGAGGGAAGGCGCAAAAATATTTTCGCGATTCAATGTTAAAATATTTTAAAAAATGGGAGAGCACTTTTAGTTATCAGGTTCTTAATTTTTCTTGGCGATTTTTGAGTCTATTTTTAAAATAGTTATAATTTATTAATTTATGAACGGCAAAATAGCGGTTGTTTTAATAAACTATCGAGATTATGCTAAAAAATATTTAGCGGCCTGCCGCGATTCTTTGCGTTCTCAAACTTATCCAGCTGATAAATTAAAAATTTATATTATTGACAATGCTTCAACCCCGGAAAGTTATCAATATCTAAAAAATAATTTTCCTGAAGCCCGAGTTTTAACTAGATCAGATGGCAATTATTGCGCGGCTAATAATTTAGGTTTTTGCGCGGGTCTAAAAGACGGTTGTGAATATTTAGTGACCTTAAATATGGATACTGAACTGGAAGCTGATTGTTTGCGAGAATTGGCTTTAGCTCTGGAAAAAAATACAGAAGCTGGAATCGCCCAAGCAAAAATTTTACTTTTTCCCAAAAATGAAAGTGAAAGAAAGCAGGTAAA
>Ga0302248_1002664_pt1 | contig 10498 bp, 9 predicted proteins | sample AAG_UR_Leu_MG_FD_193528 | JGI IMG/M metagenome (GOLD analysis project Ga0302248, IMG submission 193528) | Enriched activated sludge microbial communities from anaerobic digester in WTTP, New Holstein, Wisconsin, United States - AAG_UR_Leu | ecosystem: Engineered > Bioreactor > Anaerobic >... | reverse complement strand
TGGTCTGGAGCTCGTCCCGGATGGCCTGGATCTCCGCCTGCTTTCCCGCCAGGTCCTCCTTCAGGCGGGAAAGCCCCTTCTCGGGAAGGGGAAGGGCCTCGATGCCGGCGGGAAAGTCCTCCTCGGCCCTCCCCACCCAGACCAGGCCGGTCATCGATTTTCTGCGGTACACCACGAAGCGTGCGCCCCCGGGGGAAAGCTTCTTCTCCTGCTCCTTTCCCAGTTCGTAGAGCCGGAGCAGGAGTCCCCGGGATTCCAGGAAGCGCAGGGTCTGGGGATTGTAGTCGCCCCAGGGTGCTACCCGCTCGATGTCCCGGAGAAGCTTCTCCGCCTCGTCCCGGCGCTGCCGGAGAGAATCGGCCAGGGCGCAGATCTCCTCCGCCTTTACCCGGGCCTGGGCCAACCCCTCCGGCGGCCGGGCGGAGGCGGCTTTTTTTCCCGCCGGGAAGGCCGCCAGGGCCCGCTGGAGAAGCGCCTGGGTGTCCCGGAGCTTCTCCAGTTCCTCGCTGGCGCCGCCGTCCGAAAGAAGGTGGACCACCCCGGCCTTTCTCAGGCGCTGGAGGGCGGCCCGCCGCCGGGACGAGAGAAGGACCAGCGAAACCTTTTTCATCGGCACAATCATGACTGCGGCACCTTTTCCAGAACGATCTTGTTTTTCGAAATCTTTCCCCGGACCACGGCGGCGGTTTCCTGGTCCCCCAGGTAGATGCGGATGACCCGGATATTGTTCCGGGTCTCGGGAATCTTCACCTTCTCGAACAGGTTGACCCGCTGGCTGGTGATCCGGAGCTCCTGTCCCAGAAGCTCGATCTGCTTCCGTAGGATGGCCAGCTCCACCTCGTATCGGATCAGAAGCTTCAGGACGTCCACCGCGGCGTCCACCCAGAGGGGGGTCTCGAACAGGTCGTAGGGCACGTCCTCGAAGACCAGGGAATGAAAGACCGGGATGTCCACCCCGGCGATGTTGCCGGTTTCCGCGACCAGGCTCTTCACCTTCACCAGTCCGGCCAACCCCACGTCCTCGCCGAAGAGCCTGACCCAGGACAGGAGGTCCCGCCGCGCCCCGTCCCGGGCCTCCCTTTTTTCCCGTTCCTGGTTTTCCACGTTCCGGATGACCATCTGGAGCTGCTGCTTCTTGAGCTGCAGGGTGGGCAGGAATCTCCTGTATCTTTTGAGGGCGTCCTTCTGGGTCTTCAGTTCATTCTTCGTGAACTTGATGTCCGCCATGGCCTACTCCGCCGCCTCCCGGGCCGGCCAGTACCGGCGGATGAGGTCGGACCTCATGTTCGTCTCCTCTTTGGTGAAGCACTCCGCCAGGATCTTCCAGCCGTCGTCCAGGGCCTGCTCCAGAGGCTTGTTCACCGACAGGTCCATCATCTCCCGCTCGAACAGGTCTCCGTATTTCAGCAGTTTGCAGTCCCAGTCGGACATCCGGAAGCCCATGGATTTTTTCTCCACCGCCTCCTTGTAGGCGGCGTAGAGTTTGATCATTCCGTCCATCAGCGCCCGGTGGTCCGGCCGGGTGTCCTTGTTGACCATCTGCTTGAGCCGGGAGAGGGACCCGAAGGGTTCGATGCGGCCGTTGCGCAGGTAGTACTGACCTTCGGTGATGTAGCCGGTGTTGTCCGGAATGGGGTGGGTCACGTCGTCCCCGGGCATGGTGGTGACCCCCAGGATCGTGATGGAGCCCGCGCCTTCGAAGTCCACCGCCTTTTCGTACCGGGACGCCAGCTGGGTGTAGAGGTCCCCTGGGTAGCCCCGGTTGGAGGGGACCTGTTCCATGGTGATGGCGATCTCCTTCAGGGCGTCGGAGAAGTTGGTCATGTCGGTGAGAAGGACCAGAACCCTTTTGCCCTTCAGGGCGAAGCGCTCCGCCACGGCCAGAGAAACGTCGGGAACCAGGAGGCATTCGACGATGGGGTCCGAGGCGGTGTGGACAAAGAAAATCGCCCGGCTCATGGCCCCCCCCTCCTCCAGGGTGTCCCGGAAAAAGAGATAGTCGTCGTACTTCAGCCCCATCCCTCCCAGGATGATGATGTCCACCTCCGCCTGCATGGCGATCCGGGCCAGCAGTTCGTTGTAGGGCTCGCCGGAGATCGAAAATATCGGCAGTTTCTGGGATTCCACCAGAGAGTTGAAGAAGTCGATCATCGGTATCCCGGTCCTCACCATTTTTCGGGGGATGATCCTCCTGGCGGGGTTCACCGAGGGGCCGCCGATCTCGATGAGGTTCTCCATAAGGCTGGCGCCCTTGTCCCGGGGGCGGCCGGAGCCGTCGAAAACCCGGCCCAGAAGGTTGTCCGAGAAGGAGACCCGCATGGGGTGGCCCAGGAACCGGACCTCGTCCCCGGTGGAGATGCCCCGGGAGCCGGCGTACACCTGGAGGGAAACCTGGTTGTTGCGAAGCCGGATGACCTCCGCCAGGGACTTGCCGTGGCGGGAGGAAACCTCCGCCAGCTCCCCGTAGCGGATGCCTTCGGCGGAGACGGTGATGACGTTCCCGGAGATGGATTCGATTTTACTATACACTTTGCGCATGGGACGGCCGCTCCTGTTCCGTGAGGTGTTTGACGATTTCCGCCGCGTCCTGTTCGACGCCGATCTTTTTCGCCTGCAATTGGGACCGGATCTCCGATTCCAGCCGCCGGAACTCGTCGGAGTTCCATTCCGCCGTGTTGGCGTCCAGCAGATTCTGCCGCAGGGAGTTGAAGTACTGCCGCGCCTCCTCCTTGGTGGGAAGATCCAGCTTCGACGACAGAATGTCGAATATGGTCCGGTACACGTGGCGCTGGCGCTCGATGGAAACCGACGAATCCACCGGGTCGAAGGAATCCTGCTGCAGATACGCGGAATCCAGGAGTTCGCTCTTCATATACAGGATGTAATCCTCGGTGCTGGTCCCCTCCTCGCCCACCACCTTCATCATCTGGGCCACATCGTTGCCCCGGAACAGGATGTCCCGACCGTATTCGGTCATCATCCTGTTGGCCGAACCCCGGTACTTGCTCCAGCTGTCCAGGGGGTGGATGGCGGGGTATTTCCGGGCGTCGGACCTCTCCCGGGACAGGCCGTGAAAGGCCCCCACCACCTTCAGGGTCGCCTGTGTCACCGGCTCCTCGAAGTTGCCCCCCGCGGGGCTGACGGTCCCGCCGATGGTGACCGAGCCGAAGCCGCCGTCCTTCAGCTGCACCATCCCCGCCCGCTCGTAGAAGCTGGCGATGACCGATTCCAGATAGGCGGGAAAGGCCTCCTCCCCGGGGATCTCCTCCAGCCGGCCCGACATCTCCCGCATGGCCTGAGCCCACCGGGATGTGGAATCCGCCAGAAGCAGAACATTGAGCCCCATCTGCCGGTAATACTCCGCGATGGTCACCGCCGTATAGACCGAGGCCTCCCGGGCGGCCACGGGCATGGAGCTGGTGTTGCAGATGATGACGGTGCGTTCCATCAGCGACTTGCCGGTTCGGGGATCGATGAGTTCGGGGAACTCCTTCAGGGTGTCCACCACCTCTCCGGCCCGTTCGCCGCAGGCGGCGATGATGACGATGTCCACCTCGGCGTTGCGGCTGGTGACCTGCTGAAGCACCGTTTTTCCCGCGCCGAAGGGTCCGGGGATGCAGTAGGTGCCCCCCAGGGCCACGGGGATGAAGGTGTCGATGATCCGCACCTTGGTGACCATGGGTTTCTCCGGCTTCAGCCTCCGGGCGTAGGCGGTGATGGGGCGCTTCACCGGCCATTCGAAGCTCATCGTCACGGGGATAACCCTGCCCCGGGAGTCTTCCAGTTCCGCCACCGTCTCTTCAATGGTGTAAGCCCCCGGGGGGGCCACCGATTTTACCCGATAGGAATCGGTGAAATTGAAGGGCACCATGATGCGGTGCTTGAAGATTCCTTCAGGAACGGTCCCCAGCTGGTCCGCCGCCTCGACGGTGTCTCCCGCCTTGGCGGTGGGGGTGAAGTCCCATCTCCGGGTCCGGGACAGGGGGTGAATGTAGACGCCCCGCTCCAGAAAGAAGCCGCATTTTTCCGCCAGTTCGGGAAGCGGGTTCTGCAGGCCGTCGTAGATCTGCCGCAGGAGTCCCGGACCCAGCCGGACCGCCAGGAGTTCTCCGGTGAACTCCACCTGGTCCGCCACGCCGATGCCCCGGGTCATCTCGAAGACCTGGAGTTCCGCGTTGCTGCCCCGGATCCGGATCACTTCGGATTTGAGCCTCTTGTCCCCCGTCACCACGTAGGCGACTTCGTTCATGGAAACGTTGCCTTCAAATGAAACGGTAACCATGTTCCCGTTCACGCCGATCACTTTTCCCTTTGCATCCGCCATTGCCTTCTCCAGGGTTTCCGTTTAGTTTGGCTGATCCGCGAGAATCGCGTCATGGATGAGGGAAAAATTCTTCTCCCCATCCGCCTTGTTTCTGCGGGCCTTCAGCTCCAGGAGCTGCACGCGCAGATAGTACACTACCAGTTTGTCCAGATCGAAGTGGTGGCCCGTTTCCAGCTCGTCCATCCGGCCCCACATGGCCCGGAGCAGAATGTCCTCCGCCGCATCGGGGGAGGCTTCGCTCATCGCGGCGCGGGCCGCTTCCAGGACGGCGGCGGACTCCGGCCCCATCCGGGGAGCGGCGGATTCGGGTTCCAGCCCTCTCCGGGACGCCCGCGCCTTGGCCGTCTCCGCCCGCAGGGACCGCTCCCACCGGCTCCACCCGTCGGCTGCGGCGTTTCCCGTGGTCTCGCCGTCGCTGCGAAGCCGGACCCCGCGGAGAATCGTCATGTCCGCCGGCTCCAGAGTCTCGTCGCAGAGCTGGAGAAAACTTTCCGCGTCCATCCCCGGCTCCCCGTCGAAGGCCAGAGACGGGAGGGCGGACACGGTATAGTAGTACCGGTCCATGGTTTACGCCCCCGCCTGGACCGCTTTTTCCAGAATCTCCGCCAGCCGGGGGTTCAGATATTCGGACAGCATCTCCGCCAGCCCCCGGGCGGTGAAATCGTAATAGGCCGCGCCGTCTTTTTCGGCGATCCTGAACCCGGCCTCGATTCCGGCAACCGGTCTGAGGACCACGCCCCTGCGGAGTTCCGCCCCCAGGCGGGCCTGGAGGGTCTTCTCGATCCTGTCCCGGTCCGCCTCCGGGAGCAGAATGGTCATGTCCCCCGACCCTTTTTCCGCCCAGGCTCTGACCAGGGCGGTGATGGAGTCCTCCAGCCCCTTCTGCCGCAGGCCCTCCTCCACGGCGCCGGCGAGGACGGCGTCGAAAAGCTGGAGGATACGGCCGCGCAGATTCAACATCAGGTCCCGTCCGGCCTGCGCCAGGGCGTCCCGGGAAGCCTGCTCGCTGCGGGAAATTTCCCGTTTCGCCTCCGCCGTGAGCCTCCCGGCCTCCGCCTCGGCTTTTTCGACGATGCCGGCAGCCCTTTTTTCCGCCTCCGCCACGATCTCCGCCGCCTGCCTGTCCGCTTCGGCGATGCCTTCGTTTTTGATCGTTTCGATCAGCTCCTGAAGTTGAATATCCATACCATCCTCGTTTGCGTGTCGGTTAAAAAAAAGGTGTTTAATCGATTGGTCAGTGTAGCGGAAGAATTTCAGAAAATCAAGGAAATTGTGCGTTTTCGATAATTTTGGAGCCGTTTTTCACTCCCCTCCTCCCCGGGTCTCCCGCTAACGCCAGACGAGTTTCCAGAGAAGGGGCTCCCGGGTCAGGACCAGACTGTCCAGGGAATAGGAAATCCGGGCTTCCCGTCCCGAAACCTCGGCGGAGGCGGGGTCGGAGGACCGTATCGGTTTGGGGGCGGTGAGGAGGAAACGCATCGTGTAGGGCTTGAAGTATGCCCGGAGAAACTCCTGGGCCCGGGGGTCCCGGGCCTCGGGAGAGCCCGGGGCAAGGGTCTGGGAGAAGACGGTGGATTCCCCCTCCCGGCGCAGGGCAAAGACCTCCCGGCCGCCGCCGACGAGCCTGTTGAGGGCCGGGATGTCGGCGAAACTCACGGCCGCCTTGACGACCACGCTCCCGGCTTCGACGGAGCGGGAGTAGGATTTCAGCGCCAGGCCGGGTACCGCGCCGACGGCCCGGCGGAAATCCGCCTCGTCTATGGGAAAGGGCAGAAATGCTTCCCGGGGATTCGCCTTTTCCAGTTCCACCGCGGCGGGCGACACCGTGTAGGTGAACTCCACGGTCCCCGCTCCCTGGTCGTCCAGCGTCATCGTCGCGTCGATGTCCAGGCAGGAACCGAGGAGCAGGACGCATCCGGCGAGTATCGCCGCCGGCAGGATCTTCGATCTCATGGTGGACCTTCCGTTATGGGCGCTTTTTTTTACCGTCCCCGCCCCCGGGGCCTTTGCCCGCCCCGGACCCGGAGAAACCGGCGGAATCTCTATAGTATACCCCCGGCTTGCCGTCGAAAACCGTTATTTTGTTCACCAGCCACCACAGGCCCAGAAAGATCCCGCCGGTGAACAGGGATTCCCAGGCCGTGAGGACCATGAATAGCAGCCGGACACCGCTCGGAGGCATCGTTTCAAGGATAACCCGGAAGGGCCTCCATGGGCAAGGCAAGGGGCGGTTTTCGGGCCGGTTTTATCGTTTTCCCGTCGTCGGTGTCCAGGCCGCACCCTCCGGGCAGCCCCACATCAGGGGGGCCTCTTTTCCCGGATCTTCCCCCGGGCCGCGGAGATTCACCGCTTCAGTATTACCAGGGTTTTTCCCGTCCCTCCCGCCTCGGGCCGGGCGAAGGCGTACTCCGCCACCTGGGGGGAGGCGCGCAGATAGTCCCAGACCGCCTGCTGGAGGATCCCCTCTCCCTTGCCGTGGATGATTCCGAACTCGGCGAGACCCTGCATCAGCGCCAGATCCATCTGTTTCCGCAGCGCCCCCAGAGCCTCCTCGGCCCGCATGCCCCGGAGGTCCAGTTCGATTTTCGCCGTTTCCCCCCCGGAGGAGACCAGAACGGTGTAATCCGGCGTCTCCCTCTCCTCCCGGGGCGCCGCGGGGAAGAGTTCCTCCTCCGGGAAGGTCACCCGGACCGCTCCGGAGGAGAGAAGCCATCGGCCGTCCTTCAGCCGCCGTTCCAGGATTCCTCTGCGTCCCCCCCCCTCCCGGCCGATCCGCACCTCCATCCCCGGCTCCAGGGATCGGGGAACGGCGCTCCGCCTCCCCGCCCCCGCCCGCCGGACCAGCTCCTTCTCCTGATGGACCCGCTCCTTGACTTTCTCGATGAAGCTCCTGGCTTCCCGGATGGTATCCCGGGTGATTTCCCTGCCCGCGCTCCCCTCCTTGATGGTCCGAACGAGATTCTCCAGCTCCTTTCTGCTCTGGGACAGGAAGGAGCCGATCTCACGGATGCCGTCGCCCCGCAGGTCCGCCTCCTTTTTCCGCAATTCCTCATCCCGGGCGCAGAGTTCCTCTTCCCGCCGCGCGACCCTCTCCTGCCGTTCCCGGAGTTCCCGCTCCCGCAGGTCCAGTTCCCGCTTCCGGCCCACCAGATCCGCGATGATCTTCCCCGTGTCGGTGCGGTTTTCGTCGATGTAGGCCCGCGCCCCGGCGATGATCCCCGGGGGGGCGCCGTGGCGTTCGGCGATGTCCAGGGCATGACTGGCCCCGGGGAGGCCCTGCACGATCCGATAGGTGGGCTGCAGACGGCCCAGGTCGAACTCCACCGACGCGTTGGCCACCCCCTGGCGGGTAAAGGCATAATCCTTCAAGGCTCCCAGATGGGTGGTGACCAGGGCCAGCAGGCCCCGGTCCAGAAACCGGTCGAGAAAGGACATGGCCAGAGCCGCCCCCTCCTCCGGGTCGGTCCCGGAGCCCAGTTCGTCCAGGAGAACCAGTGAGTCCGGACCGCCGGCGGCGAGAATGGCCGAGAGGTTTTTCACATGGGCGGAAAAGGTGGACAGGGACTCGGCCATGGACTGCTCGTCCCCGATATCCACGAAGATGTCGTCGAAAAGGGGGAGCCGGGAGCCGTCCTGGGCGGGGATGTCCAGCCCGAACTGGTTCATCAGCGCCAGGAGGCCCACGGTTTTCAGCGCCACCGTCTTGCCCCCCGTGTTGGGGCCGGTGACGAGGAGAATCCGCGCCCCATCCCGGACCTCGACGTCGATGGGCACCGCCTTTTTCCCCAGAAGGGGATGCCGGGCCCCCCGCAGGGAGAGTTCCCCCCGGGATACGGCCGCCGTGAAACAGTCGTGCAGGTGGGAGTACCGCGCCCGGGCCTGCATGGCGTCGATGTGCCCCACCCTCTCCCGGAGAAAAGCGATCTCTCCGGCCCTCTCCCCCAGCTCGGCGGTGAGTTCCCGGAGCAGCCGGTGGACCTCCCGGCGGTACTCGTTCTCCTCCTCCACCAGCCGGTTGTTTCCGTCGAAGATGTCCAGAGGTTCGAAGAAGGCGGTGGCCCCCCGGGAGGAGTACTCGTGCACCACCCCCCGGAGCCGTCCCCGGAAGTTCGCCCCCAGGGGCAGAACCACCCTGCCGTCCTTTTGGGACACGGTGTCGGACTGCCAGTAGCCCCGGTAGGCGGGGTTTTCCAGGTAGGACCGGGCCATCTCGTCCAGGCCGCGGCGCAGGGACCGGACCCGGCGGCGGATTTCCACCAGGGACGGAATGTCGTTTTCCCGGATTTCCCCGTCGGGACCGACGATCTTTCCGATCTTCGCCGCCGTCCCCGACAGGTCCGGAAGGTCGGCCCCCTCCTCCGCCAGGGGGGACCCTCCCCGGGACAGGCAGGTCTTTATGGTTTTCGCCTGCCGGAAGTAGGAAGCCGCCGCGGCCAGTTCCGGCGCTTCCAGGGCCGCCCCGGGCTTCTCCGCCAGAGCCATGGCATCCCCTATCTCGGGCATCGACAGGGAGGGGCGCTCCATATCCCCGGTGAAGAGCCGGCGGAAACCCGCCACCAGGGAGCGGATTTTTTCCAGCTCCTCCTCCCGATGGGTGAAACCGTCGGAGAGGAGGCGTTTTTTCCCGTCGCCGCTCCAGCAGTGATCCAGGAGTTCCCCCCGGACGATGTCGAAATCCAGGAGCCTGAGGCTGTGCGGATTCATGGCGCCCTCCTTTCCCGGAGGGAGAGAAGATCGAAGATCCGGAGATAGCTTTCGTAGCGGTCGGGGAGGATTTCCCCCGATTCGGCGGCCTCCCGGACGGCGCAGGACGGCTCGTGGCTGTGGGTGCAGCGGGGGTAGGCGCAGCGCTCCGACGGCCCGGCGAACTCCTGAAAGAGAAACCGCAGTTCGTCCGGGGGGATCCCATGGGGTTCGAACTCCCGCACCCCGGGAGTATCGATGAGCTCTCCCCCCTCCCACTCCTCCAGATGGGCCAGCACGGTGGTGTGGCTGCCCCGGTTGTATTTTTCGCAGACCCGGCCCACCTTCCTCCAGACTCCCGGAAGGAGCCGGTTCAGGATGCTGGTCTTTCCCACCCCGGACTGACCGACGAAGACCGCCCTCTTGCCCCGGATGCGGTCCCTCAGGATGTCCAGTCCCCGGTTTTCGGCGGCGCTGGCCAGGAGGACCGGAACTCCCCGGGCCCGGAAATCCTCGAGCCGCTCGTCGATCCAGGGGGCGGAGCCCTGGTCGATCTTGTTCAGGCAGACCAGGCCCGGTATCCCCTCCCGGTCGCAGGCGACCAGCAGGCGATCCAGGAAGCGGGGCCGGAAGGGGGGGGAGTGGGGGCTGGCGACGCAGACAACCAGGTCCAGGTTGGCCGCCAGGGTCTGGGGGGCCCGCCCCTTCCTGTTCCAGCGCGCCAGGGCGTTCCGCCGCTCCTCCCGCTCCAGCAGCACGCCGTTTCCCGGGTTTCCCGGATCCGGCCGGTACCGGACCCGGTCTCCGGCGGCCAGAGGGTTGTAGTCCCCCTTCCCGCCCGACAACACCTTGCCTTTGATCCGGCACTGCAGGATCCCCTCCGGTCCCCGGACCAGGAAGATGTTGTTGGCCCCGTAGAGGATCGTTCCGCCGCTCTCGTTCACAGGACGCCGGCCATTTCGAGACGGAACCGGGCGGCGAAGTCCCGGTACCGGGGCTCGGGGTCCCGGGAACCGGAAAGATACATCCGGTCCCGCCCCTTCCTCCGGGATAGGCCCACCGTGCCCGACAAAGCGAGCACCCGGCCCCCCACTCCCTCCCGGGAATCCATGATCCCCACCCCGGCCCCCAGGCGGCGGCGCAGGTCCTCCGCCACATAGATGAAATGGGTGCAGCCCAGAACCACCTGGTCCACCCCCCGGCCGCGGAAGATCTCGGCGGCGCCGGCGACGACCCGGCCCCGTTCTTCGGGAGTGGATTCGAACAATCTGTTTTCCACCAGATCCACGATGCCCGGTCCGGCGACCCGGACGACTTCGCAGCCGGCGGCATGCTTTCGGACCAGGTCGTCCAGGTAGGAATCCCGGATGGTCCTCTCCGTGGCCCAGACCCCGATCTTTTTGGACCGGGAGGCCAGGGCGGCGGGCTTCACCGCCGGCACCGTTCCCACGAAGGGGAGATCGGGAAACTCCCGCCGAAGCCGGGCCAGGG
>Ga0302248_1002653_pt1 | contig 10528 bp, 10 predicted proteins | sample AAG_UR_Leu_MG_FD_193528 | JGI IMG/M metagenome (GOLD analysis project Ga0302248, IMG submission 193528) | Enriched activated sludge microbial communities from anaerobic digester in WTTP, New Holstein, Wisconsin, United States - AAG_UR_Leu | ecosystem: Engineered > Bioreactor > Anaerobic >... | reverse complement strand
AAAAAAGGTTCCTCGCTATTCCGAGTGGGTAAGTTCTTGAAGTCGGTCCGTGTCAGTGATAGAGCGTTGTTTCATGAGAGACACGGAACTTCTTCAGGTAGCGTTAGGGTTGGCCCCACCGTGGACGGTGGTGAGCTGTCGGTTCGATGCCGAGAAGCGACGTCTGGACATCGGGCTGGACTTTCCCCGGGGGAGCCGTTTTCCCTGTCCCTCCTGTGGGCAGGGGGACTGTCCGGTTCACGATACGGAGCCAAAGAGCTGGCGGCATCTGAACTTCTTTCAGCACGAAGCCCATCTGGCTGCCCGGGTGCCGCGGATCCGGTGCAGCCGATGCGGGGTTTTGCAGGTGGCCCTGCCGTGGGCGCGTCCGGGCAGCGGCTTTAGCCTCTTGTTTGAGGCCTTCATCATGATCCTGGCCCAGGCCATGCCGGTCAAGCGGATCGCCGAGTTGCTCGGGGAGCATGACACCCGCCTGTGGCGCGTGCTGGAGCATTACGTCGATCGGGCCCGCAGGCAGGCCGATCACTCCGATCTGCGGCAGCTCGGGGTGGATGAAACGGCCGGCAAGCGGGGGCACCACTACGTCAGCCTCTTTGTCGATCTGGAGCAGGCCCGGACGCTCTTCGTCACCGAAGGCAAGGATGCCTCGACCCTCGAGCGGTTCAAGGCCGACTTGCACGACCACGGCGGTTCTCCCGAGGCCGTCGAGGAGATCTGCTGCGACATGTCGCCGGCCTTTATCTCGGGGGTGGCATCGCACTTCCCGCAGGCCCGCCTGACCTTCGACAAGTTCCATGTGATGAAGCTCCTCAACACCGCCGTCGACCACGTGCGCCGCCAGGAGCAACGAGAGCGGCCCGAACTCAAACATACCCGGTATCTTTGGCTCAAAAACCCCGAGCGTCTGTCGGCCCAGCAACGGTCGCTGCTGGAAACCCTTCGCCTCAAGTCGTTAAACCTCAAAACCGTCAAAGCCTACCAGATCCGGCTGGCCTTTCAGGAGCTCTGGGAGCAGCCGCCTGCGCTGGCCGAACGCTTCCTGAAGAAGTGGTACTTCTGGGCGACCCACAGCCGCCTGGAGCCCATCAAACAATGCGCGAAGACCATGAAAAAGCACTGGAAAGGGATCCTCAACTGGTTCGAGTCCCTCGTCAACAACGGCATCCTCGAAGGCATCAACAGCATGATCCAGGCCGCCAAGGCCAGAGCACGTGGTTACCGCTCCATGAAGTACTTCATCACGATGATCTATCTCATCAGCGGCAAACTGGACTTCAGGTTACCCACTTGAAACAGCGAGGAACCTAAAAAAAGATTGCTCTCTCTTGCTGGAACTTAGTCCGAACGGATTGCATACGGCCCTGTTCGATTTGACATTGGCAGTCAGTTTCGCGAAATTGTCCTTGCCCGGTTCGAAACAGTGAATCTGCAAATGCGGGTTGATCTCCAACGCGTGATTCGTCCACTCGCCCACATATGCGCCGATATCGAAGACAACCGAACAACCAGGTAGAAATTGCCCCAGTATTCTATATTCACCATTGGTCATCATGTCGGCGTTGCAATCACCGTCGTGCTTCTCGACATAGCCTTTGCAGAAGTTATAAAAATGACTGTTCATGGGCAGGATTCTCAACAGGAAATTCTTCATGATGCATTGCTCACGTGTGTCAAAGAGGTTTGTACAATCAACCTTGTATGCGTTGACGCCGATACCGTGGAAGCTGGCTGACGACACAGGTAACGTACAAGGTATGACGCTTTCGTCGTTGCCCGATTCTCTTCATCAATAGAAGTTATCCGTTTTCGTCAGATTCCTCGAAAAGCTTCCTCCTCAGCCGCTTTTCCGTCATCTTCTGAATCGCCTCGACGGTTTCCGGCCCGAATTTTTTGCGGATCATGCCGAGGTATCGTTCGCTGGTGTAATAGGTGTGAAAGGCATCGTCCCGGAAGCGCAGGACCTCCGCGGCATCCAGGTATTTCGTCTTGAGCGGCAGGGTGTCATAGGCGTGTTGGGAATAACCAGACCAGGACGAAGGCAGTGGCCAGCCGTTTCGGAGGGCCGTTTCGTATAGCTGAGACCCGGGATACGCCATGGCGCAGTAGAAATTCGCAAACTCGCAGTTCAGCTCCAATGCCAAGTCCAGCGTCTCCTGCATGGTCTGCAGATCATCCTCGGGAAGACCGAAGATGAAGTTGCCGATGATGTAAATGCCCTGATCCTTGATTCGGTGGACGGCTCGATAGATCTTGTCCCGCGTAATGCCTTTTCTGGAATCGTCTCTTACTCGCTCGCTCGCCGCCTCGATTCCGAGGGCGAGCCACCGAATGCCTGCCTTCCTCAACGTTTCCAGCATTCCATCCTTGAGCGTGTCCACCCTCGCGTAGGCCCAGATGTTCAGATCATAGCCCCTTTCGACGATCAGGTTGCAGACCCGTTCCACGTGCTGGCGGTTCAGCACGAATAGCTCATCGGCAAACTTGATGTTCCGGACACCGTAGCGATTGACGAGGATGTCGATCTGCGCGATCACGGAGTCAGGGTTCCAGAGACGGTAGCTGTTCAGACCCCGCCGCATCCCGCTTGCCTCCTCGCCCTTCTTGAACGGTGCCTGGATGCAGCAGAAACTACAATGAAAGGGACACCCTAGGGTGGTGTAGAGGGAGCCGTAAGGGCTTCGCGGGAGGTTGCCGAAGCAGTGCCAGTTGTGGGCCCTGTACTTTTCCATCGGTAGAAGATCCCATGCAACCCTCGGCATCTCCGTATCTAGATCCATAATTAGCGGCGCCGGTATCGTGTTTCGAATCTCACCATTGTCTCGGTACCATAGCCCGCGGACGTTCTCGAGACTGCACCCCACGTCTCGCAAGGCCGATAGCAGATCTGTGAAGGTATAAGGTCCCTCCCCGTCGCAGACGAAGTCGACGTCCTCCTGTTCCATTGTCAGCCGCGGCAGGGCGGCGACATGACCCCCGACCAGCAGAGTCTTCACTCCTTGGTTCCTCGCGCGGATCGCTCTGCAGATGCGACCTACGGAAGGCATGTTCTGTGTGGAGGCCGATGGATGGTGTCCGTAAACGACGACAGCTGCAAGCAGGGGGTTTGCCGCTTCGACGCGCTGTGCAACCTCGACAGGCGCCAGGTCATCCGCATTTGCGTCGAGAATTGCAACGGAAAACCCTTGATTGCGGACATAGGTAGCCATGAGGCCGGCCCAGACAGGTGGTTCAATGGCTGCCAGCGACGAGCCTAGATCCTGATAAACTTCCAGGCGGCTTCCCGGATTGATCAGCAGCAGGTCGATACCGTGCTTTTCCCCTGAGAGCTTCACTTCTGGTGTGCCTCCAGGAACCGTCCGATCGTATCCAGGACGTACTCCATGTGCTCCCGCCCGAGGTCCTGGTGAACGCCGATGTGGATTCCATTTCGGCCGATGTGCTCTGCATTCGGGAACTGCCCCAGCCGGTATCCGAGATGGGCGAACCCAGGACACTGGGTCGGCATCGAGGCGAAGAGGGTACGGGTCTCGATGCCAGCCCTTTCGAGATGGTTGGCCAGGTCCTCCCTCGTGAACGAGGCCTCCCCACCGACGATGATAGGAATGGCATGCGGCCCGATCTGCTCGTGAGGCTCCTCACGGATCGTTTCGAGGAAGGGCCGGAACCGGTCGAATCGCTCCAGCACGTGGAGCAGGTTGCGGCGCCTTTTCTCCAGAATCTCCCGGTAGTATTCCATATTCCCGAGGCCGATGGCGGCCTCCATCTCGTTCATCTTGCAGGAATACCCGATCCGCTCGAAAAAGAAGCGGCGATCTTCTCCGCTGTCTTCCTTGAAGCGTTTCGGGCAGTAGGCCGAGGCCGTGTTGAGAGCACACTGCTTGCATTTGCAGGCCCTCCCATGCGACCGGAGCGACCTGAGGATTTCCGCAAACGCCTCGTTGTTCGTGATGACGACGCCTCCCTCGGCCGTCGTGATGATGTGGGCCACATAGAGGCTGAAGGCGCCCATGTCTCCCAACGTCCCCACCGGGTTTCCCCGGTACAGGGCTCCGTGGGCTTCCGCGGCGTCCTCCACGACGGAGAGCCCGTGTTTTTTGGCGATGCGGGTGATCTCGTCCATCTCCGCTGGTTTGCCCATCAGGTGGACAGGCATGATGGCCCTGGTCCTGTCCGTGATGGCTTCCTCGATTCCGCTGGGGTCGATATTCAACGTTTCTTTCCGGATATCGACGAACACGGGCGTAAACCCGGCGTGGATAACGGCGTTGCCCGTGGCGACGAAAGACAGGGAGGGGATGATCACCTCGTCTCCCCGTCGTGCACCGAAATCGTGCAGCGTCGTCAGAGCCAGAACATCCGCATCGGTTCCGCTGCTCAGGGCGACGGCTTCCTTGGCCCCGTGCAATTCCGCAAACCGATCCTCAAAGAGGCGGACGTACTTGCCGCTCGATACCCGCTTCGATTCGAGAATCTCCTGGATCAGCTTTTTCGACTGCTCCGGGATCGAGATGGTTCCGAAGGGTACTCTCATATTGTTTTCCTTCATGGTTTCTTGACGTGTCTTAGGGCGTGGGATCAGGCAGCAGGCTGCCGCCTGAACCATTCGTAGGTTTTTTCCAGCGCGTTTCGAAAGGGGACAGCCGGGGTCCAGCCCAGTTCCCTGAGTCGTGTGGTGTCCAAGACCTTGACGGGCATGCCATCGGGCTTGCTCGTGTCGTATCGGATTTCGCCGACAAAGCCCACGACATCCCGGATCGCCTCGGCCAACTCGGCTATGGAGAAGCCCAGGCCGCTGCCAAGGTTGATCGGTTCTTGCCCGTTGTAGTGCTCCATCACGAACAGGCAGGCCCGCGCCAGATCCTCTGAGAACAGGAAGTCGCGGCGGGGCGTTCCCGTCCCCCAGATGTCTATGGTTCGGTATCCCCGGGCCTTGGCCAGGTGCATCCTGCGGATGAGGGCCATGATGACGTGGGAGTCCTCCGGGCTCAAATCATCGCCTGGACCGAATGCGTTTGAGGGGATCCCGCTGATAAACGCCACACCGTGCTGCTGCTTCAGGGCCTGGCAGAGTTTCACCCCGGCGATCTTGGCGACCGCGTAGGCTTCGTTTGTCGGCTCCAGCGGACCCGTCAGCAGGTAATCTTCCCGGATGGGCTGGGGGCAGTTCCGGGGATAGCTGCAGGAGCTGGCCAGATAGAGAAGCTTTCTTGTGCGATGCCGGAAGGCGGCCATGATGACGTGGTTCTGGCGTGTCAGGTTGTCGATCATCAGATCGGCGGGACAGCGGACGTTTGCCCCGATTCCCCCCGATCGACCGGCGGCGAAGAAGACATACTCCGGTTGCTCGGCGGCGAAGAAGTCTTCCACGGCCTGCGCGTCCGTCAAATCCGGCTCTTTCCTGCCGACCAGACGCCGATACCCCTGCCGATCGAGTTCTTGCAGAATCGCCGAGCCGATGAGCGTTTCAGCCCCGGCGACGAAGATCCGCGAATGTTTCTCCACGGTCTATCCTTTTCCCGCGATCAATGCACGGGCCGCTGCGACGATGTCGGCTGAGCCCTTGTAAAATGCGTTTTCGAGAGTGTAGCCTGCTGGCGTCGGGACATCGGGACAGGCCACCCGGCGGATCGGGGCCTTCAATGATGTGAATCCCTTTTCGGCGATCAAGGCTGCTATTTCGGCCGTCACGCCGCCGGTCTTCCAGCCCGTGTCGGCGACGACTACCCGCCCGGTCTTGGCCACGGAGGCGAGGATGAGCCCTTCGTCGAGCGGCCTGAGCGAGCGAAGGTCCACCACCTCGGCATCGATGCCTTCCTTTTCGAGGGTCTGGGCGGCCTCGAAGGCCTCCGTCGCCATGAAGGAAGCGGCCAGCAGCGTGACGTCCGTCCCGGTCCGGCGGATGACCCCGCGGCCGATGGGAACCCGGTACGGGGCCTCCGGCACGAATCCACTGTGCCGGAAGTTGTAGCGGTGCTCGAGGATGACGACGGGATTGTGGTCCGCAATGGCCGACAGCATCAGCCCCTTGGCATCGTAACAGGTGGCGGGCATCACGAGCTTGATCCCCGGAATGTGCATGAAGAGACCCTGGAGGGCCTGGGAGTGCTGGGCGGCCGATCCCCAGCCCCTTCCGATGCAGGCCCAGACCACGAGAGGAACCTTCACGGCCCCGCCGAACATGTAGTGCCATTTGGAGGCATGGTTGACCAACTGATCCATGGCAAGGTACAGGAAATCGGGGCGGTTGTGGAAGTAGACCGGCCGCATCCCCCCGATTGCCGCCCCCACGGCCACCCCCATCAATGCCGTTTCGGCAAGCGGGGTATCGAACACACGGCCTGCGCCGTGTTTCCTGTGCAGATTCAGCGTCGTCCCGAACATGCCCCCCGGATCGTCAACCCCCTGGCCCATCACGAATACGCCAGGATCGAGTGTCAGGGCCTGGTCGAGGGACTCCCTCACGGCTTCGGCGTAGGTGAGGCGGCGCGAACCCCCCGGCGTCGTGTGGTCGAAGTCGGGTTCATTGCGTTCCGGCTTGATCCTGGACCATGGCATGTCAATCACTCACTGAAAAGGTATCGCTCGAGGTCTTCCGCCGCCGGCAGCGGACTTTGCTGAGCGAAACGGAAGGCCTCGTCGATTTCGTCGTCTATCCGCCGTTCCATCTCGAGCATCTCCCCCCGGCCGATCACGCAGTCATCCAGCAGCTTCGCCTGCAGCCTCGAAACCGGGCACTTCGCTTCCCATGCCCGGATTTCTTCCGCGGATCGATACCCGAGCTTCTCGTCGGAGCCGGAACCTGCGTGCCCTCGGACCCGGTAGGTCCTGCATTCGACGAGGGAGGGGCCTCTGCCGTCCCGCGCCTTCTTGACGGCTTTCCTTGCGGCGGCATAGACATCCAGGACGTTGTTGCCGTCCACAATCGAAGTCGCCATCAGCCTGCGCGGCACGCTGTGGAAGACAAGTTCTCCCGCCTGCCGCGCCGAGATGTGGGAGCATACCGAGTACTGGTTGTTTTCGTAAATGTAGATGACCGGAAGCCGCTTGAGCATCGCGAAATTGGCGCTTTCGTACAGAACTCCCTCGTCGGCGGCTCCGTCGCCGAAAAACACGACACTGACGCGGTCTTCGCCTTTCAGCATGCTGGCCAGCGCCAGGCCAGTCCCGATCGGGATCCCGCCCCCGACGATGGAGGAGCTGCCCATATGGCCCACCGCAGTGTCCACGAGATGCATAGAGCCCCCGCGGCCTCGGCTGCAGCCCGTTTCACGGCAGTACAGCTCGGCGATCAGCGCTTTCAGGTCGCCGCCTTTGGCCAGATAATGACCATGGCTGCGGTGACTGCTCGAAATGTAGTCGGTCGGCCGCAGGTTCACACAGACGCCCACGGCAATGGCCTCGAGGCCGATGCACAGGTGGATCGGCGTCTTCATCTCGTCGAGGTGGTAGAGCGATTCGATGCGGAGCTGTACCCGGCGGATGCGGAGCATTTCAAAGTAGAGCCTGCGGAGGAGCTTGCTCGAATGCGGTCTCATCGCTTTCCCCGCACCTTTGCCTGGTCGAGTTCCCGGAAGGGTTCAATGTGGTTGTGTCTCCGGATCAGATCGAGTTCGGAGTAATCTTCGCGGGGGTCATGGAAGATGATTTGACTGCCATGGTGCTCGAATTGGAAGGGAACGAAGATCAATCGGTGCAGTCGTTCCTTGATTGCCTCGTGCCGCTCGGGGGGTGCAAAGAAGAGAATGAACCCCCCTCCTCCGGCGCCCAGCAGCTTACCGCCGAGGGCGCCCGCCGACCGTGCCTCCGCGTAGAGGAGGTCGACATCGGGGTTGGTGACCTCGGGGCTCAAGTCCCTTTTGACGAGCCACGCCTCGTGGAGAAGCCTGCCGAAGTCACGGATATCCCCTTCGTTCAATATGCCCAGGCCCTCGTCGACGAATCGCATCAGCCGGTGAAGGTGGGCCTGCTTCCGGTCGATCCCGTTGACGTAGGTTTCGGCGATGCGGGAAGCCGTGCGCTTGATCCCGGAGTAGAAGAGCATCAGGTGGGAATTGAGTTCCTTCGCTCGGGTTCTCGAGAGCGTGAGCGGTTTGACCGCCGTCACATCACCCGGCCCGAAGGTGATATGGTTCAGCCCGCCGTAGGCGGCGAGAATCTGGTCCTGGGAGCCGACTGTTTCCCTCAGGACGTCCCGCTCGATGTGGATGCTCTCCCGGGCGAGCGTGGCCTTGTCGACGAGCTTTCCTTTCAGGGCGTAAACGGCGTGCAGCAGCCCTACGGTGAAGGAGGAACTCGAGCCGATGCCGCTCCGGGCGGGCAGGTCCCCGTCGTGATGGATCTCAACCCCCCTGTCCATCTTCAGGTAGCGCAGGACTTCCCGTACCGCTGGATGCTGGATCTCGTCCACCGTCTGGCAGCTTTCCATCTTGGAGTACACAACACGGATCCGGTGCTCAAAGAAGGGGGGGAGGTAGCGGCATGTCAGGTAGCAATACTTGTTGATTGTGGTCGCAAGGACGGCGCCGCCGTTTTTTTCATACCACGCCGGGTAATCCGTCCCCCCACCGAAGAAGGATATGCGGAACGGGGTTCTGACGATGATCATCATGGCTCTTGCCTGCTTTGCGGCGATAATCCGAGACTATTAACGCAACATTGCGCCATTTTTCAAGGACTAATTCCCTCCCGCATCGTCCTTTCGAAGTTTCATCGTGTCGGGTTGTCACTCCACAACGGTTCGCCGTCGAGGAATGCCGCAGCTCTTGCATAATCTTCGGGTGTTCCGATGTCCAGGAACGGGCCCGGGACCCTAAGTCCGAAAAGCGCGTCCAGGCGGGGAAAGATCTCCTTTTCAAGGGACACGGCCCGGCCGGCCGGAAGGGCTCGAATCAGGCGGGCATTCAGCAGGTAGACCCCCGCGTTGATCCATCCCTCGCCGGGGTGGACACCCTTTTCTTCGAACTGCACGACGCGATCCATTCCATCGAGCAGGACCCTGCCGTAGCGCGATGTGTCCGCCATCGGGGTCAGCAGGATGCTTGCATCGGCTGCCTTCGCCGAATGGAAGGACAGGAACTTTCCAAGCTCGAAGCGGCAATAGGAGTCGCCGTTCAGCACGAGGACCGGATCCGAATGGATCAGGGGGGCAGCCAATCCCAGGGCCCCCGCCGTTCCCAGCGGTTCCTGCTCGATGGAATAGACCAGCCGAAGGGGGCCGTAGTGACTGCCGATCAACTCCTGAAGCTCATTCCCCCTGTAGCCGGTGCAGAGAATCACTTCGTGCACACCGCATCGAATAAGCTGGTCGAACAGATACGTGAGGAACGGTCGCCCTTGAACTTCAGCCGCGACTTTCTGGCGGCCGGGCACGACGGAGCGGAGCCGCGTCCCGAAACCGCCGGCCAACACTAAGGCGTTAGTATTCGATGCCATACAGGTACACGAACCGAAAACGCGAGATCGTTTACATCACGGGAGGCTCGTAGTTATGCGCGCCGGATACAGATTCGACTGAGGCATAAGAAAGCTACACATCATATGGGCTTGAATTGATTCGTGGTTCATCTCCGACTTAGTTGATTCGAACAAAGGGAATTGGTTGTGATTTCAAATACAATGGACATCCAGTATCTCCGGGGGTATTAGGTTGCTCTGCGAAGAAAAACCAAATCCCCAGGAGGCCTGTGATGTCCGAAGCCACTATAGCACCGTACTTCCCCTTTCGTCGAATCAAAATCAAGGGCCAAGTCGTAGCCACGCAAGCCAACCGCGTGCATATCCGGATGGCACCCGACCAGCGCTTTGCACCCGTGTGCTATCACTGCGGCAAAAAAGCCGCCGCGGTTCACAGCTGGACGGGCCGCTCGGTCCGGGATCTGGACATGGCCGGCACCCGGGTCTGGCTCGACTGCCGCTACCGCAAGCTCTACTGTGCCGGCTGCCGACGGATCGTGATCGAGGGGCTGGATCTGTTTGATCCCTACCTGCGCATCACGAGGCGGCTGGCCGCCTACATCCACGAGTTGTGCCGGTGGATGACGGTCCAAGACGTCGCCCGGCACCTGGCCCTGGACTGGAAGACGGTCAAGGAGGCCGACAAGCTCTTTTTAGAGGCCCGATACGGGCAGCCCGACTATGTGCCTATTCCGCTGATTCCGCCATGCGATTCCGAGCGAAGCCGCCACCCTGTTCCGGGTGAAGCCGCCATCCCCTCGGAGCGAAGCGACGCTGGTGTTTTGGGTTTCTCATAACAAGCCGGTTTGGTCAAGCCTGCTTTGGTTTTCTCATGGAGGCTCCTTTCAGTTCGATTCGGTGTGCATTGTGTACGAGCCGGTCGAGGATGGCGTCGGCCAGCGTGGGGTCGCCCACGTTGTCGTGCCAGAGCTCGAGGGGAAGCTGGCTGGTGACGATGGTGGAAGCGCAGCCGTGGCGGTCCTCGAGGACCTCCAGGAGGTCCCGGCGATCGCTGTCGCCCATGGGGGCAAGCCCCAGGTCATCGATGAGCAGGACATGGACCTTGGCGATCCGG
>Ga0302248_1002652_pt1 | contig 10531 bp, 10 predicted proteins | sample AAG_UR_Leu_MG_FD_193528 | JGI IMG/M metagenome (GOLD analysis project Ga0302248, IMG submission 193528) | Enriched activated sludge microbial communities from anaerobic digester in WTTP, New Holstein, Wisconsin, United States - AAG_UR_Leu | ecosystem: Engineered > Bioreactor > Anaerobic >... | reverse complement strand
GCGGCGTCACATGAGGTGCAACGGGAGTTCTCGCTGGAGTCTCCATCTGGATCACTGCTGCCGGCGCGGCCGCCTGCGGGGCAGGGGGCGGTTCTTCGGCGGGCGGAGGAGGGACAGGTTCGGGAGGGGTCGGCGGTGGTGCCGCCTCCTTTTCCGGAGGCGTCTTCACGGCAACGACCGGAGGGGTCTCCGTGACCGGCGCCGCCGGCTCCCCTTCTTCCCCAGCCTTACGCACCGTCTCAGGTTCCGCAGGTTCAGGCGCCGGCACCGGGGCCTCCTCCGTCACGGTGCGTACCGCCCGGCGTCTGATGACCGTGGCCTTCACCCGTTTCTCGACCACCTCGTGAGCTTCAGCTGCCTGATATTCCCGCCTTACCCGTTCCACGTCCGAGTCCTCAAGGCCACTGGAGTGCGTCTTGACGGTAATCCCCATTTTTTCCAGCCGGGCAATCAGTTCCTTGTTTTCGACCCCTAATTCCTTGGCCAGTTCGTAAACCCTTTTTTTCAACATGCCGATTACCTCGCTACTGCTTGCTCAAACCCTCGCCAGATATCTTGAACAGAATATTCTGCCCCCACCCTACACGGATCACTTCTTCGCCGCCGCAGCCGCCTCCTCTATCATCCCCGTCGCCGTCCGGATCCATTTTTCCGCCTGCTCTTTGGTCACGCCGGGCGCCGCCGCGATGGCATCGGCATCCATGGCCGCCACGAGGGCCAGGGACTTGATACCCTCCTTGAAGAGGCCTTCGATCTGCTGTTCCGTAATATCCGGCAGGGCCTTGAGCTCCTGGCGGCCGTCTTCCTCCTGCTGGGCGGAAGACGACTCGCTCTTGACGTCTATCTTCCATCCCGTCAACTTGACGGCCAGACGGACGTTTTGACCGTTTTTGCCGATCGCCAGGGAAAGCTGGTCGTCGGGAACGATGACCTCCATGCTCCGGTTTTCCTCATCGATGAGCACCCGGTCCACCTTCGCCGGGGCAAGCGCGGCATAGACGTATTTGGCTGGGTCATCGGAATAGGGCACAATGTCGATCTTCTCTCCCCGCAATTCCTGCACGACGCTCTGCACCCGGGAACCCCTCATGCCGACACAGGCCCCCACGGGGTCGATATCCTTGTCCTTGCTTTTGACGGCGATCTTGGCCCTTTTTCCCGGTTCCCGCGCCACACTCACGATCTCGATGAGGCCCTCCGATATTTCCGGCACCTCCACCTCAAAGAGGGCCTTCAAGAAACCGGGGTGCGTCCGGGAGAGGATGATCTGGGGTCCTTTGGTGATCCGCTTGACATCACATATAAAGGACCGGATCCTTTCCCCCCGCTTATACACCTCCCGGAAGATCTGCTCCGAAACAGGGATCACGCCCTCCGCCCGGCCGAGATTGACAATGATGCTGCCGCCCTCGAATCTCTGGACAAAACCGTTGACAAGCTGGAGTTTACGGTCTTTGAATTCCTCATAGACGTTGTCCCGTTCCGCATCCTTGACCCGCTGGATGATGATCTGTTTGGCGGTCTGTACGGCGATCCGTCCGAAGGTGGAGGTGTCGATCTTCATCCCCAGGCTGTCTCCCGGTTCCACCTCCTCGTCCATCTCCCGGGCTTCCGCCAGGGAGATCTGCATATCCGGGTCCGTAATTTTCTCTTCCACCTTCTTGAACTGAAAGACCTCTATCTCCCCGGCCTCTTCGTTGTAATGGGCTTCGATCTCCACATGGGGCCCCATCTTTTTTCTGGCCGCATTCAACATCGCCGCCTCGAGGGCCTCGATGATGATGGTCCTTTCCAATCCCCGATCCTTGGACATCTGCTCGATCAGCCGTTTCAGCTCCGAAAGCATGCTATTTTTCCTCCCTTGGTCATCATCGCTGATGCTGTTTTCTCCTGCTATCGCTTATTTGTCCCAGACATATTCCAGACGGGCCCGCGCTATGCCCTCTTTGGGAAGGGACACCAATTTTCCCGCCACCTCGATCATCACCATGACGTTTCCCCCGGCGTCCGTGGTGCATCCCTTCAGCACCCCTTTGAAATTACGCATCCCGTCGATCTTGCATGCCGTTTGGATGACGGCCGTTTCCCCCTGGAAACGGTGGAAATCCTCGACCTTCACCAGCGGGCGATCAAGGCCGGGGGACGACACCTCCAGGGTGTATGGTTCACGCGGGACATCATGAACCGCCAATAGGTCGCCCACCCGGTCGCTGATCAAAGCGCAGTCATCTATGGTTACGCCGCCCTGCTTGTCGATATACAGTCTGACGATCCATCGGGACTTCATCCGCAGGCACTCCACGCACACCAGTTCCATGCCCTCGGAAACGATGGCCGGCTCGGTTATCCGCCAGATTTTCTCTTCGTAATCCTTCCTGATCAAGTTCCCTGCTTACGGAAAAAAAAAGTGGGCAACCGCCCACTCATCAGCAACGCCAAGATGATGTTGATCCTCGCTAACACAACCGTCGGACAAATGCAAGCAAAATCGCAGGGCTTTTCGGGAAATAAAAATGGAGCGGGCGAAGGGAATCGAACCCTCGACTTTCAGCTTGGGAAGCTGACATTCTACCGCTGAATTACGCCCGCCGATCCCGAAATGCAGGGGTCATATTAATGAAAGACGTCATTTTGTCAAGCCATATTTAAAGATGTGTCGTATTTGGGATGATGCTTTATCCCTCTGCCTTGCCCAGGCGGACCGCCGCGGCCCGGCTGTGGGCATCGAGACCTTCCAGGACGGCAAAACGCGACGCCTGATGTCCGTAACGCCGAAAGGCATCACCGGTAAAGGAAAGGATGCTGGTCCGCTTGACGAAATCATATACCCCCAGCGGCGAGGAGAATCTCGCCGTGCCGCCGGTGGGCAGGATATGATTCGGTCCGGCCAGATAATCTCCCAAAACCTCCGGGGTATAGGGGCCCACAAAGATAGCGCCGGCATGACGCAGCCGGGGGATGATTTTTTCCGGATCCGCGACGATCAGCTCCAGATGTTCCGGGGCGAACCGGTTGGCCAGTTGCACCGCCTCCTCCATATTCCTGGTGACGATGACGGCGCCATAATCGTTCAGGGAACGGCGTGCGATCTCCGCCCGCGGCAGGACTGCCAGTTGGGAAGATACCTCGGTAACGATCCGGCGGGCAAGATCCTCATCCGGGGTCAACACCACCGCGCTGGCCATGTCGTCGTGTTCCGCCTGGGCCAGGAGATCGGCGGCGACAAAGGAGGCCGGTGCCGTCCCGTCGCAGATGACCAGGACCTCGCTGGGACCGGCGATCATGTCGATGTCCACCCGGCCGAATACCAGTTGTTTGGCCTTCGCCACATAGGCATTTCCCGGACCTACGATCTTGTCCACCCGAGGCACGGAGGCGGTGCCGTAGGCCAGGGCCGCCACCGCCTGGGCGCCGCCGATCTGGAAAACCCGGCTCACTCCTCCCAGTTCCATGGCCAAAGCCACCAAGGGGTCGATCGTTACCTGCCGGAGGGGCGTAACCGCCACAATCTCCTCCACCCCGGCAATCCGGGCCGGCAAAGCCGCCATGAGCACCGTGGAAGGATAGGCGGCGCGGCCGCCCGGAACGTAAATGCCCACTTTTTCCAGCGGGGTATGGCGCTGGCCCAGACGGACGCCCTCTTCGCCGTCATCCATCCAGTCCACCGGAAGCTGCCGGCGGTGAAAGCTCTCCACGCGCGCGGCGGCCATTTCCAGAATCTCCCGATCCCGGGACGAGACACGGGCAGCGGCGGCCCTGATCTCCTCCGGCGCCACCTGCACCGACGCCGCCGTAAGGGTATAACCGTCGAATTTGGAAGTATATTCGAAAAGGGCGGCGTCGCCGCGGCGGGCCACCTCCCGGACGATATTCGCCACCGTTTCCGCCAACGTTTCGTCGTCGCCGCCGCCGCGCTCCGTCAATCCCTGAAAAAATTTCGGAAAACCATTGTCCCCTGTACCGATCAACCTCATGGACAGCGCCCTCTCATGCCTTGACCCGCTCGATGTCCGCACCGAGGCGGGAGAATTTCTCCTCGATGCGTTCATAACCGCGATCGAGATGATAAACCCGGGACAACTCGGTTTTCCCCGTGGCCGCCAGTCCGGCGAGGATCAGGGAGGCCGAGGCCCGGAGGTCCGTGGCCATGACGGGGGCGCCCCTTAGGCACTCCACCCCCTTGACGATGGCGCTCCCGCCCTGAATGACGATCTCGGCGCCCAGACGCAACAATTCGCTTACATGCATGAAGCGGTTTTCGAAGATCGTTTCCGTAATGACGCTGAGGCCGCAAGCCACGGTCATGAGGGACATGAACTGGGCCTGAAGGTCCGTGGGAAAACCCGGATAGGCCAGGGTCTTGATATCCACGCTCCTCGGCCTGCCGGTGGCCACAACCCGCACGTAATCGCTGCCGGTCTCGATCGCCATGCCGGCATCCCGGAGTTTGGCGATCAGGGCATCATGATGCCCCGGCCGGCAGTTGCGGATCAGGACATCCCCACCGGCCATGCCCGCGGCGATCATGAAGGTCCCCGCCTCGATGCGGTCGGCGATGATCGTCCCCACCGCCGGATGGAGGGCGGAAACGCCGTCGATGCGGATGACGTCCGTACCGGCGCCGGTGATTCTGGCCCCCATGCCGTTGAGGATTTCCGCCAGGTTCACCACCTCCGGCTCCCGGGCGGCGTTTCTCAGCAGCGTCGTGCCGTCGGCCAGGGTCGCGGCCATCATGATGTTTTCCGTGCCCGTCACGGTCACCATGTCGAAGTAAATCACCGCCCCCTTCAGCCGCCGCGCCTTGGCAATCACGTATCCGTCCTTCAGTTCCACCTCCGCACCCATTTCCTGGAGGGCCCTGATATGGAGATTGACGGGGCGGGCGCCGATGGCGCAGCCTCCGGGGAGGGAAACCCGCGCCTCACCCATTCTGGCCACCAGGGGTCCCAGGACCAACACCGAAGCCCGCATGGTCCGGACCAGATCATAGGCCGCCAGGCAGGAATGGATATTTTCCGCATTGACGAGCAGCCTTCCCTCTTCTTCTTTAAAAACGACGCCGAAGCTTCCCAACAGTTTTTTGATGGTCCGGATATCGACGAGATCGGGAACATTGACAAAGGAATTCCAGCCCGTGGTGAGCAGAGACGCGGCAATGGCAGGCAGGGCGGCATTCTTGGCCCCGCTGTTGTCTATCTCCCCCTCCAACCGCCTGCCGCCAGCGATGACTATCTTATCCACAATCAAATCCTCCTTGCCAGGATCACCCGGTCCATACCGGCATAGTCTCTCCGGCATTGCACCCTATCATAAGCCGCGGCGGCCCGCAACGTTTCCTCCAGAGCAGGACGCTGCCCCGCCCCCATTTCCATGGCCAGGAGTCCACCGGGACGGAGACGACCGACGGCGCCGGCGATAATCTCCCGATGAAAACCGAGGCCGTCCGGACCGCCCCGTAGCGCCGCCGGGGGTTCATAGCCCCTGACATCCTCCGGCAGTTCTGCAAACTCATCATCGGTGATATAAGGCGGATTGGAAACGATCATGTCGAAGGTTCCGGAAAGCCCGTCAAAAAGCGAGCAACAGACGAAGTCAATCCTCCCCGCCACCCCGCAGCGGGCGGCGTTTGCCATGGCCACCTCCAGGGCGTCGGCGGAAATGTCCGTAGCCGTCACCCGGATGTCTTCCCGGGACGCGGCCAGGGCTACGCTCACGGCGCCGCTGCCGGTGCCGATTTCCAGGATCCGAAAGGGCGGCAAACCATGGGAGGAGATGAACCGCAAGGCTTCTTCCACCAGGTTCTCCGTATCCGGACGGGGAATGAGGACATGGCGGTTCACCAGCAGCGACAGGGACCAGAACTCCTTCTCCCCCACAATGTAGGCCACCGGTTCATGTCCGCATCGGCGCGCCACCGCTTGGCGAAACCGCTCCGCCTCCTCCTCCGCGAGCTCAAGGTGGGGCCGCAGGAAAAGTTCCTGGCGCTCCACCCGCAGAACATGGGCCAGCAGCACCTCCGCATCGAGGCGGCAGGTGTCCATCCCCGCCTCCTTCAGAACGGCCGCCGCCGTCGTCAAATGTTCCCGGACCGTCATCGCCCCTCATGTTGCAAGCCGTGGACAACAGAAGCAGGGCGGTTCGCTGAGGACTTGGCGAGAAAACAACCCTTCATGCCCGTCCGTTGTCCGTCCCCTGGAGCGCCGCGGCCTGGAAGTGGGCGATGAGCGCGTCGATGAACATCTGGATATCGCCGTCCAGAACGCCCTCCAGATTGTAGCTCGTCAGGCCGATCCGATGGTCCGTCACCCGCCCCTGGGGAAAATTGTAGGTCCTGATCCGCTCGCTGCGGTCGCCGCTTCCCACCTGATTCTTCCGCGTCTGGGAGATCTCCGCGTTCTGCCGCTGCACCATGCCGTCCAGCAGCCGCGCCCGCAGCACCTTCATGGCCTTGTTCTTGTTTTTCAACTGGGATTTCTCGTCCTGACAGGAAACCACCAGGCCGGTGGGCAGATGGGTGATCCGCACGGCCGAATCGGTGGTGTTCACGGACTGTCCGCCGTGACCGCTGGAATGGAAGACGTCGATCCGCAAATCGTTGGGGTCGATGGTGACGTCCACCTCCTCCGCCTCGGGGAGGATCGCCACCGTCACCGCCGAGGTGTGGATGCGCCCCTGGGCCTCCGTAACGGGTACGCGCTGGACACGATGGACGCCGCTTTCATACTTCAGGCGGCTGTACGCCCCCCGGCCTTCGATGAGGGCGATGATCTCCTTGAACCCGCCCACACCCCCCGCGGGGGAATTGCTGATAACCTCAAGCTTCCAACCGCACCGCTCGGCGTACCGGCCGTACATTCGGAAGAGATCGCCGGCAAAGAGTCCCGCCTCGTCGCCCCCGGTGCCGGCCCTAATTTCCAGCAACACGTTCTTTTCGTCATTGGGGTCCCGGGGCAGCAGCAGGATCTTCAACCGGCCGTCCAGTTCCTCCAACTGCGTTTTGAGGAGCGGCATCTCCTCCCGGACGATCTCCTTGAGCTCCTCGTCGTTTTCCTTGAGGAGCCGCTGCCCCTCCTCGATTCGCCGCCGCACGTCTTCATAGGCCCGGTAAGTCTCCACCAGCTCGTGAAGATCGGCATGCTCCTTGGCGTACTTCTGGTAGACAGAGGGTTTGGCGACGACCTCAGCGTCACTGAGCAACCTCTGCAACTCTTCGAATCTATTTTCTATTTCTTTAAGGCGACTGTACATTTTTCTCCGGGGGCAAGAACGGTTCGTAACCCCGGGCAATCCCCGGGGCACAACCGGTCCTGAATGCTAAAACTACCGATCCTAATGGTGATGACGAAAGGGACAAAGAATCACGACAGCTTCCACCGGACAGCGGGCGGCGCCGGGGGAAACCGGAGACGGGGCGGAAACAGCGGCCGCCGGTCGGCCGGCGGCTGGCATGATCAAAACGGTTCTGCTCATAAGACTGAGGCGCAGGAGGCGGTATCGGTTCGGGAGACGATTGTCACTTTTCGTTCTTTTTGCCGACGCCGGCGTACTTCTTATGGAAGCGCTCGACCCGGCCCGCCGTATCGATGATCTTCTGTTTTCCCGTCATGAAGGGATGGCACTGGGAACAGATCTCCACCTTGATGTCCTTCTTGGTCGAACGGGTCTGAATTACGTTCCCGCATACGCAGGTAATGGTCGTCTCGTAATACTGTGGATGGATGCCTTCTTTCATTTTATATCAACCTTCCTCCCCTGGAAAATGGGGATGCATTATAAGCCGGGAAAAAATAAATTCAAGTAAATTTTTATAATTTTTTTATGTTTTCTCCTATTGATTCATGGAATCGAGGAACGACTGGTTGTTTTCCGTCTTCCGGATCTTGTCGATGATGAATTCCATGGCGTCCACGGGATTCATCTCCTGGAGGAGTCGCCGTAGAATCCAGACCCGGTTGAGATTGTTCTTCGGGATCAGGAGTTCCTCCTTCCGTGTGCCGGAGCGTACCAGATCGAAGGCGGGAAAGACACGGCGGTCGGCGATGCGGCGGTCCAGATGGAGCTCCATGTTGCCCGTTCCCTTGAACTCTTCAAAGATGACCTCGTCCATGCGGCTGCCCGTATCGATCAGGGCCGTGGAGATGATGGTAAGGCTGCCGCCGTTTTCTATGTTCCGGGCGGCGCCGAAAAAGCGCTTGGGCTTGTGCAGGGCGTTGGAATCCACACCGCCGGAAAGGACCTTGCCACTAGGCGGCACCACGGTGTTGTACGCCCGGGCCAGGCGGGTGATACTGTCGAGAAGGATCACCACATCCTTTTTGTGCTCCACCATACGCTTGGCCTTTTCGATGACCATTTCCGCCACCTGGACGTGCCGGGTCGCCGGCTCGTCGAAGGTGGAGGAAACCACCTCCCCCTGGACGCTGCGTTGCATATCCGTCACTTCCTCGGGACGTTCGTCGATGAGAAGGACCATCAGGGTCACCTCCTCGTGGTTCACGGCGATGCTCCGGGCGATATCTTGTAGAAGCATGGTCTTGCCGGCCCGGGGAGGAGACACGATGAGGCCGCGCTGTCCCTTGCCGATGGGGGTGAACAGGTCCATGACCCGGGTCGAATAGTTTTCCGGATCCGATTCGAGATTCAGCTTTTCTTCCGGGTAAAGAGGTGTGAGGTTGTCGAAGAGGATCTTGTCCCGGCAGGCATCCGGCGACTCATAATTGACGCTGTCCACTTTGAGGAGGGCGAAATATTTCTCCCCTTCCTTCGGGGGCCGGACCTCACCCGAGATGGTATCGCCGGTACGCAGGTTGAATCTCCTGATCTGGGAAGGCGAAACGTAGATGTCGTCGGGGCTGGGCAGGTAGTTGTAATCCACCGCGCGGAGGAACCCGAAGCCGTCGGGTAGAATTTCCAGCACCCCCGAGCCGGAGATGAGGCCGTTTTTCTCGGTCTGTGCCTGGAGGATGGAAAAGATGAGGTCCTGACGGCGCATACCGCTGGCGCCGGCGACATTGAGATCCTTGGCCAGATTGGCCAGCTCGCTGATGGGGAGCCGCTTGATGTCTTCGATGTTCATGTTTCAAAATCCTAAATAAATACTTAGCATTGTCTATGCAAGAGGCTACCGGGACCCGGTCGGAAACGGATCTGTAATCACCGCTGATTATACATTTCCCTCAGAATACTACTGAACAAGAGTCTACCATGTAACAACAGATTAAAAGATTTCAGCGGATTGCAAAAGGTCTGCTCATCTGAACGCCGGATTTGCTCCGAGCGGTTGGACCTGGCCTGAGCCTTTTGAAAGTGGGAACATTTCTAACCCATTGCAACAACAATGTCAAGAAAATTTCCATCGGGGTCGCCGGGGTAGCTTCATCCGTTCCACATGATAAAATTGAGGAGCCTTCCCGTCGTCCCTCCCTCGCCCCGGTGGGAAAAGAACAGACCTCGATGGCAGGAGGTGCAGAGATTCGCCGTGCATATATTTTCTCCGGGGATGCCCGCCTCCTCGAGCTGCCGTCGGTTGGCCAGGGGCAAATCGAGCTTCCATCTGCCCGCCGTCACCTGGGGGGAAAAGAGCTCCTCCCGGTGGGGATGGCCAGCCATGGCCCCGTAGACCGCCTCGTCCACCTCGTAACAACAGGGCCCGATGGCGGGACCGACGGCCGCCAGCAGGTCCTCCGGACGACTCCCGAAGCGCTCCCGGAACATGGTGGCCACCCGGCCGGAGATGTTCAGGGCCGTGCCCCGCCAGCCCGCGTGGACGGCGGCGACGACCCGTTTCGTCCGGTCGAACATCAGGACCGGCACGCAATCCGCGGTAAGGATGCACAGGGCCAGGCCCGGCCGGTTCGTGATGACGGCGTCATACTCCGGTGGGCGACCGGTCGGACTCCGGAATCTCTCGCCATCGATGACGAGAATCCCCTCGCCGTGTACCTGGCTGATCCGGAAAAACTGCCTGCCGGCAAGGCCGAAGGCGGCAGCGGCGATGTCCCAGTTGGCGCTGACATTGGCCTCCGCCTCTCCCTCCTTGCGGCTCATATTGAGGCTGGCATAGGGGGCGGCGCTGATCCCGCCCCGCCTGGTGCAAAAGGCATGGGTTATGGCGGGATAAGAGTTCCAGTCCGTGACGGCGAAATATTCGACCGACCCCTTTTTCTTCAGTACAAACATGATGCCCCAGTTAAAAAAACCCCAACACCCGCAGTGCCAGGAAGACAAATCGTCATATTTTGCGCCGCTCCGCGAGCAAACGGCAAAGTTCCGCCATATCCGGAGGGAGGGGTGAGGAAAACGACATCCGCTGGCCGTCCCCAGGATGATTAAAGGCGATATGGCCGGCATGGAGGGCTTGCCGCATCATCTTCCGGAGGGGGGACCGGAGACCCGGATCGGCGATCTCCATGATCCGCTTCTGGTTTCCATAAACCCGGTCGCCTACGACCGGATAACCAAGGGCGGTGAGATGGACCCGGATCTGATGGGTACGTCCTGTCTCGATAGCGGCCGCCAGCAGGGTGGCCAC
>Ga0302248_1002651_pt1 | contig 10532 bp, 10 predicted proteins | sample AAG_UR_Leu_MG_FD_193528 | JGI IMG/M metagenome (GOLD analysis project Ga0302248, IMG submission 193528) | Enriched activated sludge microbial communities from anaerobic digester in WTTP, New Holstein, Wisconsin, United States - AAG_UR_Leu | ecosystem: Engineered > Bioreactor > Anaerobic >... | reverse complement strand
GGATGCCTACCAAGAGGGGGTGCAAAGACTGTCATGGTAGAGGCGACGGCAAGGCAGACTGTTTTGCATAACACTATCTACAAACGAAAGAAAGGCCTTCTTCAATTCACCCACGACACAAGAAAGCCCTTATATCAAGCGGTTTCTGCGTCTTTGCTAACCGGCAATAGAGCAAGAACCGCTTATTTGATTTGTATCAAAGACGGTACGAACATAGAGCCTTCAAGAAATACTGGCGGTTTATATATTGACTTGTTTCCGAGAACGGAAAAATCCCAAATTACAGTCAAGACATCAAGGTGAGCCTATCGTGCCAGACGGTAAGAGGAAACATATCAAGAGTTAACCTAATAAATTATCCTCTTTTTAATGCAATAAGGGTTTGCATGTCAAACCATGCTCTGCAAGCTCACACAAATATTGTCATAGAAAGCTATTTACAGAGGAAATTTCGCACTACCATTAAATCGAATATGAGATTGCTATACCTGTTTTTTGAAAGTGGAAAATCCTCACCTGTTAGTGCAAGTATTATTCACCTCTCCCATACAGGATGAACATATATTTTTTGCTCTAAATATACTTATATCCTTTGCTTGTCCACAAAATATGCAGGCTGGTTCGTATTTTCTTAAAATGATATTCTCACCATCGACAAAAATCTCTAGTGAATCCTTAACCTTTATACCATGAATACGCCTCAACTCAATAGGGATAACCACCCGGCCTAGTTCATCAACTTTTCTTACAATACCTGTTGCTTTCATTTTCTATCCTCCATATATTAAGTAAAATAGTGTATAACAAATATATCTATATATTACAATTAGTAACAAAATATGTCAAATTGACTTTGCATAATGGAAGGAATGTAAAATTCAGTTATATAAAAGAGAAAACCTTGAATGGATGGGTATCCTTTGCAAAATAGGCATTGCTGCAATATTTCTAGCAATTGCGCATGTCCTTTTAGGTAAAAACTTTTGTAATAAAATATCCTTTTAATGTATGGAAGGTATTCACTTAAATGTATAGAATTAATAATATGTAAAGTCAAATTATGTCTATAATGGGAAGGTGAGCTGAATGAGATTTAGTGAATATTGTAGTTATTATGGGAAGTCCAGAACCATATCGACTGCAACTTATATGTTCTAGCTTATAGAGATAGTTTAAAGGAATAACTTGGCAGGGAGTTGAAAGATTTACTGACAAAGGCAAATCTTTTATGGGAACGAATTGAAAATACTTCAAGGGGGTGGACAAATGTCTAAAGACAATCGCGATTTTTTTAAACAAAAGAAAATCTGGTCTGAAGTTAAAGATGAATTACTCGGCTGTTATTTAGTGCCGTATTTCAACAAGATTTTGTCCATAGGTAATCCAATCCTTTACGTGGACTGTTTTGCGGGCAAAGGAAAGTTTGGTGATGGTAAGAATGGATCTCCTCTAACGGCTTTGGAAAGTCTTGATAAAAGCATTGCACAGTGGCGCACAGCCCATCCTTATGGAGGCTCTATGCCGCAAGTCTATATGCGGTTTATAGAATTAAACCATGCCAAGGACTTGGAGAAAAATTTATCGTCTCAACCGGCGGGACGATGCAAAGTCATTGATGGAAAGTTTGAAGATAACATCATACCCCTGCTACAAGAGGAAATTAATCGTCACAATAGTCTTAATGCGTTTCTTTACATTGATCCCTACGGCGTCAAAGTACTTAACACCACTGTATTTGATTTGTTGACCACAGTATTCAGTACTGCAGAACTGCTTATAAATCTTAACTCCTTTGGTTTTATCCGTGAAGCTTGCCGGGTCATGAAGGTGGCATTTCGCGAAAAGGAAAACGAAATTTTCAGCGACATTGAGGAATATGACAGTTCTGCGATGGATTCGATAGAGGAACTTAATAATATAGCTGGGAGCGATTGTTGGCAGTCGATTATTACCGACTATAGTGAGGGAATAATCGACTGCTACCAGGCTGAGAAGGAGTTTGCCAAGCAATATAAACTTCGTCTGCGGCAAAAATACAACTATGTTCTGGATATGCCAGTCCGTCTAAAAGCGGGGCAGCATCCTAAGTATCGAATGGTCCATGCTACCAATCATCCGGATGGCTGTATACTTATGGCCGATAACATCAGTAAGAGAACAGACCGCCTAGTAATTGAAATCCAAAGCGGTGGGCAGCTTTCCTTGATTCCACAAACAGCTGATAATGAGATGATTGGCGATGATATTCTTGAAGAGAAGATTCGGGAACTACTCTCTACAACTACGGAATACACCCACCTTAATAAGTTTTTAGCTGACTTTTATAATGAATATGGTGTGTTATGCGATTTATCGCGTCTAAGCAGCGGGCGAAGTGGCTCTATCCTTAAGACATTTGAAAAAAACAGGGAAATTCTTGTTTTGAGAGTCCCTGCTTTTACCGATAAGGGTAAACCAACAACATTTTGGCAAGAGGGTAATGGCAAATCCCTTATGTTAAAGAGGAGTTGATTGTTATTGAAACCATAACGCGGAAGTCCATGCTCTACAAAACAGGCGTCGAATATGGAGATTATACAATGAACCATGTATTAGGGTGCTCTCACGGATGCCTCTATCCTTGCTATGCCTTTTTGATGGCAAAGAGGTTTGGCAAAACGACTGATTACAAAAAATGGTGCTCACCAAAATTAGTAAGTAACACGCTTGAAATTCTCGACTGTGAGATTTCACGGCTGAAATCAAGAATAGAATCAGTCCACCTTTGCTTTACCACCGATCCATTTATGTACGGATATGAAGAAGTTGGAGAAATGAGTATGGCAGCAATAAAAAAACTTAATGCAGCTGGCATTCGGTGTACAGTCCTCACGAAAGGACTGTTACCTATAGAGTTGACAGAACAATCTCCAGCAAATGAATATGGAATAACTCTTGTTTCTCTTGAGGAGAATTACCGCCAAAGAATCGAACCCGGAGCATCTTCTTATGATGACAGGATTGCCACACTAAAAGCTCTGCATGACAAGGGATGCCAGACGTGGGTGAGCATTGAACCCTATCCCACGCCAAATCTCATAAAACAGGATTTAGTTGACATATTAAATGCGGTTTCGTTCACCAACAAAATTATCTTTGGAAGAACAAACTACAATAGAGAAGTTACATCATTCAAAAACCACAGAGCGTTCTATAACCAACAAGCTGAGATAGTGGTCGATTTTTGCAAAAAAAAAGATATCAAGTATCATATAAAAACTGGCACGATCACTTGAAAAAGTAAAATATTTCGATATCTATTGTAAGCGCTAAAGACTAATTTTTTCTTGTTAATAATTTTAGGGAGTAAAGTAAATGAGATATTATGTTTATGCATTGATAGATCCAACTGATGGAAATAAGCCATTTTATGTAGGCAAAGGTCTAGACAATAGAATGCAAAGCCATTTCAAAGAGGCATCTACATATACTGGAAATGAAAATTATATTGTTGGGTGTGACACAAACTCAGTTTTTGAACATGCAAACGAGGGGAACAACACCTTACCCAGTACAAGTCCTAAAATCAAAAAAATAAACGATCTGACTAAACAAGGATATAACCATACTCATATAGCTAGGATTGTAGCAAGAAGGTTAAATGAAACAACAGCATTAGCAGTAGAAGCCTGCTTAATAAGGACAGTCTATGGGAAAGAGAATTTGACAAACCTTGTCGAGGGAGAGCATTATGAAAGATTTAGGGCATATAACAGTTGGAACTATATTAAAGGTTTTGATCAAGAATATTCATCAGATGGAAAATTCGTCTTTTGTAATAAAGACCATAGCTTAGGAAGGTATTATGTTTATGTGCTTAGAGATCCACAAACAAATGAGGTTTTCTATGTGGGAAAAGGGACAGGAAATCGAATAATGAACCATTTTGAAGAGGCACTAGGTTCAAATAATCAGGTTAAAAATGTCCTTCGATTGAAAAGGATTTATGAACTAGTAAAAAAAGGATTTAAACCCTCTGATATTGGACGTATTATTGCTCGCATTAATGAAGAAGATCATGCTTTTGCTATAGAGGCACTCTTTGTTAAATTCGTATATGGTATGAATTTGCTGACGAATATTCAACCTGGTCATCATAGTGGGTTTTTTAGAGCAAAAGATGATTGGGAGAAACGCATAGGTTTTGATCTACCTTTTATAATAAACCCAGGTGCAAGAGTAGGTCGTCAGGAAAAACTAGATTTAATGATAGGTGAAGGACTAGATATTCCCTTAATGGAAGTAAAGCGTGCACTCACAAGTTTAAATTTTGATTCACCCAAAATACTTGACGCATCAGAATTAGGGATAGAGGCTGACGTGGGGGATGAAACTAACCCGAGGGGCACGAGAATTAAAATATTTATAAGAAGAAAAAAAATACAAATAGAATTAAGACCTAGAACAAAAGAACAGTTTCAATGGATGGAACGACATTTTTTAAAATTGAAGGCATTTCCACTTAGAAGAGCAGACAATGTGTTTTTCCCAGATAAATGGCGTGGTGGGGAAAATATGACTGATAATGTACAGGAGATTGTAAGAAGAGCAAAGCTTTTCTTAGAGATAGTAAAAGCACAAAGTAGGAAAGAGCTTTCAATAGAAGCGTTATCATTATTAGATGGATTGCCAAAAGAGAATTGAAGAACTATATTGATACACAGTTACTAAAGGTCATGTGTTTGCCACTTATCAATTATGCAAGTGCTATTTCAATTTAGTGACTTCTATGACTTATAGCTATACGATTAAGTAATTTTGATAAAAATACAGATATGTGCCAGGCACCCAACATATCCAATAATTGACAAAATATAGTGCTTTTGGTAATATTGGGATAATTATATACCAGGAGGACTTTTCTTATGGGGAGACCGTGGAGAGAAGAGTACAAGGGCGGAATATATCATGTTATAGCAAGAGGCAACAATAAAGAATATATATTTAAGGAAAGCATAGACAAGGGATACTTTATAAAACAGCTGAAAGAATGCAGTATGTCCATGGGCTGCAGGGTATATGGATATGTGTTGATGGACAACCATTACCATATGATAATAGAGACTTTTGAAAAGAAGCTGCAGGAGATAATGCACCAGATAAATAATAAATACAGTAAGTATTTCAATGGTAAGTACAAAAGAGTAGGGCATGTATTTCAAGGGAGGTATAAGGCAGTTCTGGTACAGGATGATAGGTATATGCTGAAGCTACTAAGATATGTACATCAGAATCCTGTAAGGGCAGGAATCTGCAAGAAGGTTGAAGAATACAAGTGGAGCAGTGATATATATTACCGAAAAAACATCAAAGGCATTGTAAATACAGGAGTAATATACGAAATGCTGGATAAGCAAATAGGCAGTGCAATAGAAGAATATAAAGAATTTATGGATGAACTGGAAGAAGAGAATTATAGCAAGCTAAGTTCAATAGGAGAGGAAGCATATCAAATCATGTGCTTGAACCGCAGGGAAGAAAAGCAGAGAAAGAGATTGGATGAAATACTTGCTGAAACAGGAGTATCGACGGAATATTATAACCTGATAAAAACAGGGTCGAGGAAGAGGAAATTAGCAGAATATAAGATACAATTCATACAATCAGCAATACAGGAACGCTATACATATAGTGAGATAGGCAGATTCATAGGGATGACAGATAGCGGTATATACAATATTCTTGACCGGCGTGAAAAAGCAATAAGTGGATAAGTTTGGTGCCTGGCACCTATATTCCTTTACTCTGAACTAATATCAGGAAACTTTGATTTTGATAGTGAATTTAATAAGTAGAGAAGTGTAATGCTCCCCAATGTCAAGACATGAAGTGCGATTTTGTAAGTTAATCTCCTTTCGTGTTTTGATTTAGGCAACAGCAATTGCATTGCCAGTATATACTTGAAGTGGACATAATCCGCCAAGTGACGTATGTGGCCTGTACGTATTGTATTCTTGAATATACTGATTAAGGGCCTTTCTTAGGTCTCTGGGTGTTTCAAATTCATTCAGGGTGAGTGCCAGGCTCCGAGGTTATTAGGCAATTATAATTGTTGACTTCAACAACCTTATAACCTGTGCACCTGACACCCACAACTCTTTGGATTTTGCTGAAAGACAGGCAGAGCGAGAAGTGCCTATGACAATGGAAGATTGGGCAAGGCACCTTGATGGAATTTTGATATCAATGGGTGAAAATCTTCTTACCGGGAATGACACGGTAAGCCACTTACAGGCAATGAAAAAGGCTCAGACGGAATATAAGAACTACAAAGCTAAAACACTTAGCAGCGTAGAACAGGACTTCTTGAAAAGCATTAAGTTGTTGGAGAAAAAGGGTAAACAGAAACTGAAAGGAGAGTAGAAAAGCGTGATTTATAACATAATGACTTGGAACACACAATTATATGAACAAGGAAATAAACTTTATGCAGGTGGAAAAACAAAAGTAAAAAATTCAGAGTGTTTTAATAAAGTCTTTGATACTATTATTAGTCATTTAGACAATGGAAATGCAATAGCTGTTTTGCAAGAGATCCCATATGTTTCAAATGAGACATGGGCGGAACACAAGATTTTTACAGCCTTTAAAAATAAGTTTTCCGATAAAGTTTATGATGTTTTTTATAATGTGTTTTCAAATAAACAACTAAAAATGACAGTGGTAATTGCAAAGAAAAACATCATCATGAAAGACGGTAATGAAATAAATAGAAATAATTGTTTTGTGGGATTTAAGATTAAAGAAACTGATTTAAAAATATTAGCGGTTCATTCTCATGATGCCTTTGAATTAGGAGAGTGGCTGTCGAGTAATGAAAGTTATTCCCCTCAAATGATGCTGGGGGATTTTAATGCCGGAAATTATAAAAAGAAAAACAAGGATTGTGAAATTGCCGTAAATAGGAAAAACTATCTTATGGTTTGCGAGGGGTATATTGATATATTCCAAGGATGCTATACAACAATTTATAAAACACACATTGACCATGTATTAATTGAAAACAGCAATGAGTTTCACAATGTATGCTGTAGTAAAAACATTACTGTGGATTACAGCAATAATCTATCTGATCACTATCCTTTATATTTTCAGCTTGAATATCATGAATAAATCCTTGCTCCCAAAATCCCGTTGACCTATCCCCAAGTGAAGAACGCAGAAAACCGTGAAAAGGGCAAAATTCGCCCTTGACCTATTTAGTGAGATACAGCGATTTTCTGGGATTTTGCCTTTGACTTGTTCTTGCAAATACAGATGTTCTCGTGGACTTATTACCAGTAACAGGGTGAGTGCCAGGCTCCGAGGTTATTAGGTTATTATATTTGTTGACTTCAATAACCTTATAACCTGTGCACCTGGCACCCACAACTTATTAGAATAATACCCGGCGTTTCTGATCTTCATAAAGAGATAGCGGATATCGTACATAGATGGGAAAAAGAATCAGGCAATGTGTGCAAGAAATGCGGTGCCGCAGGGGAAATACGAAAAGACTTGATAAGAGTATTGACACTTTGCGGCTCCTGATATACATATTTGTACAAAAGGTGACGGTATTTGAAAATCTAAGGGTAGTTGAATAAGAATCGGGGGGAAGCTTATGGTTGTTTTAACAGGTGATACACATGGGGATTTTGAGCGAATATTTGAATTCAGTGAGGAGTATGAAACAACGACTAATGACATCATGATTATTCTTGGAGATGCCGGAATTAATTATCATTTAGATGATCGCGATGTGCAGCTTAAGGATGAGTTGGTACAGTTGCCCATGACGCTTTTCTGTATTCATGGCAATCATGAAGAGCGGCCTTCCAATATACAAGGATATGAAGAAAAACAGTGGCACGGTGGAACTGTTCTTTACGAGTGTTTATGGTAATTTAAAATTAGGTCAGATGGCTCATTGAAAACCAGGTCACTTCCAATAAAACATGGTATCCTTTTGGTAACAGCTGAAAGGAGGCCTGAAAGGAAGTGGTGACATTGACACAAAAGCAAAAAATCATACTCAAACACATTGACGGTATGAGTAACAGGAGCATTGCCAAAGAACTACATATGAGCAAGGATACGGTGAATAAATATGTGACTGAGTATGAAAAGCAAAAGGCTGAGCTTTTGCTTATGAAACCGGAAGCGGATACTGAAGAACTGATACAAGCAATTGTTGAGAAGCCAAAGTACAATTCCGACAACCGGGAGCCAAAGAGGGTCACTCCAGACATGATTAAAGCCATTGAGGAATGTTTAGAATTAAATGAATGGCGGAGAGTAAACGGGATGTCAAAACAACAGATGAAAAAAATTGATATCCATACATACCTGGTGGATAAGAAGAAATTCAACATCAGTTATTCAACTGTAAAGCGGTTAGTAAGATCCATAGAGGACAAGCACAAGGAGGCATTCATACGACAGGAATATGAACATGGTGATATATGTGAGTTTGACTGGGGAACGGTTAAGCTGGATATAGGAGAAACCGGTTATGATACCTATCAGATGGCAGTATTTACTCCGGCTAAAAGCGGCTACCGTTATTCTATGCTCTTCAAAGCTCAAGATACACCTGCCTTCCAACAGTCCCATGCAGAATTCTTTGATTACTGCAAAGGTAATTTTAAGATGATGGTCTATGATAATATGCGAGTGGCTGTAAAGAAGTTTGTAGGGCTGCATGAGAAAGAACCCACAAAGGCACTGATGGAACTATCTATTTATTACGGGTTTAATTTCCGATTTACAAATATAGCCAGGGGTAATGAAAAAGGCCATGTTGAGCGAAGCGTGGAATATGTAAGAAGGCGGGTATTTAGTGAACCGGGTAATGATAAATTTGACACACTTGCAGATGCAAACCGATTTCTTGCCATGGGGTGCACGCGTCTTAACAGCCAGCCTATGTCCAATGGAACTATACCATTGGAAGTATTTGAAGAAGAGCAAAAGCATCTGCTGCCTCGGCTGCCGAAGTTTGAAAGCTGCATATACTCTGAGAACCGGGTGGACAAGTATTCCACCATCATGGTCAGCCAGAACCATTATTCTGTACCAGATACATTAGTGGGTAAGATGGTGAGCGTAAAGACTTTTACAGATAAGATTATTGTCTACTATGATAATAATCTTATTGCTGCACATGAACGGAGCTTTAAACTGCATGACTGGAAGATTGACATCTTCCATTATCTTAGGACCTTACATAAAAAACCAGGTGCCCTGAGAGGAAGCACTGCACTGCTTCAAGCGGACACCCAAATCAAGTATATCTATGAACATTATTATAGCAAAGATGCAAAAACATTTCTACAGGTGTTAGAGATTGTTTACGAAAAAGGCACGGATGTAGTAATGAAAGCCCTAAGGGAACTAGAACTGCTTTCTCCCATGGATATGAGTGCTGATAAAGTGAAGGTGATATGTGAACATAAGCAGGAAAAGAAAAATGGCATAACGGTGTCTTATACGGATTCTCTAACTGAGAAATCCCGAAGTACGCTGTCAGCCTACGACAGGCTCGCAGCACTACAGTCAGGGAAAATTAAGAAGGAGGTCGTATAGGATGAAGGTAAAATTAAATCAAGAGATAAAGGAATACTGCAGTATATTGAAACTGAAAGGAATCCGGGCACATTTTGAGGAGACTATGTCGGAAGCAACTGATTATGAAGAATTTCTCCATCGCCTGCTTACCTTTGAACTGGAGGAGAAGGATAAACGATCCATTGAATGCCGAATCCGCAATTCCCATCTACCATACAAGCAGTATCTGGAAGACATTGAAATCGACTGCTTACCGGAGGATATGCAAAAGAAACTGCCGGAATTGGCGACCTTAAATTTCATCGAAAAAGGAAAAAATATCATCATGAGCGGTAATCCTGGTACAGGAAAGACTATGGTGAGCATTGCATTGGGCTTAAAAGCATGTGTGGCGGGTTACAAGGTATTGTTTACAACGGTTCCTCTTTTGGTCACAACACTTAAGGAATGCAACAGTTCCAAGACACTGCGATATTTTGAAAACCGATTTGAAAAGTACGACCTGGTCATCGCAGATGAATTAGGATACACTTCCTTTGATCGAGAGGGAACTGATCTGCTGTTTAACAACCTCTCTTTGAGGGCAGCAAGGAAATCCACCATCATTACCACAAACCTATCCTTTGAACGTTGGGTGGAGGTTTTCGGGGACCCCACAGTAACAAGTGCCATGATAGATCGGCTTACCTATAAGGCCATCCTGGTGGACATGGAAGGGGATTCCTATCGGCTTCGAGAAACCTTAAGAGAAAACGGGGCATCCTTCAATTTCGAAGATAAGACAGTATAACATAAATATTAAAAACATGTGCCTCTGAATGGATTTTGGAGGCACAATATTAGCAAGAAAGTGACCTAAAATTCGATGGCCTTTTGACCTATTTTTCGGTTGACAAATACAACAGAGAAACCTGCTGGTAAAAAAGCTGGAGAAGGGATGTATG
>Ga0302248_1002650_pt1 | contig 10533 bp, 10 predicted proteins | sample AAG_UR_Leu_MG_FD_193528 | JGI IMG/M metagenome (GOLD analysis project Ga0302248, IMG submission 193528) | Enriched activated sludge microbial communities from anaerobic digester in WTTP, New Holstein, Wisconsin, United States - AAG_UR_Leu | ecosystem: Engineered > Bioreactor > Anaerobic >... | reverse complement strand
GGCGCAGGGGATCCCCAGCAGCTCGGCGAGGAGTTGCCCCGTCTGGCCCTGCATACCGTCTTCGGCCATGACCCCGGTGAGGATGAGGTCGTAGGCGGGCCGGTCCGCCAGATAGGCGGCGATGGCGGCGGCGGTTTCGTAAGGGGTCATTAAAAAAGACCGGCTGGGGAAGGGCGGGTCCGAAACTCTTGAAGAAACTGTATTTTCAGGGTCATCCGCGGGCGGCGGCATCACCCGGAGCTGGACGGCCCGGTCTGCCCCCAGCTCCAGACCCCGGCGGAGGACCTGGCGGCAGCGGTCCGGACCCACGGAGAGGATGTCGATCGTCACTTCCACGCACCGCTCCCGAATCTGCAGGGCCTCTTCGAGGGCATGCTCGTCATAGGGGTTCATCCGCCAGCAACGTTCGGCGTCGGCCTGCCCGGCGACAGTCCGAGATCGCTCGTTGCCGGCGGCGAGATCATTCTTCATGATTTCGGCGTCCGAACTGCCGGTGGCGGCCCCTGTCTCCGGCGACAAAATCTGTTTGATGCAGACCAGGATTTTCATGCCGATACCGTATGTCCCGGGCGATAAAGGGATATGGCCAGGTGTTTTGCGTAAAGGAGGAAATCGTTATCGGTCGTGAATATCGGGATCTCTCTGCCGGCTGCGACGGCACATATCAGGAAGTCGATCCGTGAACCCTGGATGCCGGATTTGCGGCAGGTGTTGTAGAATTCTGCCGCCCTTTCGTAATCTTCCCTTCTCAAAGGGATGTCGTCGAAAGCGGCCAGCATTTCTTTAAGGGCAGCAAATTGCGTTTGTCTCGAAATGCCCGATAACAACTCCTGACGAATGGGTCCGATTATGGCGACGCGAACCTCGCTGATAAGTTCGCTCAGTTCGGACACCAGAGATTTGTCTTTTGCGGAAAGCGTTCCCGATCGCCGCAACGCCAGAGACCAAACGGAAGTGTCAACAAGGATTTTCACTGCCGTGACCTGGTTTTTTTATAATCGTAATCGGGATCATAATCCACATTCCCGAATAGGGACGTAATCCGCATCTGCTTTCTTCTTTGGATATATTCCGTTAGGGCCTCCGTAACGGCTGCTTTTTTCGTTCTGGCGCCGCCGATGGTTTGCGCCTCGGTGATGAGTTTATCGTCTATTGCCAGATTTGTAGCCATATGTCACCTCCACACATATCAATACACATCTGCCTGTGTGACGTCAAGAGAAAAACGGACGGCTTTCCCTCTCTTCAGACAGCATTTCTTGTACTTCTTGCCGCCGCCGCAGGGGCAGGGATCGTTGCGGCCCAAGTTGGGGACTCTGATTGCCGCCGGAGTGCCGCCGGAGATGTGGCATGAACCACCGGGGATCGATCCGACGGTTACCCCCTATGTCATCAGGCCGTATTTCTTGAGCTTGAGGTGGAGGGTGCGGCGGGTGATGCCCAGCCGCCGGGCCGCCTCGCTTTTGTTGCCCTGCACCTCGGCGAGGGTGCGGATGATCGTCTCCTGTTCCATTTCGTCGAGGGAGAGGGGCCGTTTTCCCCCCGCAACCGCTTCGCCGGTGGGGGCGGCCAAGGTTGCGGTATCGGGAAGGCCGCCGGCGATGGTGGTTGACGCGGCGACCCCGACAGCATGAACATCGCCGACAACGGGCGACCCCGAAGGGGCGGGGATGGCGCCCGGCGCCGCCCACAGCGACAGCTCCGTCTCTTCCAGATAGTCCCCCCGGGACAGAACCACCCCTCGTTCCACGGCATTCATCAGTTCCCGGACGTTTCCCGGCCAGGAATAGCGGCGGAGGCGATCCATGGCCTGAGGGGAGAAGCCCTTGATTTGTTTGTTGTTCTTCCGGGAGAAATACTCGAGGAAGTGTTGGGCCAAAATGGGGATGTCTTCCGCACGCTCCCGCAGGGGCGGTGTGATAAGGGTGACGACGTTGAGGCGATAGTAGAGATCCTCCCGGAAGCGGCCGGCGGTGATCTCCTTAGCCAGATCGCGGTTGGTGGCGGCGATGACCCGGACATCCACCTTCAGGGCTTCGTTTCCTCCCACCCGGGTGATTTCCCGCTCCTGAAGGACCCGGAGGAGCTTCACCTGCATGGCCAGGGACATCTCGCTCACCTCGTCGAGGAAGATCGTGCCGCCGTCGGCCTGGCGGAACTTACCCTCCTGGCGCCGGTCCGCACCGGTGAAGGCCCCTTTCTCATGGCCGAAGAGCTCCGATTCCAAAAGGGTTTCCGTGATGGCGGCGCAGTTGATCTTCACGAAGGGCCCCTCCCGGCGCCGGCTGTTGAAATGGATGGCCCCGGCGATCATCTCCTTGCCCGTTCCCGATTCGCCGGTGATGAGGACGGTGGCCTCCGAAGGGGCGACCTGGGCCACGGTTTCCAACAGGCGCACCATGACCGGGGCGCTGCCGATGAGATTCCGGCGGTCGAAGCGGCTGCCCAGGCTTTCCTTCAGGAGGGCGTTCTCCTCCTTGAGGCGGCGGTGTTCCATGGCCCTTTCCATTTTGAGACGCAGTTCGTCGAAATCCAGGGGCTTCTGCAGATAGTCGTAAGCCCCCTTCTTGACGGCCTCCACGGCGGTTTCCAGGGAGGCGTAGGCGGTCATGATGATGACCGGGATGGCGGGGTTGAGGGCCTTGATCTCCACCAGGGCCTCCAGGCCGGAAACCTTGAGCATCCGGATGTCCATGAGGACGAGATCAAAGGGTTGTTCCCGGACGGCGGCGATGGCCGTCTCCCCGTCGTCGGCCTCCCGGATCAGGTATCCCCACCCGGAAAGCAGGGTCTTCAGCATGGTGCGGTGGGCCCGGTCGTCATCCACCACCAGGATCGTATATTTCTCCTTCACCGGCAGTCCCTCCTCAAGATTTCAGGGGCAGGCGGACGATGGCCCGTGTCCCCTTGCCCGGTTCGCTGACCAGTTTGATCTCCCCATGATGGGCCGCCATGATTTTCTGGACGATGGCCAACCCCAGACCGGTTCCCGAAGGTTTGGTGGTGAAATAGGGATCGAAGATGCGCTCCAGATCCGCTGCGGCGATGCCCGCGCCGGTGTCGGCGATTTCGACCTGTGCCCAACCGTCGGCGGTGGCGCCGGCCCGGATGGTGAGGACACCGCCCCGCTCCATGGCCCCCAGGGCGTTCAGGAGGAGATTGAGGAAGACCTGCTTCATTTTATCCCGGTCAAAGGAAATATCCGGTAGGTCGGCCAGTTCTTTTCTCATCTCGATCTCTTTGGCGGCCAGTTCTCCCGACAGGATCTTCAAAACCTCTTCGAGAACGGCATATAGGGATCCCCGGGTGGTCTGCAGGGTCGCCGGCCGGGCGAATTCCAGCAGTTGACCGATCACCCGATTGAGACGTTCCACCTCGCCGATCATGATCTCCGCCGTTTCCCGATCCCCCGGAACCGACCCGTATCGCTCCCGGAAATAGGTGGCAAAGCCCTTGATCGAACTCAGGGGATTGCGGATTTCATGGGCCACCCCGGCGGCGAGGCTGCCCAGGGCGGCCAGATGCCTCGTCCTGGCGATTTCCTCCTGCAGGGCCCGGACCCCGGAGATATCCCGAAAGAGGAAGACGGTGCCCAGGATTTCCCCCTGGGGGTCCCGCAGGCGGGAGGCGATGATTTCCAGAGGGACGGTCCGTCCCTCCCCCAGAATGCAGGTGGTTTCTTTGGCAATCAAGTCCAATCCGGCGGCGAGGCCGCCCGTTATTTCCAGACAGGAGGGGGGCAGGAACGCCGTTGCCGGCCGCCCGATTGTCTTGCCCGCAGGGAGGGCCAGGGTAGCCGCGGCGGTCTTGTTGATGGTCAGGATGTTTCCCCCGGGATCGATCACGATGAGTCCCATGGGGATGTTTTCCATCAGGTGGGCCGAGAAGGCCTGGGCCTGGGTCAGGGATCTGCGGGTGGCTTTGTAACCATGGGCCAACAAAAGGGTGATGATACCGGAGAGACCCACGAAAACCAGCACCACGGCCATCCAGATGGTGTGCCTTTCATCTGCCCGGCGGGCGGCGAGGACCGGACCCATATCCAGCCCGACAAAGATCACCAGTCCCGGCAGCCTCGCGTCGGTCGTTCTGTCCTGCCAGACGGGAAAGGGCCCGGGGGTGGGGACGAAACCCCGGTACACCTCGAAGGTGTCGGCCCCTTCCGCATTGGCCACCTGGCGCCATTGCGCCTTCTTGGTGCCGGCGAGGCGGAGGAGATCGAGGTCGCCGCCGTAATAATCGCCGATCCGGGAAGGATCACTGTCGGCCAGGATCAGCCCGGCGGTGTCCGTGATGATGAAATAATCGATTCCCGGCTGTTGCGCCGTTTCGATGAGCAGCTTCTGGAGGCGGAAGGCGTCCCAGTTCAGGCCCGCTCCGGTCCGTGCCCCGGCCTCGAAGGAGCGGATCAGGGCCTCACCCTTCTCCAGCAGGAGCCGCGTCGTTTCCGTTTTCTGCCGGTCCAGGCTCTGCATGGTCATAATGGCGAAGAGGGGTGCCAGAACCACCGCCGCCCCGATGATGAACCAGGGGGAAACGAGGGCCCAGGACCATCCTTGCTTTTCTACGGACTTTCTCTCCATGCCTGCCTGCTGTATTGACGAGCGGATATTTTTTATTCGCTTGGATACCATAGATGGATACTTATTAGCCAGATTTATTGATTCTTCCGGCGAGACCGAGACGAGGGAAGGGTTTGTGATTAAAAACACATCAATAATCAATAGGTTGTCTTCATGCTGTGGGTATGGCACGGCCGTTGCAAAATAAAAGGCAAAGAAAAGAGAAAGCAAAAGAAATCAAAAAATAAAGGGATGAGAAAGGAAAGGAGACAAGGTTATGAAAAAATCAATGACAACAATTTTGGCGATACTCGTGATCTTCGCCCTGGCGACGACCTCTTTCGCCTACGGCTGGGGACAGGGACCGGGGGGCGGCAGGGGTCCCGGTTACGGCCCTTGCCAGAGCGGCGATTTGAAGGGTTTGGCCGCTCTGAACCTCTCGGCGGATCAGGAAAACAAGATCAGGAACCTGCGGGACGCGCATTTGAAAGAGATCAAGCCCCTTCAGGATCAGCTCTTCAGCAAGCGGGGCGAGTTGAAGCTCCTGTGGCTCCAGCAGCAGCCCAGCGAGGAGAAGATCACCGCGGTGCAGCGGGAAATCCGGAATCTCCGGGATCAGTTGCAGGACAGGCAGACGAAGCACCGCTTCGCCGTCCTGAAGGTCCTTACCCCGGAGCAGCAGACGAAGGTGCAGTCCTTCGGCGCGGGGAGAGGCTTCGGTCCCGGTAAAGGGTTTGCGAGAGGCGGTGTCGGTTGCGGCGGCTACGGTCCCGGCTACGGTCCCGGTCACGGCCCCCACGGCAACTGGTAAGAGAAGCAAGCACAATTTATTGGTTGAGCCCGGGCAATCCCTCCTGCCCGGGCTTTTTTCTGCCCCGTTGTCTTTTTCCGGACCGCTTGCAATCGGCAGGCGGTTGGTTTAAGGTGACGGCATGAATGACCGTGACTTCAATCTTGTCATCGTCAGCGATCTCCATCTCAGTCAGGGATGGGATCCCCAAACCCGCCGACTTCCACCCCACGAGGATTTCTTCTTTGATGATGTATTTGCGCGCTTTCTGGCCGCCCTGGAAGGGGAATCCCGAACCTGCGGCCGGAAGTGGCGACTCGTTGTCGCCGGGGATATGGTGGATTTCCTCCAGGTCCTTTCCCTGCCCGCGGAGGGGGGGTTCGCCCTGCGGCCCCGGGAGCGTGAATACGGCCTGGGTACCGAAATCGCCAAAACCATCTGGAAACTCAAGGTCATCATGGCCGGACACCAGGTTTTTTTCCGGGCCCTGGCCCGGTTTCTCGCCGCCGGTCACCGGTTGACCGTCATTTCGGGAAATCACGACATCGAGTGGACGGTCCCGGAGGTGCAACAGGCCTTCCGTCAGGAAATGGCGGCCTTGCTTTCCCGAGAGGCGCCGGCCACAGAGGAGGCGGCGGGGAACGGCATCTCCTTTTGCCCCTGGTTTTACTACGAAAAGGATCTCGTCTGGATAGAACACGGCCATCAGTACGACGGCATCAACAGCTTTGACTGGCTTCTTCATCCCTGGCTGCCGGAGGGCGGTGAACTCATGCTCCCCGCAGGATCGTTTTTTGTCCGTTACCTCTTCAACAAGGTGGAACAGCAGGACCCTTTTGCGGACAACCTCAAACCCCTTTCGGCCTACCTGCGCCGCAACGTCCCGCGACTGCTCTGTTCCCGCCAGGTTCGCGCCGGGTTGAAGGCATTTTTCAACATCCTGGGGAAGATACGCCCCCTCGAACAGCGGGAAAGGGAGACCCTGGAGGTGAAGCAACGGGAAGGAATGGCGGCGGAGGCCCGACGGTTCGACCTGCCCCCGGCAGACCTGGTTGCGGTCCGTAAACTCTGGACGCCCTGTCATCTCTATAATCGCACCCGCTGGGAAAATATCCGCAGTTTTTTTGCCCCTGAAGAGGGTGATCTCTACCGGTGCCGGGCCGCACGACTGCACGAGCTTGTGCAGACGCCCTATATCGTCTTCGGTCATACCCACGAGGCGGATTTGCAGCCCCTGCCGGGAGCAAGGGGCGGTTTTTATGTCAACAGCGGGTCGTGGAGCCCGGTTTTTTGCGAGAATTATACGGAACGGCTGCTGCGGGCGGAACAGGAATTCGTGTTCGTGAGGATTTGCCGGAAACGGGGAGGAAGAGTGGAACTGATGCGTTGGCGCGACGATCTGAACACGGGGGAGCGGGTGAAGCTCTTCGCCCGATGAGCCCCGGCCGGAATGCCCGTTTTGCGCTTGTTTCCGGTTTTTTTTGGCGGGCTGACGGTGACATAGCAGGTTCTTGTTAACTGTATGAAGATAAAACGACATGGATAATATCAATTATATATAATATCCAATCTCGGAAAAAAAGATTGCAAAAACGTGAAATACCGCTTGACACAAGAGATTGGCTCTTTTATAGTTCATTCCCAAAAAGTAATAATTTATTATGAGGGCGGCATGACCGTAAAGGGCGGTGACCGATAAAACAAAAAGGAGGAAAGAGATGAACAAGGGCGATCTGGTAAATGCGGTGGTGACGGTGGTAGGGAAGAAGAAAACGGCGGAAGAAGCGGTTAACTGTGTTCTCGAAGCCATTACAGGGGCGCTGAAAAAAGAAGAGGCCGTTACCCTGGTTGGTTTCGGCACCTTCAAGGTTTCCAAAAGGGCGGCCCGCACGGGCAGAAACCCCCAGACGGGGAAGGCCATCAAGATCAAGGCCAAAAAGGTTCCCAAGTTCACCGCCGGCAAGAAGCTGAGAGATGCGGTCGCGGGGGCAAAGAAATAGTTGTTATTTCATATCCCGAAAAAACCTCCAATCCTTCCCGGCTTGGGGGTTTTTTTATATTTTTGTTGACAGGTCGTTCTTCCCCCTTTTATGATCACCTCCAGTTATCGTTGGGGGAGGTGTCTGCATGCGCATTTTGTTCCGTTTGACCGGATCGGTCGCAATTCTGGCCCTGATTTGCTCTTTTGTCGCCTGTTCCGGAAAGGAAACGCCGCCGCAGATTGAAGGCAAGGGCGTCAGATCCTTCCGCCATCAGGATCTCCGGGTACCCGATGTCGAGTCCGGTAAGGTCAGGGGACAGGTGCTCTACGTGCCCATCTATTCCAACATCCCCTATATCGAAAGCAAGAAGTTCGATTTGAGCGCCTTTATCGCCATTCACAACACGGATCTGAAAACCCCCATCAAGGTGACGAAGGTTCTCTATTTCGACAACGACGGCCGGCTGGTGAAGGATTTCCTGGCGGCGGAGCATGTCCTGCCGCCCCTGGGGGCCACCAATTTCTACATTCCCCAGAGCGACAAGAGCGGCACCGGGGCCAACTTCCTGGTGGAATGGATGTCCGACACGCCGGTCAGCGAGCCCCTGATCGAATCCATCATGCTCAATCTCGAGGGTAACCGGGGGATTTCGTTTCTAAGCAAGGGGAAGGTCATTCGGGAGATCAAGTAACCTTTCCGGCAATGCCGCCGGAGTGCGCCGGATTGATTTGCCTTTAGCTTGCCGGCGGTGGGCCGGGATGCTCAACCTCACCTGATGTACAAAGCCCAGATAACCGCATAGAGCAACGCCGGCAACAGATTGCCGATGCGGATCCGGGCCACGTTGAGAAGGTTGAGGCCGATGGCCACGATGAGCAGCCCGCCGGTGGCGGTGATGGCGCCCAGGACCGCCGGCTGTTGAAGAAAGAGCAACCGGGAGGCCAGGAGCGTGAGGGTGCCCTGAACGAAAAGCACGCTCAGGGCGGAAAAGGCGACGCCGATGCCCAGGGTGGACGCGAAGGCGACGGAAGCCACCCCGTCGAGAAGGGCTTTGATATAGAGGGTCGTGGCGTCTCCCGTGGTTCCGTCCTGGATGGAGCCCACGATCACCATGGCCCCCGTTACATACAGCAGCGAGGCCGTAACGAACCCCTCGACGAAGGTCGAGGATTCGGAGTGGGCCCTGGCCTTCAACCAGCCCCCCAACCGGTCCATCCCCCCCTCGATATTGAGCAACTCGCCCGTCACGGCGCCCAGAAGCAGACAACCGATGGTGGGGATGACGTCTTTTTCCGAAAGGGCCATCTGCAAACCGATGAGCAGGGTGGATAGTCCCAGACATTGGACCAGCAATGTCTTCAGCCCCTCAGGGAGGCGCTTTCCCGCCGCCATGCCGATGAGGCTCCCGGCGATGACCGTGCCGGTATTGACCAGGGTGCCCTTCATGCCTTCTTCAGATCCGTTTCATATATTCATTTAGCTCGGGATATGGCGATGGTTGGTTGACTCTTCCGCCGGGCCATTCATCATTCCTGTTTTTCTGCTTCCGCATCACCGGTGTCGCGGCGGTTCCCCCCGTTTTCGCCGTCCGCCCCGGAAAGGGCATCGTCCGGCGCCGGCAGTCCCTGAACATTGAGCAGTTTCTTTTCGATGGCCCGGGAACGGACGGCGGCCTTTTCTATGGTGTTCCCCGCCTCCAGGATCTTCTTGCGGGTCTTTTCCAGAATGCCGCCGAAGGCGCTGAATTCCGTCTTCACCGCGCCCAGGAGTTCCCAGACCTCGCTGGAGCGCTTTTCGATGGCCAGGGTGCGAAATCCCATCTGGAGACTGTTCAGCAGGGCGGCCAGCGTGGTCGGGCCCGTCACCACGACCTTGAACTCCCGCTGGAGCTGCTCGAAGAGCCCGCCACGCCGGAGGATCTCGGCGTAGAGACTCTCCGTGGGGAGGAACATGACGGCAAAATCGGTCGTATAGGGGGGCTCCAGATATTTGTCCCGAATGTTTCTGGCCATTTCCCGGACGGTGCGCTCCAGTTGTCGGGCCGCTTCCTCCACCTGTACGGGATTGCCCTGCTCCTGGGCTTCCAGCAGGCGCAGGTGATCCTCCTGGGGAAACTTGGCGTCGAGGGGAAGCCAGACCGTCCGCTCCCGGCCCTCCTGGCGCCCCGGCATCCTGATGGCGAACTCCACGCGGTTGGCGCTGTCCGGCCGGGTGGCCACGTTGGCCGCATACTGTTCGGGGCTGAGGATCTGCTCCAGGAGACTCCCCAACTGGATTTCACCGAAGGTGCCCCGGGTCTTGATATTGGTGAGGACCTTTTTCAGGTCCCCGACCCCGGCGGCCAGGGTCTGCATCTCGCCCAGCCCCTTCTGCACCATCTCCAGCCGGTCGCTCACCAGTCGGAACGACTCGCCGAGACGCTTCTCCAGGGTGTCCTGAAGCTTTTCGTCCACCGTGGCGCGGATGGTCTCCAACTGGCGGCGATGATCCTCTTGGAGATTGCGCAGATGCAGGTCCAGGGTTTCCGTGATTTTATCGAGTTTTTGGATATTCTGGGCCGTGAGAGAGGCCAATTGCTGGGCGAATATTTCCCACTGGCCCTTCTGCAGCGTCATCCCTTCCGCCATCCGGTTCAGGAGGGATTCGTTGAGATCTTTCAGGGAGCGGGTCAGTTCTTCCCGATTCCTGGCCCCCTCCTCCCGAAAGGATCGCTCCGTTCGTTCCTGTATTTTTTCCATTCCCGCCAGGCGGCTTTCAAGGTCGGGCAGCGGCGCCCGGGGCGATCTAAACAGGAGGATGAGCAGCAGGAGCAGCACCGCAACGTTGACGGCCAGCAGGCCATAGAGGAGGGAAAGGCTCATGGAAAATTTCTCCGGAGTTTGACGATCACGAGGCGATGTTTAGTGGAATCCGCCGGAGATTGTCAACATCTTTCCGCAAATGCCGAATACCGTTGACTTGCGGCGGCGGTTTCGCTACCATCGCCCCCTGGGAAACTTTCATATGCAGGCAAGAAAGAACTATCCCCGGGTCGGCAGGCTTTCCGGGGCGGAACATACCGAGATTGTCCGGGAGATCTTCGCCACCATCCCCGACGGCTACGACCTGTTGAACCGGGTGCTGAGTCTGAGGTGTGATGTGGCCTGGCGGCGTTTTGCCGTGAAAAAAATGCATTTCTTCCGGACACGCCGTCTTCTGG
>Ga0302248_1002637_pt1 | contig 10588 bp, 17 predicted proteins | sample AAG_UR_Leu_MG_FD_193528 | JGI IMG/M metagenome (GOLD analysis project Ga0302248, IMG submission 193528) | Enriched activated sludge microbial communities from anaerobic digester in WTTP, New Holstein, Wisconsin, United States - AAG_UR_Leu | ecosystem: Engineered > Bioreactor > Anaerobic >... | reverse complement strand
CCCGTTGCGGAAGCAGGAAAAGCTGATCCTCGTCACCGACACCTTCCTCAATAACCGGCCGTCGCTGGTGGAAAAACAGCAAATCCTCGCCAACGCCCTGGGACTGGCCCGCCTCCTGGGGATCGAGGCGCCGAAGGTGGCGGTCCTGGCAGCGATCGAACAGGTGAATCCCGGCATCCCCTCGACCCTGGATGCGGCGATCCTCGCCAAGATGGGGGAGCGGCGACAGTTCGGCAAGGCCCTGGTGGAAGGTCCCCTGGACATCGATTGCGCCCTGAGCCAGGCGGCGGCGGCACGCAAGGGGGTGCAGAGCCCCGTGACGGGCAATGTGGATGTTTATCTCGTGCCGGAGATCGACACGGGGCATCTGCTGGCCGAGGCCCTGGTCTTCTTCGGCGGCATGGAGACCGCGGGCGCGGTCCTGGGGACGACGAAACCGGCGCTCCTGAGGATGCCTTTCGTTACGGAAGAAAACCGGCTGGTGGAGATCGCCCTGGCGGCGCTGCTCGCCGGGAAAGGAGGCGGCAATGGCCAATAAAGAGCATCAGTTGCTGGTGATCAATGTGGGGTCCACCTCCACGAAGGTGGCCTGGTTCAAAGGGGGTAAACAGGTGGCCCTGGAGAATATCCGCTACCAAAGCGCCGCCTTGTCCGGTTTTGCCACCCTGGATGAGCAACTTCCCCTCCGGGAGGGGGACGTGATGAAGTTCGTAGCGCAGCATGGCATCGCCATGGAGGAACTGGATATGGTGGTGAGCCGGGGCGGTCTCGGGAAGCCAGCCCCGGCAGGTGCTTACCAGATCGATGACGCCATGTGCCGTGATCTTCTGGAGGGGAGGTACGGGAAACATCCCTCCGCCCTGGGGCCCGCCATGGCGAACAGCCTGGCCGGGAAGTTCGGCATGCCCGCCATCGTCATCGACGCCCCGAGCACCGACGAATTCGAACCCCTGGCCCGTATCTCCGGCCTGCCGGAGATCGAACGCAAGAGCGCCTTTCACGCCTTGAACCAGAAGGCGGCGGCCCGACGGATGGCGAAAGACGCCGGGAAAAGATACGAAGAGCTGAATGTCGTCGTGGCCCATCTGGGCGGCGGTATCACCGTGGGCGCCCACCGGCGGGGCCGGGTCATCGACTGCACCCACGGCCTCGGCGAGGGTCCCTTCACTCCCGAGCGGGCCGGCTCGCTTCCCACCCAGGAGCTCCTCGAGATGGCCTTTTCCGGCAAACCGGACAAAAAGACGCTCCAGGGGCGCCTCGTCGGTCAGGGGGGACTGGTGGCCTACCTGGGCACCGCGGATGCCCAGCGGGTAGAGGAAATGATCGCCACGGGCGATGAAAAAGCCGAACTGATTTACACCGCCATGGCCTATCAGGTAGCCAAGGACATCGGCGCCATGACGACGGTCCTTGCGGGCATGCTGGACGGCATCGTCCTTACCGGCGGTCTCGCCCATTCCGAACGGCTGACATCCCTGATTGCCGAACGGGTCCGTTTCCTGGCCCCCGTCCATGTCTATCCCGGGGAGGATGAAATGTCCGCCCTGGCCGAAGGCGGCCTGCGGGTTCTCGCGGGGGAGGAGGAGATCAAGGCCTACGGTTAGCCTTAACTTTCAGAGTCGAAAAAAGAAGAAAAATGGTTAAAGTTCTCGGTATCCATTCCAGTCCGATAAAAAGTGGTAATACGGCATGGCTTCTTGACTATGCACTTCTGCAAGCCCAACAAACTGGAGATGTAATAACAGAATACATACCGCTTGCCGGCTTGAAGATTGCCGATTGCCGGCACTGCAACTGGTGTATGTCAAAACAAACTCCCGATAAATTATGTGCGATTGAAGACGATGCCAATCCCATTCTCGAGAAAGTCAGGGCCTGCGATGTTCTGATCCTTGCCTCTCCGGTCTACTTTTCGCGACTTTCCGGGACGATGGCCTGTTTCATAGACAGGACAAGGTGTTTTACCTTTGGCAAGAACGGCCACTTGGCCCTGAAAGGAAAAGTGGGGGTTGCCTTGGCCGTAGGCTGGTGCAGGAATCTGGGGATGGAAACGACCTTGGCGAGTCTTCATGGCGCTTTTCTTGTCCACGAGATACTGACGCCGCCATGTCACGCAGCGGGAGCCCTTTATGGTGTCGGTGTGGTATCGGGACAACGGGATGAGAATTTTATCTACAAGCGTGATAAACTTGGGGCGAAAGATGACCAAGAGGGGCTATATTCCGTGAAGCTTCTTGTTCAGGAGGCCGTGCGCGTGGCGAAGAAACTGACAAATGAACGCTAAAGATTGTAGCCCAACACCGGACATCACCTGGAGTCAGGATTGACGGCCGATCCGGTGGATGCTGAGGTTCGGCGATAATCGCTCAAATTGCTTTTGCGTTCAAAGCCTCTAAGAATGTTCCCCACAACCAATGCGGCCTCACGCATCTAATAATCGCCGTTGTAGCAGCGTCTGCTTATCACGACGGCCATCGACAATCAGCAGGACATAGACGTACTTTTCCATGATTCGGTAAATGATACGGTAGGGTTTGAGAAAGATCTCACGGTATTCACGAATCCCTAACGCCGCCAGCTCTTTAGGATAGGTGCCCCGCTCTGGAAATTCAGACAACCTGGAAAAGGCTTTCTCGATTTGCTCCAAAACGTAGTCCGCTTTTTGAGGCGCATCGTGCAGAGCGATGTAGCTATAAAGCGCTTCGAGATCACAAGCTGCATCCTTGGTTAGCAAAATCGCGAACGGCATCATTACCCCTCCCGCCGTGCGCGCAGACGCTCAATCACATCTTCTGCAGGCAGAACCTTTCTTTCTTCAATTTGATGCATACCGAGCGCCAGAATTTTCAGGAGCGCCATTGTTTCCTGGGTTTGCTCGTAGCTTTCGATATCTTGTATGACCACCTTGGCTTCGCCGTTCTGGGTGATAATCAGCGCCTCTCGCTGTTCGCCCAGATTCCTTACAATTTCGGCGGCGTGGGCCTTGAGGTAACTGATGGGCTTGATCTGGCTGGAAAGTTTCATCGGCGTGCCTCCACTTTTTAAGTATGACTAAATATAGACCATAAACAGGTCTACTGTCATGATTAACGACTTGCTATTGGGCATAGGCGATAACCCCTTTTTTGGTTATTTGCTGTGTCCTAATATTTGATTTCGCCGGACCGGTATGGTTTTTCGCACCTGTCTGGTGGAATGATGGCTTGTCGTCACCGCTTTTCAGCCCGCGTTTGCAGCAACTCCTTGTTCGGCAATCCTTTGCTGCCGATGGCCTTAAAAAAAGTGTAACAGAAGACCCCGTCCGGTTCCGCAGTCCGATACAAGTCTCTGATTCCTTGATCAAAAAAGCATAACTCAATGATTCCGGTCTGGAGCACCGATTCCCGGACACCCTCAATCATAGCCGTGAATGTCTTCTTCGTGAATCCTTCGACCAGTTCAGGCTTACTGGAATCAACGTAGACCATTCGAGGAGATACACGAATTGAGCAAAAGCCTGCACTGCGCAATAGCGGATAGAGTTCTCTACCTATCATGGCGTTACCGCCAGCCTGCCGTTGAAGTTCAACCTGACACCAGATCGCTTTGCGGGCTGCTTCGCTGTCAGGATGAAAATAGGCCGAGCCATGATCCCCCTCGATGACCGTGATTGTGCCGCCTTCCCTCAAATGGCGCTTCAGCGCATTTAGCGCCTCGATGGGCCGCGGTAGATGTTCCAGGACAAAACAGACGAAAATGTGGTCAAAAGATTCCGGCCCATAGGGTAGACTGAAGATATCCGCCTGTTCAAATCGAACATTGGTCAAACCTGCTGTTGTTACCGTTTTCTTGGCTTCAGCGATGGAGGCCGCGGATATATCGATAGATGTAATCAAAGCATTCGGGCTGTTCCTGGCAAGGGTGACTGTTTGTGCACCAACACCGCAGCCGGCTTCCAGAATATGACTGCCTGCCGGATATGATGTGTCATGGTGCAATAGCTCGATCAAGGTGGAGGCTTGGTCCTTTAAACGTATCTTTTCTTGATGATCGTAGCCGTGAACGTATGCTTTATTCATGCTAACTCTTTCGTATCTAACGGTAAGCTCACGGGACGCCGGATGCCGCCCGGTGATCCCGTGGAGCGCGAGGTTATGCTAAAATTTCCTCTATTGGCAGTATTTGCTTACCATGCCGAATAATGAGAATCGATATTTGTGCTCTTTCAATGCGATAAATGATGCGGTAATTGCCGTAAATCAGCTCTCTAAATTGATCATTTCTAATTTCAGGGACAAGCCTGCCGATTTGAGGAGAAGATTTTAGCTGCTCTACTTTTGAAAATACCTTGTTAATCCATTTTTCTGCTGCGGATGGTTTGTCTTGGGCTATATATTCAGCGATTTCCGAAGCTCTATCAATAGCCAGCGGCGACCAGATGATTTTCATTTTTGGACTCTCTTCAAAACTATCCCCTTTGCATCTTCATGAGTAATTCCTTGTCCATTTTCAAGTTGATTAAGGGATGTATGAACATCAGTCAAAAGCTCGAGCTTTTCCTGAATTGCTTCATATTCATAAACGTCCATCAAAACTGCAACACTTTTTCCACGCTGCGTAATAATCACAGGTCTTTTTGTGTCATGAACTTGTTTTATGAAGTTTGCGATGCCTATCCTGACTTCGGATAATGGTTTGATATCTTGGTCAATTTTCAATCTTTGCATTTTACACCCCGCATCGTTTCTGTATTTTGTACATTATAACGTACAACATTTAGTACTTGCAAGGACTTTTTTTAGATGGTCAAACCTGGCGTTGATAAAAAAGAATCACCTTTAGGCCCGCCATGTCCATATCCCTCCAGTCAAGTTCGAGTAGTGAACCGCCCGTTGCGGACCCGCATGCGTGGTGGTGTGGGGACTGGGGGTTAACTACCCCCGGCTACCCCATTATGTGTCGATTATCTGCAAGCCTAAAAATGTAACCATTGGATCGAAATCCCTGTCGTCATGTAACAATATTAGCTGGTGATGGATGCAAAAAGTTCCAATAATGATGTCTATCGTCTTTCTCACCGTCACGCCTTTTTTCCTTAGGAATCTGTAATTCATTGCGCTCTCTAATGCCAATTCCCGTCCTCCCATGGACATAAATGGGATGCCTAAGAGAAGGCCCCTTGCTGTTTTGAAGTCTTTATCGCTTTGAAACCCCTGCAGCACTTCGGTTAGGATCAGATCGCCTATGATGATGGGTGTATTTCCAAGTGAAGCATCCAGCCAGTCCGTCTGTGCTGTTTTGTTTCCGTTGAAGTAGTCAATCCAGACAGACGAATCAATGAGAATCATTTGTCCAACCTCATCTCATCGAGATTACCGGACCATTTCAGTTTTCCTCGAAAATTCCTGATTTCTTTCTGACTGTGCACTTGCACCAACAGTTTCAGCCCTTCTTCTATGGCGTCTTTTTTTGTCCTGAGGCCGGATACCTTGAGAGCGGATTCCATCAGAGCGTCATTTATCACGACATTCGTTCTCATTAGTTTGTCTCCTGTGTGTATGTATTTTTAATATCATACACATTAAATTGTCTTTTGAAAAGATTTATTATTGAGGCACATAACGGCTGGCGCTTCAGCCGCGCCGCGAAGCACAGCGGAGCGGCGTCGGCTGCAAGCGCGTGTGTACGCCCGGCACGGGCGTGAACTTATGGGGTGAAAGTCCCCTGTATGTGAATCCTGTCAATGGTTTGTACATTGACACAAGTACTAGCCGAAGGCAAGGGCGGAACCGTGAGGGACCGTCCGAAGGAAGCCGGAGTGCAAAGCTATGAGCCGACGAACAGAAACAGCATACAAGGCTTAAGTCTCCGGGTAAGTCAGCACAACATGACAAAGCCCTGGATTCGGGAGATACGGTAAATGCTGCGGTTGCATAGTCTTGAGTTCACGTTCTTATCCGGGGAGACCTGCCCGGTCAGCAACTCCCGAGGGAGCGGCGCCCGTCATGGCAACATGCCGCGGGACCGGTCAGGAGTCAGCAGAGGCCATAGTAGGTGCGAGGAAACAAGCCCGGCGAAAAAGAAGAAAAACCGGGAAAGACTTACCCCGCCGAAGGGCCGAACACAGAGAAGGGAAGAACCTCTATGAGCTCTCATGACATGATGAATCCGTACGGAGGAGTGCCTATGGGGCGCGTCATGGAACCGTTCGACCCAAATGATCGCCTGCTGGAGCGTATTCTATCCAAAGAGAACATGGCAACGGCGTGGAAACGGGTGAAGGCCAATCACGGCGCTCCCGGTATCGATGGTATTACCATCGAACAATCCCCCGACCATACCAGGGAACTCTGGACCGGAATCCGCAAATCTCTCCTGGCAGGTACGTATCAACCCTTGCCGGTGAAACGAGTAGAGATTCCCAAACCCACCGGGGGAACCCGGCCCCTGGGGATACCTACCGTCCTTGACCGGCTGATCCAACAAGCCATCGCCCAGGTCCTGTCTCCGATCTTTGATCCCTCTTTCTCGGCATCAAGTTTCGGTTTCCGACCCGGACGGTCAGCATGCCGACGACTTCATCGTGCTGGTGAAGAGCCGCCAAGCGGGAGAACGGGTCATGGGAAGCCTGAAACGCTTCCTGGAACGCACCCTCAAACTCAAGATCAACGAGGAGAAAAGCCGTGTCGTCACGACAAATCAGGCAACCTTTTTTGGTTTTACCTTAAATTGGGAACGTCGCTTCAGGCAGCCATCTCAGTGGCTATCAGCCGTAAAGGACCATGGCACCTGTCCCGGACGTTGGCAACGCAAACGGGCATGACCAACAAATGGCTCAAGGATCAAGGGCTTCTATCTGTCAAAGAGCTTTGGGTTCACATTATAAACATTAAACTTCGTTTTCACTACCCGGCTACGGCCCGGTAATCTCTGTGAACCGCCACGTGCGGCCCCGCATGCCGGGTGGTGTGGGGGCTGGGGGCTAATCCCCCCGGCTACCCGATTGGCGGCTCTTATTTTAGTTTTTCCATGAATACAATGCGCACTTTTGGCGATAAATCCTGTTGACGGTATTCTGCATATCCGAGTTTTTGATATAGCCGAATATTGTCAACGCTTTTGGTGCCAGTGAACAATTCAAATCGTTTTGCATTGGAAAATTCTTTTTCAATGTTCGTAATAAGCAATGATCCGATGCCCTTACCTTGGTATTCCGGATGAACGATAAGCCTGCCGATCATACAAGTATCAGAATCAAGTAAGGCTCTTACTGAACCGATAATTCTGTCGTCCGATATCGCTTTAAGAAAGACACTCGTTTCAAATTCCTTTTGAATTTCAGGAAGGTTTTGAGAGAGTGGAGGAATATTCCAGTCATCATATAATCTTGCTTCCTTTTGATATGCAATTTTCTGAAGTGCAAGAATTTCAGATGCGTCTTCTGAATCTGCATGAATAATTTCGATATTCATATATTTCCTCACGTCCAACGGTAAGCGCACCGGGGCGTGGTTTTTTGCGCAACCGATGCAGCGACTCGTTACCCGCTGTCCTTTTCAGGTGCATCAGGTAGCTGGGCTCCATGCCATACAGCAACGATCCATACGGTCTTGTCCTTGATTCTATAGAAAAAACGATAAGGCCTTACAATTACCTCGCGAAAAGGTAAGTCCGGGAACTCCGGTAGCAGTCTTCCCGACTCGGGAAACTCCCTGAGACGGGAAAGCGATTCCTCTGCCTTTTGGCGAAAGCTTACCGCTGCCGAGGGATTGTCTTGGTGAATATAGGCAATAGCTTCAATAAACTGGCGACGAGCTGTGGGTGTAAATAGGATTTTCAAGGTTTTGCCGCCTCGAGAAAACGGTCAGCCTCTTTCAGCACGTCATCAAGCTCATGGCCCATTCCTGCCTCTATTTCTTTCTCCCCTCTGGCCAACAAGTGCAAAACATCCATTTCGTGCTGTACGTTCTTATAGACTTCCATGCTAACCATGACGGCTGTTGCTCTTCCTCTTTGGGTAATAAAAACAGGCTCTCTCGAAGATGACACACTCTTGACGACATCGCTGGCGTTTTGTCTAAGATCGGAAATTGGTATAATTTTGGGAACGGTTGGCATTGATTGTACCTCCTATAATGATACCAACAGTACTACCAACGGATAATTTTGTCAAGGATCTGTTTCATCTATTTTCGGGTAACGAAAAGCTCAACCGGAGCGGCCAGAGGGGCCGCGACAGCTGGAGCGAAGGGTTAGCAGATGGGCCTTCTTTTCTTTGCTTGTTTTTACTCCTCAAACCTCCCGTGCTTCGGTAAGCAATTTTATGCCGTTAAGAATCTCTATCATTCTTTTTTCTGAAACCTGCCCTATTTTCTCAACCAAATCACTTTTGTTGACGGTGAAAATTTGAGAGATATTGACTACGCTTTGTTTAGGAAGATTTGCTTCACCCTGGTTCAGCAGGACATTGCCAGGAGCCTTTGCCCGTTTTAGGTTTGAGGTAAGGGAACAAACGACAACTGTGTTTATTCTGCTGGCATTAAATAAATTGTTTTGAATCACGATATGGGGATGACGATATCCTGGCTCCGAACCCGTGGGTTCAGTAAGGTCAATCCAATATATTTCACCCTGTTTAATTACCATGTCTCTTGCTCAACCATCTTATTGTGCTTGATTCGCATGGATTTTGAAATTCCCTTTTCCTCTTCGCTAGGGGAATCCTCATACGCCTCGTTCAACTGAGCAAGCAAAGATTGATTCTCTTGTTTTTTCAGATAGTCCTGCACGGCCAGGGTAAAAACCTTGCTTCGGGAAATATGCAAGTCGTTGGATAATCTATTGACTTTTTTGAGCAATTCTTCATCTAGTGATATTGCCATTTTGACTCCAGGCATAAAACACCTCCGACCTGATGGATTTTCCTATGAACTTTATTATGCACAATATTTATACCTGTGTCAATACCTTTTGTGGCCATAATTGGTATGTTTTGTTGTGTCATCTACTCACGTTCCGGTTCAGCGGCGGCGGAACGCCGTCCGCTGCAACCGGTTGTTAACCAGCCCCATTGCCTGAATCTGACCATTCCAACGGTTTGAAAGCAGCGGCACCACCTCTCGCAGCCTTTGTTCGTGCCGCTCCTGAGCAGCCAACAAGAACAGGACGTGAGCCGTGCGGAACGCTTCGATTAAAGACACACCTGTTTGCGTGGCCAGCCTGGAGACGCAGTCTTGGACAAAGTTATCGCGCGGCTTGCGAGGAAAATGCTGATAGATGAGCAGCGAGCAGCCTGCTTTCCAAAGCTCTTGGATCTCTTGCCAAGTGACATACTTGGATGAGCCTCTGCACCCGACGGGCCTTGACGGCACCTCGATTCCATTGTCCGGATCGAGAAACACGGTATCAACCTCGGACGCTGCGCGAAGTAGGCCAGTCCGCCAAGCGTCTCGTTCGCGCCGCCCGTCAGGGACCATCTCGGAGTAGTACCGCGTCCGGGGAATCAGTTCCGATCCTTCGATGAGTGACACGGAGGGCTGCGGTACTGAGCGCAGCAGATCAGCCAAACCGGCAAAGAGATCCGGGTCATACTTCGCCCACGTCTTGGGAGCATCAAGATACCAGCGCAATCTCCCGTCGCCCCCGCCGTCGTTCGGCGTGAGCATCCAAGCAACGAGAAGACGTCCTTCACCAGTCGACTGCCAGGCGCGCAAAAGGCCGTACTTCCGGTAATCGTTGACATCACCGAAGTACTGGTTCTTCATCCTGGTGCGATCCTTGTCTGGCTAACGCAGAATTGAGCCAGAGGCGGGCGCCCTTTCCCGCCGATTGGCTCCAATGACTTGTTCGGAGTTCCTTTATCTGCACAACGGTAATCCTCGTTTGCCAATGTACTCCCATATGCTATGATCGAAATAGGCTCGCCGTACCTCCATGATGTCTGCTGCCAGATTGATGACTTCTTTAGCTTCATCATAGCTGCAAACTTCTATGCCGCCCTGGGACAAGAAATCAAGCAGGCGACGGTCTATTGCGCAGGTTTCTATACCAGTTAAGATCTTAAAATAGTCGAGAGTTTTTGGTCCTATACCTTTTATTCTGGCCAGTTTAATGAGGTTCCTTTCATTCATAAGCCATTGCCTTAAGTCGTCTTCTGTCTCGATGCTCTCGGATGAGAAGAGGCCAACAATGTCATCAAATCGTTTTACTCTATCCATACTGCGCCATTCCAAAAATTTGGTTGTTGTTTTTTCAGCTAAGGTGCTTTTCAGGCCTGTCATAGTGGCTGCAGAAGGAAATGACCTTCTTATGCGGTTTATCCTGGGGCGGACATGTGTTTCATATCTCATATTTGCCTGTAAAACCGCGTCTGCTATCGTTGCCCCAAGGTGTTGGTAGTTTCCATCAATTTCGGTAACGATGCTGAAGTCAGACAATCCTCGGATAAACTTAACCAGTTTTTCAGCGTTATCTTTTATTTTCATTTTTCATTTACCTCAGAACGCCGAGTTGAGCGCGGGCACGCGCCTGCTGAAAGCCGAAGGCTTTCATTGCAGGCGCAGTGCCGGAGCTCGAACGACCATGTTAGCGACGCGCGAGTCAGCGCGCG
>Ga0302248_1002632_pt1 | contig 10600 bp, 5 predicted proteins | sample AAG_UR_Leu_MG_FD_193528 | JGI IMG/M metagenome (GOLD analysis project Ga0302248, IMG submission 193528) | Enriched activated sludge microbial communities from anaerobic digester in WTTP, New Holstein, Wisconsin, United States - AAG_UR_Leu | ecosystem: Engineered > Bioreactor > Anaerobic >... | reverse complement strand
ACGATGAACCAGGCCGATATGGGGAGAACCGGCCTGAACTCGACGATCCAGCCGTAGACATTCTCCAGCGTCCCCGGCGCGACCCAGGAGCGGAAGATCGAAAGAAACGCCGCGATCCTCCCATCAGTTAGGACAACCAGGTACAGGAAGTGGAACAGGATGAAGGCCAGGACCATCTTCAGGATCGCCCCGACGATCGTCCCGCTCACGAAGCTCCGGATCATGATCCGGGTGAATTTTCCAGTGTAGTACCTTCCCATGCCCCCGGTGAAAACGGCGTAGCCGACGCTGAAGCTGAGCGCAATCAGGAAAACGAAACCCTTGTCGAACGCCGTCGGCTCCGCATCCCCGAATACGGGGATCAGTTTTTCCAGGACCCCGATCGCCAGGGGGGCGAGCAGGGCGCTCACGAGCCCGCTCACCAGAGAACCCTTGAAACCCGCCTCGAAGTACTCGATCCGGTTCTTGGTCGTGAAGAACCGTTCCGGGATCTCGCTTCCCTTTCTGTCCATGGCGGAGAATTTTTCGATTTCCGATAGGGCGTCGATAATTCCCTTGGGCTTCGACTCTCCGCCGCCGCTCGTGATAACAACCGTTCCGCCTCCGCCCGGCACGAACGCCTCCTTTCTACCTCAACCCCAGGAATCTCAGGACCGTGGCCCCGTAAGTGATTGCGACCGATATCACGAAGTAGGCAATGCCGAGTTGGAACCGCTGCTTCCGCACGCCGAACCAGAAGGCAAGGAAGAGGAAAGAGGCTGCGAACAGCCTCGCCCAGAATCCCTGGAGGACGGTCGCGAATAGCGTCCGCCAGAAAAACTGGTATCCCTCGTGGGAAAAGTATTTGAGCGGGTTCAGAAATTCCAGGAAGTCCATGGGCAGGCATCCCCCTTTCACATAGCTCTCCTGATATATAATGTTTTCGATGCAGGGATTTTCGACGGGAAATTATGGCAAGGAGGGGATTGAGGTAGCTGGCGCGGCGTGATTTCAGCTACTTGGATGTCTTGCGATTCTGAAAAAATATTTCGGTTCGATTCAGATCGGATGGATCGGCCTTAGCGATTACTGTCCTTTTCAGGTTTCATTGATAATGCCCGGCAGCGAGAGAAAGAACAGATTTCACATGCAGAATTTGTCATGATACACGTAATACGTTTTTCCTGTTAATAAGCAGGAATTGCTGACGTCACCAGCAATAAATTTGACAAATACATGAAATTTACATACAAAACTTTCAAAGTTATGTGGGAGGTGAATCCGGATCCATAGGGAAAATAGATTATGTATATAAATTGTTAGCACCACAATGAAGGAGGAATAAATGCGATCACCCATGTATTTTCGAATAGACCCTCCTGATGGTTTTGACTATGTTCAGTTCGTAGTCGATATAGCGAATAGTCGTCCTGTTGATCTAACGGGTTGCAGATTGGCCGAAATCCCATATCCAGTCTTACACTTTAGGGATGCCTTCATCGAGGAGATAGTAAAATACGGATTCACTACGTTTCTTGAGCTCGGACCGATAAACGAGGATCTAACCACCCCTTCGACACCAACGAATAAGGTCGCATCCATTCTCACGAAGCATCTAAGTTCAGTTGGTGTCGACAACGAACTCATCATAATCGATCCGTATTTTTTCGCCCCAAGCCCCAACACACAGTATTTGGACACTGTGACACAGGTGTTGTCACCATTCTTGGGAAACCTGACGGACTTAAGGGTTGTCACTGCCGCACATGGACGAGCATACTCCTCTACTACAAGAGATGACATCGAGAAAAGGTTGCATAACTTGTCTGCTTCATTAAAGATTCATCACACGCAATCCAACGAATTGCATGATAGATTTTGGATCTCAAACAAGAGACAAAAAGGAATTCTGACAGGTACATCTCTGAACGGACTTGGAAAGAAGTACGCAATTGTGGATTATCTCGATAGTCAAGATGTGGCTGAAATAGTTAATGAATTTTCGAGGCGTAGCCTTATTTGAAAGAGCGCTAACCCCCGGCTGCAGGCGACGCAAAGCTGCGCGCCTGAGCCGGGCCGTTAGCCCATTTAATACTTGGAATAGATAGAATGGGCCGGACCTCTACACAGATTAAATGGCTCGTCAACACTGGCAAACGACTGAAGACCGTTGACGGCAAGGAAGTCGAGGTCTGGGAGTTCCGTCATGAGAAAGACGAAGCAGTGCTTTCCGCCTGGGCAAAGCACTTTCGAAATCACTATTGTCTGGATACGGATATCGATTTTCTCCGTGGTAAACTTTCACGATCAGATTACCTGACCAATATCAAATTTCCCAGCAGAACAACCAAACTCGGACCGGGAATCCGTGCAGGAGATTTTGGGGAAATTCTGGTTGCCGACTATCTACAATGGGTTCTCGGTTATTGGGTTCCCAGAGTTCGTTGGTCATCGAAGGTTGTTCGAGACGAGTCGCCTAAGGGCAGCGATGTCATTGGATTCCGATTTCACGATGAAGACAGCAAAGCCTCCACCAAGGATGTGCTGTTCGTTTTTGAGTCCAAGACAAAGTTCTCCGGCTCTGGGATCAATCGTCTACAGGATGCCATCAACGATTCTGCCAAGGATCACATTCGCATCGATGAATCACTGAATTTCATCAAGCAAAAGCTATTTGAAAGAAAGGACATCGAACGGGCTCAAAAGGTCGAGAGATTCCAAAGCCCCGTAGATACGCCGTATAAGGAAATCTACGGCGCAGCGGCTATCATTTCTGATGAGTGTTTCGATGCCGATGAATTGGCTTCGGCAGACTGCAGCCAAATCCTCAACTCGTCAAAATCCAAGGAGTTCTTTCCTCATCCCAACGGTGACAGTCTGATCCTCGTGGCAATTAAGGGACCCGACATGATGAAACTGGTCCACGAACTCTACAGGAGGGCTGCGGATGAGGCCTGAACAGAAATCCCAACTGCTGCTTGGCGTCACCCGATCAAAGGCTAAGATGATCGAGTATGGTATTCCGGAAGAGCATCACATCAAAATCACCCAAGATCCGGCCAAGCTCTTCACCATCTCGATTGGCTTGTTGGGCGACCTCGCGGCGGCTATCAACCGGAATGAGTCTTATCCCGATTCTCTTGCGGAACTGAAAAACAACCTGCTTTTCTCTGCCCGTTTTTTCGACTCCTATCTCCAATCTAGGCTGAACGAGACGCTTGATCCGTACCTAGTGCTTCTGGGCTCTGCCTCCTATTACCTGTGTGATCTACCCGGGAGCGCGTCGGTGTTGGCGAGGCGTATCGATGACAACTGCCCAGATCTAGATGGCGATGGCTTGGAGGACCTTTTGCTCTGGCTGTTACAGGCCGATCTCGGAACCTCTTTTGAAGGAGCCGAGGGACCCTTCGGCAGATTTATCGACAGGATTTCCCGATGGCTTCTTCAGTTCTTCAGGGACGGGACAGGCGAAGACAATCTTCTCGATTTGGCCACAAAGCTGAGAAAAGCCGTATATGAATTCGGCACGCCCCGGCAGCTCCTGTTTGGGGATGTGATCGCGGCTGTACTGAGGAAAAAGCTCGAAAATTCCGCCTGGAAAGCCGTGCCATTTTATTCCGGACTACCCCGCGACAAGTGGCTTCACGCGCTACAAAAGGAATCGTTCATCAAAGAGCTCTGGCCTGCGCAACACCTCTTGGGCAAGGCAGGTGTTCTCAAAGGCGAGTCTGCCATCGTTCAAATGCCCACCAGCGCGGGTAAAACGAAAGCAACGGAACTGATCCTTCGAAGCGCGTTTCTGGCTGACCGCGTGTCACTGGCCATCATCATCGCTCCGTTCAGGGCGCTTTGCCATGAGACAAAGAACAGCTTGGTCGAGGCATTCCACAATGAACCCACCAAGGTTGATGAACTGTCCGACGCACTACAGACCGATTTCGAAATTGCCGAGATTCTAGGACACCAGCAAGTCCTGATTGTAACCCCCGAGAAGCTGCTCTATGTCCTTCGGCATGCCCCCGAACTGGCTACCCACGTTGGATTGCTGGTCTTTGATGAAGGCCATCAGTTTGACAGTGGCACCCGAGGCATCACATATGAGCTGCTTCTGACATCGCTGCGCTCCATGATCCCCGAAAAAGCCCAAAAGATACTGATATCTGCAGTCATCAGCAACGCCGAGGCTATCGGAGAATGGCTGAACGGAGAGCCTAATGTCGTCGAAGGAACGACCCTGATCCCGACTTTCAGGTCAGTTGGGTTCGCGAGCTGGCTCGATCAGTTGGGAAGAATCGAGTATATCGACAGTCGGGACGCCGAACAAAACGAATTTTTCGTTCCGAGGGTCATTGAGAGATTCAATCTCGGGAGGAAGAAAGGGGAAAGGACAGATCGTTTCTTCCCTGAAAAATCCGATGGACAGGCTATCGCGCTTTATCTCGGTCTGAAATTGGTCCCGAATGGCAGCATTGCTGTTTTCTGCGGGAGGAAGTCGACAGCGGCAAGCGTCTGCGAAAAGGCCGTGGATATTATCGAGCGAGGGGCTCCACTTGCTTTGCCATCGGAATTTTCAAACCCGCAGGAAGTCGATCGGCTGACACTTCTGCACGAGAAGAATCTCGGAACTGATGCCCCGGCATCCCAGAGCGCTGCACACGGCATTTTTTCCCATCACGGCAATACGCCGCACGGTATCCGGCTGGCGGTGGAATACGCCATAAGAGAGGACCTCGTGCGGTTCGTGGTTTGCACTTCCACCTTGGCGCAGGGTGTAAACCTTCCGATCCGATACCTCATTGTGACCAGTGTGTATCAGGGAATGGAGCGCATCAAAGTTCGGGATTTCCACAATCTCATTGGTCGAGCCGGACGAGCCGGAATGCATACCGAAGGCAGCATCCTGTTTGCAGATCCGGTGATCTATGACAAGCGGAAGGCCCGCAATGACAAATGGCGCTGGGAGCAGGTGAAAGAGCTTCTGGAGCCTCGTAATTCAGAGCCATGCATAAGCAATCTCCTTTCCATCTTCGAACCCATCAAGAGTGATGACGAAAAATACAACATTACCATGGAGGCTCTGGATTTTGCCAAGTCCTATATCAGTGCCCCAGATAAAGTTACCAAACTGGCTGCCAGGATAGCCGCACAACATGGAGACAAAGGATTCTCACGAGACGGTGCCGAGCGGCAAGTCGCTTGGAGAATTAGTCTCATCTGCGCCGTCGAGAGTTTCCTGTTATCCCATTGGGATGAAACGGAGGATGGTCTTTCAGAAGTAAACGTAATCCGCCTGGCAGAAGGGACGCTTGCTTTCTTTCTGGCCGATCATCAGAAAAAGGAGCATATCCGCGAGTTGTTTAAACTCCTCGCCGAAAACATCTCTGCAAACATCACTGATCCATCTCGCCGGAAAATCTACGGAAGAACGCTTTACGGTGTTCAGGATGCCCAAGCCATAGAAGGGTGGGTTCAATCAAACGCCGCCAATCTGCTTTCGATTGTTGATGAAACAGAAGCTCTCGACCTTGCCTGGCCTTTGCTCACCCGGCATATCGATGGTGGCGTATTCACGAGGTTCGATAAGCCGGAGGTGCTTAAAGAAATTGCGCACGGATGGATCGGTGGAAAGCCCTTCAGCGACCTCCTGAAAATCATTCGTAAGCGTAAGACCAAGATGATATGGGGAACCCGGCGGCGGGAGTTTAAGATCGATCATGTCGTGGATGTCTGCGAAGGGACACTTGCTTATGACGGTGCTCTGCTGATAGGCGCGTTGTGTGAATTCATTGAAACACTGGACCAAGATGGCACCGAAGGCTTGATCAATCGTCTCCAACTTTTTCAAAAGCGCCTCAAATATGGTCTGCCCACGGAAACCACAATTGCCCTTTATGAACTCGGCTTTTCCGACCGCGCCATCTCCCAAGACCTCGCAGCATCCTTGAGCCTGTCTGCGACCCAGAAGAAGGACCTCGTGAAGGCGCTGAAAAAAAACCGACGTAAGGCTTTAACAGTAATCAAGAAATATCCGACCTACTTCATTGAGAGGATGAATGAAATTTTAGGCTAATTGCGGCGCTCACCTGCGGAGCGGACGGCAAGCCGCAGGCTTGACGACCGAGCCGTCAGGTAAAGTGCCTTGTTCCGAGGCGCGCTTCGCGCCGAGGACAAGGCACGAACGAAGTGAGCTTAATCGTTAATCCTGTCAAACCTTAACCCCCCTTCGACAGCGGTAGGTAAGCACGATTGAAATTGTTAAGTAAAATTGTGGACATAAATCATGCTCGTTTTATAGGCGTGTGCCTACAGATTCAGGGGGTCATTTGGATGTGCCTAATCCGTTGCGGTAGTGATATTTTTAGTTGTTTCAAGATGTTCGATTGTTCATTGGTCGGTTCGGTGGTCTGGAAAACCCGGCCATCTTTTGAAAAAAATTCTCCAAGATGAAGACGGTCCATTTGGGCTCTAATCCTGTCCCAGGTCATGTTGGTTTTCCTCTCGGCAATCCTCACCAAAAGGAGCGCCAGGAAACAGAGAAACACGTGCGCCTGAATCCGTTCGTCCTTCCGGTGATAGACAGGTCTCAGGTCCAAGGTCGTCTTCAGGGTCCGGAAGGCCCGTTCTACTTCCATCAGTTGTTTGTAACCCAAAGCTACATCCTCAGGAGTCAGGGTATCATCGCTGGTGGAGATGATATACTTCCCGTCCAGATGGGCCTCTTCTTTGATTTTGCCCTTGTCAATCTTGATCGCGCCGGTTTTCAGCTGCCTCAGGAATCGCCCCATCGTCCGGTGAGACAGCAGGGCGCATACGTTTTTCTTGTGACATTGCTCCTTTTGTTCCCTGATGGACTTAAGGGCTTCGTCAATCTTTTTGAGGGTCTTCTCGCGGGTGGCCTTATCTTTCCTGGCCTCTTCGGGATTGTGAACCAGTACAAACCGGCGGCGGCGCTCACCATCACCGACAATAACTTCCTTGATCTCCATATTCTCCCGTATGGCGGTAAACCTTCCCCGCTTGGACAGAACCTCCTTGTGGACCTCCTGGTTGTCTCGGAGTTTCTCTCCGATGATATAATGACCGCCGGCCTTCTGAAGGATCAGGCGGTTATCTTCCGAGCTCATCCCCCGGTCCATGACCCAGATGCAGCGGCCCAGTTTCCAGCCGAGAAGATCATTTTTGACCGTCTCCACCGTCTTCATATCCGAGGTGTTCCCCGGCAAGGTCCAGCACTTGACCGGGATGCCCTCCTTCGTCACCGCCAGGCCAATCACAACCTGGGGGAGATCCGGCCGGTGATCCTTGGAATGACCATACTGCCGCAGCCCCGCTTCATCCTCTTCATCCATCTCGAAGTAGGTGCTGGTGGTGTCGAAGAAGATCAGATCCACCTCCAGGTTCAAAAGATCCGCCACGGCAAAGAAGACCTCTTTGTGAATGATCTCCCGGTACTCCAAAAGGACATCCATCGCCCGGTACAGATGCTGAAGCTCGATCGGTTCGGGATTCCCCAGGGCCACATCTTCCCTGACCCACTCCTCAGCCCCTCTTTTGGAATCCGGAGCCAAAGCCCGATTAGCCACCATGGCAAAGGTCGCCCACTCCACAGGCGACGTAAACGACCGATCCTTCATACATTGAGAAAGAGCATTGGGTATCCCCAACTGTTCCCACAGGGCACGCAGGAGATAGGCGCCGCCCATGGGGTAACTCCTGATAAAACGAAGCGGCGTATCACCATCTGCCGCCCCCTGAATCTGCAAAGCTTCCTGGGGAGACAGAAAGCGGGAGAGACTCTTGGTCAATCGCCTGATCGCATCAACATCCAGGGTGTCGGCGCGCCCGAAACTGTAAAGAACATCCGCCCGGGGCTGTCCAGTTTGAGGATCACGAACATTGTGGGCCAACTGGACATAGGTCGTGGTGGATCCGCCTTTATTCTTTCGAGAAATTGTTCTTACGTACATGCCTACCCAGATAACACATACTACCAATTATGTCAAGAACAATTATCTGATTCGCATGCCTACACATTTTTCGGTTTTTCGGACATCCGACCACGAGATTTCAATAACTTACGCTATTTCATAAGCCAAAATGTGCCTACAGCTGTCGAACGTCGGTGTCAGGAACGTCGGTTATTGTGTCCATCTACCACTGCTCAGACATAGGGTGGTCTCAAAATTGACGCTTACGGATGGAAAGAGGTTGATACTCTAATCAGCGGCAAGCACGACGCCGTCAAGGTACAGGACGCACAGATGTCACGTAGCAAAGTTGATTGCCGTATAGGCCCGCCATATCGATTCGGTTATATCCTGTCATTCCATGGTCAAAATGCGAAATATTGCTTGGGGAAGTGTTGTGACCTTTCCGTCTAATACATCTACTCCGTCACGGCATGCTTTCTTAGCTCCTCCGGTTATCTCATCAAACTGCTTTGCCAACAATAAACGATCTTCGTTAGTCAATTTCCCGATAGAAGCAAGGAGCCCTATTGCTGTAATCTTACGCGATGGGCCTGGATCATAGATCAGGCTTCGTAGGAGCGTTTCCGCATGATGCCTACCTGCCCAGTCGCGCAAGCTCTGCGGATAAATGCTAGGCGATGGCCTGCCATCTTCAATAGTAATGTCAATCAATCTGTCAATGCAGGCCAAAGCTTGCTTTTCGTCCCCGTTGATTCCGCACAATGCCAATGCCGTGAGGAGGGGAAACTCCTGTGGTAGCGCCTGCTGTTCCAAATAAGGCCGAAGCAAAGGGCTATCTGGCCAGCCAAGTGCTATAGCATAAAGAAAAGGTGGATGAATTTGACGCAACGGTATAGGGACATCAGGTTTCTGCCAACTCCCTTGGAGTTCTATCAATGCCTGGTCATCCCCACCAAATTGTTCGGCAAAGATTCTTTGAGCTTCTAATGGGGTGTCATTTCGGAAATGCTCTTTCATACTTCCAATCAGGTGTGTACGAAGTTCCTTTGACTTAGGCAGTAGCTCAGCCATGAGCCTAAGACTGTCCGGCGAACGATCTTGAGGTCTCATTGCCTTCAAATATTCGATCAATTGAGTACGCGCCTTTCTACTGGAAAAAGCCTCCCGAGCAACTCCGTTATAGATAAGTGGCCCCCAAGGTATTTCAAAAGTGTGTGAGTGAAGACGTGATGTCTCATGAAGTTTTTCTAAGTGCTCAAACAGCATACGAGTCAAGATGACATCCGGGTCATGGTATTCAGCAAGCCAATGGAGGGCTGATGGAGATTCTTCCTTGGTCGCTTCGATGCAGGTATCGTATTCGCCCAATTGTAGTAAACCGGCAAAAGCTGCGCGGCGACGCAATTCATAATGAAATCCAAGCGATTTAATTTCGTCCCGTAATTTTTTTATCAAAGATTCCCTGAGCTCCATGCTTTGTGATGCCAAGATGCAGCGCGCGATCACACCGGCGTTGCGAATCTCCCCTTTCTCCTCGGCCCAAACACCTTCCGTTAGCCGCAGCCCTATGTCTTTCGGAATCGAGTATTCTCTAAATACTTTAAATATTTCAAATCTTACATCCACCTTAGCCGGGCGCGCGACTCTCAGCAGGCGATCACGGATAAGCTCATCTCGCTGATATCCGACGGCCACGCTTGATAAGGATGGACCGTCAATTTCAAAAAAGGACGACTCTGCCCATTGGCGAACTTCGGGCAGGTTCGGGAGTCTTGCGATCAATTGGTTTTGTATGTCAATCTTATCATAATACCAGATGTCTTCTTCAAGAGTAGCACGCACAGCCTTTACACATTCCTCATCCCCGAATTCCACGAGGAGACGATGAACCGGTGCTCGGACTGTCCTTTTGTCAGAATGTTTCAGGGCTTCAAGCAGCCAAAATCGCCGAATTTGTGGATCTGGGACAAAGGGATCAATCCAAGAAGAAAGGAATGCCACTTCTCCAGGTGGCCGGGAGAACTCCCCGGAAAGTAACCTGCGAACCTCGTCGTCTTCTGGCCAGGCTTCCATGAGTGTGGAAACAATCCAACTCTTATTTGTGTCGCCCGATACAGACGTATAAGCTTCCAAGACTTCCATTTTGGCCGCATCGTCACCTATCACGCAATACGCCCATTTCATATTGGGGTCCCAAAAGCCAGCCTTGTATCTTGCTCTTCGATCCAACAACGCTGCGCGAAGAACTGAGGCCAAGTCATTATTGCACCGAAACCCTCTGAACAGTTTTTCCCATTTATCATGATCATGAATGAGAAAAGATGGCGATACGCTGGTAAACCAGCTGGCAATGGAACGTCCAACCTCTTCATCACCGGGCCATGCCTCTGCCAGATAAGAGAGAATTTGTTCCTCCTGAAAAGGTCCGCCATGCTGCCACCGGTTGCGGAGGACCTCCATAGCAGAGTTTTTTATTGTCACATCGCTTCTCCACCCAGCGACCAATATTTCACGGCAGAAGTCTCGGATCTCAAAAGACACGCTGCCATGAGATAGCATGGACCAGATCAGGTTGCCGTCGACCTCGTCTTGCCGGTGGTTCGCCACCCGTAGCGCGATACCGTTTAAGGCCAAATTCATATCTGCAGAATCGCGGGCAGCATCAGCCAAGTCATTCAATCCATCGTACT
>Ga0302248_1002619_pt1 | contig 10666 bp, 11 predicted proteins | sample AAG_UR_Leu_MG_FD_193528 | JGI IMG/M metagenome (GOLD analysis project Ga0302248, IMG submission 193528) | Enriched activated sludge microbial communities from anaerobic digester in WTTP, New Holstein, Wisconsin, United States - AAG_UR_Leu | ecosystem: Engineered > Bioreactor > Anaerobic >... | reverse complement strand
TTGGGTGGGGCAGGGAGCTTCGGTCGATATGAAATTGAGAGACTGGAGAGAAGCAAAAACACCGCATGGTACTTATTGGTATGATATACTGTATTTAGGTGGCTGACGTCCGTGTCAGCCGCTGAAGTCAGGGCTCCGTGGACAGCGCATAACAATGCACTCACGCGGCGGCACGGCAGCAAAGGCAGGGAGCAAGCGTGCCTTGGGTTGCAGAAGATTTGGTAAACTGTGGTTTGACTTAAGCAGCAACCACACCCCTTCACCGGGAGCGAAGCTCCGCCAGGGAGAAGGGCTCTGAGGTCCGGCTCAGTGGTGTCGTGAGTGCGAAACCGTTATATGATAGAGCGCTGATATAATTGTCTTTCAATAGTGAAAAAATGGAAGGAGCATCATGTAAAATGAAGTTTTCAGTACATAAGGCATACATGCCAAAAGTTTTTAAATTAGGTCAGATAGCAAAAACGATAAGGAGTTTTCTTCAGAATTATGATGTGGATTGTGAGAGTATTTCCTATTCATTGTATTATAAAGAGAATAGTATTGAGTGGAATGACACAGTGCAATTTAAGGATCTTTATCAAATCAATGATTTTAGCAGAAACCTATGCTCTTTAATATTTAGGTTTGATATAAAAGAAAACAGCCATGATTTTTATGTATCATTTCAAAATCAAAGTGGAGTTTTTTATTTAGGTTTTGGGGCACCAAGTCTTGAAGATGCAAAGGAAAACCTAGAGCTTTTTGAAAGAGAGTTAGGGCTTTGTGAGTATGTAAAGGAAAGCAAACAATCGATAAATATAAAAGAAGAACTACAGAGAATAAATGATAAACTAATAGACCTCGAGCAGAAGGTTAATCAAGGAAACGAGAATCTGAAATGTTTCATTTCATATAGGTTTAATGACAGGATAGAAAAATATATATCGGAGCTTAAGCGTTTTTTAAAAATGGTAGGAATTGATGTTATAACTGGTTCTGATTATGAGCCAAGAAGAATTAGCGAAAAAGTAACAGATAAGTTAAAAATGGATTATGATTTTATTATTTACGTTGTGACAAAAGAAGGTGAATCCACGTGGTGTAGAGATGAACTTGGAGCTAGCTATGGTAGGGACTATACTATTATCCCAATTTTAGAAGAAGGCTGTGAGCTGGAGAATGGGATTTTAAGTGATTGGGAGTACATAAATTTCAGACCGGATCACATCGGAGATATATACGTTAAGTTACTTGAGGGTATTAATTATATCAAGAAACAAAAAAGGTCAAGTTTAGATAAGTAAGGCTAGTGAGGTAACCCGCGCTCCATCACATAACAATGCCCTCACGCTGCGGCACGGAAGGGAAAGTGCAAGAAGCCTGCGTGCCTTGGGTTGCAGAAGATGTACAACACTATAGTTTGACTTAAGCAGCAACCACACCCCTTCACCGGGAGCAGAGCTCCGCCAAGGGGAAAGACTCTGGGGTCCGGTTCAGGAACGTCGTGAGTGCGGAACCGTTAGCCGAAATCGAACGCAGATTGCCGCGCGTCCTTGCGCGGATTGTTATATGTGAAATCTAGAGGAGTGATTAGTATGCTTTTAAGTAAATTGGCTATTTTATCTTTGATTATTTATTTAAGCGTTGGCTATATTCGAGCTTCATATGGTAAGGACAATGGCCTAGAACGTATGCAAAAGATAGCAGACTCGTTAAGGGTTTTTAAGAAAGAAGACCGACTAGATTATGTAAGATTCATGTGGAGATTTTGTGGTTACTTTGGCTTGATTTTTGGGGTAATCTTTTTCCTCATCGTTCTGATTACTGGAGGAGAGACCATACATATAAAAATAGGATAGTACAAGTTTGATGCTTTTATTTAACTTACCTACTACTGGAGGTATTAAGATGAGTATTCAATTATTAATTGGTCTGATAGTATGTTTTCTTAATACAATCTTTGGAGCTTTCTGGTTTTTCTGGGCAAGTTCTGGAAGAAGTAACACTTTCAATTCAATAATGGATAGTATAGCGAAGAGCAAAAGATCTATGGATAAGAATTATAGTACTGAAAATGTAAAGGAAGTTTGGCAGGCATTTGGTTTTTTCTTTATGATTGGTTCTGGCATTCTATTTATTATATTTTTGAGAAAGTTAATAGTCGCATAGATATATGGATAAGGTCCAATTCTGTTTAAGGAGTTGACCTCCGTGTCAACTTCTGAGCGAGGGGGCGTTCGACTTCGGCTAACAATGTACTTACGCGGCGGCACGATGGGTCTGGGCAGGGAGCATGCGTGCCTTGGGTTGCAGAAGATATGGTAAACTGTGGTTTGAATTAAGTAGCAACCACACCCCTTCACCGGGAGCGGAGCTCCGCCAAGAGGACAGGCTCTGTGGGTCCGGTTCAGAGGTGTCGTGAGTGCGAACCCGTTAGCTGACAGATAATGCAGATTGGTCTGATTAATAATTACTAAGCTGATATTGCGTATTGGTGTGATAATATATCAAAATTGCATATATTTATAACAGCTTTAATCAAAATTTATGTGGAGGTATATCATGGCAAAGTATGAAAAGAGTATGACTGGTCAGTTTGAGACAGTGATTAACCGTTTGCATGAAGATATTATGAATAGTGGATTATCAATGAATTTAGTGGATGAAAGCAACTACGCTATTGGCGATACAAATATAGCAGTTCGAGTATATGACAAGTATTTCATGCGGAATGGAAGCAGAGCGAGCTTAAGTTTGACTGTAGTTGGACATGGTAATGATATCTTTGTTTCAGCAATTGGTGCTGGAGGAGGGCAAGGGATTATTTTTAACTTCAGCTTAGGCGCTGAAAGTAATATGGTGGCAGTAGTAGAAGAGAGTATAAATCGAATGGGATAGGACGAGAACAGCCTTTTAGCATAAGGTACAAACTCCTATGCGGAGTTTGTTAGAGATTTAAACCCAAGGGAGACAATATATACAGAAGTGACACATGTTAGGTCCCGGGTACCGGCAGCGGTATACAAAGGTTACTGAGCGAGGCGTTGAGGGGCATTATCCATCAGCTAACAATGCACTCAAGCTGCGGCACGGCGGGTAAAAGCAGGGAGCGTGCGTGCCTTGGGTTGCAAAGATATGCAATACTATAGTTTGACTTAAGCAGCAACCACACCCCTTCACCGGGAGCGGAGCTCCGCCAGGGGGTAAGCTCTGTGGGCCCGGTTCAGGGATGTCGTGAGTGCGAACCCGTTATATGAAATGAGGAGCTTCATGATGCACAACGAAGCGTTTGGGGGAAAAATTAAAGTGAGAATTGGAATAATTGGTCCGACAGAAAGAGAAATAATGCCATTCGTAAATAAGATTAACAGTAGAGAAATGATTAGGCATGCGAAGATAGACTTTTATTCGGGTAAATTTGAGAACGTTGACGTTGTAGCAGCTTTTTCTGGTGTGTGTAAGGTTAATGCGGCAATTGCTACTCAAATAATGATTGATAGATTTGATGTTACCCATATTATTTTGACAGGAGTTGCTGGAGCACTAGACGAAAGCCTTCAGATAGGAGATACAGTAATTGCAAACGAGATTGCATATCATGATGTGGCAAGAGAGATTTTGACTGAATATCATCCTTGGATGGAAGATATATATTTCAAGTCAGATATGAAAATGCTTAATGATGCCAGTTGCATTGCTGGGTCTCTTAAACTGAAGAACAAATGCTTCATTGGAAGAATCATCACTGGAGAAGCATTTATAACAGAAAATGAACGATATAAATTAATTCAGGACTTTGAACCATTGTGTGTAGATATGGAAAGTGCCGGTGTAGCACATGTATGTTATGCCAACAATGTTCCTTTTCTTGTAATTCGTTCTGTATCCGACTTTGCTAATGAAGATGGATCTGAGTCATTTGAGAATAACATGGGAAACGTATCACTTAATTCATTGCATATAGTTGAAGAGCTAATAAAGGAATATGCATAATATATTAGATTACTTCACTTTACAAGGTTTTTAGCAGGGCTTCGAGGGGCTCCTCACTTCATATAACAATGCCCTCACGCGGCGGTACGTAGGGAAAGAGCAGGAGAAAGGCCGTACCTTGGGTTGCAAAGGATTAATAATTCTTTAGTTTGAATTAAGCAGCAGCCACACCCCTTCACCGGGAGCGGAGCTCCGCCAAGGGGACAGGCTATGCGGGTCCGGTTCAGCGGTGTCGTGAGTGCGAACCCGTTATATGCCATACCCGACAATAACAAAAGAAGAGGAGGAATGACCTATGGGTTTATTGATACGAAAAGAATGTGAGAATGATTATAGACAAGTAGAAGAATTGACACGAGAGGCTTTTTGGAACTTACATGTGCCAGGTTGTGATGAACATTACTTAGTTCATGTAATGCGTAGTCACTCTGACTTTATACCTGAACTAGGTTTTGTAGCAGTATTGAATGATAAAATAGTCGGAAATATCATGTACACTAAATCTCGGTTAATGAATGATCAAGACATAAGCATTGATGTAATAACTTTCGGACCAGTAAGTGTCTTGCCTGAGTTTCAAAAGAAAGGTATTGGTTCTGCACTCATTCAGTATTCTATAAAAAAAGCTATTTCAGCAGGTTATAAGGCTATTGTCATTGAGGGACATCCTTATAATTATTGCAAACATGGATTTTTAGGTTCCAAAAGCTTAAATGTAAGTGATTGTGAAGGTAAGTTTCCATATAGCTTATTAGTTCTTGAGTTGGAAAAAGGATGTTTACAAAACCATTCATGGAAATTTTATCCCAGCGATGTTTTTAATTTAGATGAAAATGGGATCAAAGAATTCGATAAGATGTTTCTACCAAAGGATAAGGGCTACAAACCATCACAGGAAGAATTTAAAATCGCAAGTAATGCATATATTCTATAGCTTGTTTATAGAGAAGTCGGGCACAGCATATAACAACGTGTTTACAGAAGGTGCTGGTGGGCACGTGTTGAGGGCGGGGTCAGCGCACCACATCCCTATCGCCGGGAACGAAGTTCCCCCAAGACGGTCTATCTATGAGGTCTGGTTCAGGGACGTCGTAAACACGGAGACGTTAGATGACAGATGACGCAAATCTCAATGCTTAATTGGTGTTTGGTATTAGGAAATATAGAGAGGGAGGCAACTACAATGAGTAAAATAATTGCATACTGCGGATTGACTTGTAATAATTGTCCAGCTTTTGTAGCCACAGAGAAGAATGATGAAGAGCAGAAACAAAAACTTTCCCAAGAATGGTCAAGTCCAGATTATGAAGTTAGTCCAGATGAAATAAGTTGTAAAGGCTGTAATTCAGGATCGGAGATTGTATTTAAATTCTGCAAAGAATGCGAAACAAGACAATGTGGTATAGACAAGACGATAAATAATTGTGCTCATTGTGATGAATATCCATGTTCAAAACTTGATGTTCCATTTAAGAATTCTCCTCAAAACAAAGAAACATTAGATAAAATACGCAAAAGTCTATAGGTTATTAATATAGGTGCAAACTCCCATGCGGAGTTTGTAGGAGATTTAAACCCAAGGAAGACAATATTTGCATAAGCGACACATGTCAGGTCCCGGGTACCGACAGCGTATAAATGGTAATTGAGCAAGGCTCTGCGGGGTGTCATCCATCATCTAACAATGCGCTCACGCTGCGGCACGGCGGGATGGGGCAAGAATCATGCGTGCCTTGGGTTGCAAAGATATGCAAAACTATAGTTTGAATTAAGTAGCAACCACACCCCTTCACCGGGAGCGGAGCTCCGCCAGGGGGACAGGCTCTGTAAGTCCGGTTCAGCGGTGTCGTGAGTGCGAACCCGTTAGGTGAAATTGGTCGCAAAGATCATTATGTATTAATCCATGGATATTTATTAAAGTACTTATATTTGATTTATGCTAGAAAGCTTGTATTTATATCAATTTTATAAAAGAAAAACAGAGGGAGGTAATCATATGAACATAGAATTGAAGAAAATAGCAGTTAAGCATCAGCTTAATTTTTTGCCTTGGGGAATAGAAGGCGGTAATGGTTGGATATGGTATAAACAAGATGATGAGAAAAAGTTTAGAATACAAATATCTGTGCACGGAAAATTTGAGGTTTACAATAGTATTAAATCTGAAGTTGTTGACTTATTACTGTCAAACAATTGCTCTCTATCAAAAGAAGAAGATATAGGTACTTACTTTGGATATAGAAGAATTCTATATTTTATGGATACAGAAGAATTGCATGCTCAAATAAATAAGAAAGAAAAGCTTTCAAAGATAAGTCCCTCTTCTGTATATAATATCGGACAAATAAATGCTGATGGTGGTATTGTTACATTGGGTAATATTATAGATTCCACACAAAACATAGACAATTCAATTAAGCAGATTGAATACTTAATCGAGGAAAAAGGCGGAGATGATAAAGAAGAACTTTATGCTGCTCTTAATGAAGCTAAAGATATAATCAAAGAAATATCTGAAAAAAGAGAAATTCAGCCTCAAAAAAGGTTTGTTGAAAAGTTAGGTAATCATTTTAAAAAGCATAGTTGGTTTTATGAAGCGATAGTAAGGTTATTAGGTACTACGTTATTAACAGTCTTAGGGTAAAGCAAGTAAGTTCGAGGATTTTTGTCCTCATAGCATCTGAATAAGTGGGCGACCTTCCCTCACGCTACGGCACGTAGGGACGGGGCAAGGAGAATGCGTGCCTTGGGTTGCCTGACGCATTTGCTTTGGGGTGGGGCAGGGCAACTACACCCCTTCACCGGGAGCGGAGCTCCGCCAAGGGGACAGGCTCTGCGGGTCCGGTTCAGGGATGTCGTGAGTGCGAACCCGTTATGTGACATGGTGGCTAAAAAAGGAAGGTGGTTCAAATGATAAAAAGTTATATTTTGGGTGCGGGGGCTTCGTTTGGATATGATGATTCTTTACCCTCTCAACAAAGACCACCGTTAACCAGCGAGTTTTTTGTAAAAGGATATCAGTTAGGTATTTTTACCGAAGAGGCATTTCCCGATTTGTACAATGCTCTCAAAGAATTTTTGAATATCAAAGGAGACTTTCATGCTACAGAACAAATTAAGTGTGATATCGAGAGGTTGCTTGAATGGCTAGCAGTAGAATTTAGTAATAATTCTCCCAAAACGGAATCAGATTTTAAAAGAAGTAATTATATTCAAAGAGCACTGAGCCAAACATTTTACTTCATATATCAAACTCTAAGATATTATGTTTTGAACTACAAACCTAAATTCGATAACTATAGAAGACTTGCTCTTCATTATAATGATTGCAAATATAGCGTAATCACGCTTAATTACGATACTTTTTTAGAGTATGCTGCACAAAGCATAAATTTAAATACTCATTATTTCTCCGGGCCTCATTATCCAAACAGTATTCCAATTGCTAAGGTACATGGTTCTATCAATTGGGTTAATCCATGCAGAGGTGGAATTGCATTTGGAGGGATAGGAGAGGAATCATTTCTTGATATCATAACACCTATTTACTCTAATAAAATAAACATGGGTTCGATGATGGTTTTACCAATTACAGCAATTCGCGATATAAACTATAAGGATTTTGTTAGATCTGGTTGCGATTATGATGAACCAGCAATAGTACCTCCTTTAGCAGGACATAAAGATTATGAGAAGATAAAAGACTACACTAGAATTTGGTCTTTTGCAGAAACGATACTAAAAGAATCTACTGAGCTAGTTATAATTGGATGCTCGATTCGACCTGAAGATATTAAGTTTAACGAATTGTTACTTACTAGCTTAAATCAAAGGATAAGTATTACTGTAGTTGATAGGAACCCTGACTACGTCATAGATAATTTGCGAAAATTGCTAGGTAATAGTTTAAACATTAAGACATCATACACTTCATTTACAGATTACGCTAAAACTTTGTAGTGGCACCACGTCACATAACAATGCACTCAAGCGGCGGCACGGGAGGGAAATAGCAAGGGGTAAGCCGTGCCTTGGATTGCAAAGATATGCAATACTGTAGTTTGACTTAAGCAGCAACCACACCCCTTCACCGGGAGCGAAGCTCCGCCAAGGGGAAAGGCTCTGCGGGTCCGGTTCAGTGGTGTCGTGAGTGCGAACCCGTTAGGCGAAAACTCGACGAAAAGGAGGAAGGGGAAAATGTCAAATGCAACTTATTTATTTGAAAAGCCTGACAGAGACCTTCATAATAGTGAATCATTTTGGACAAGTTTATTTGGGTTATTTCTACTTGAATGTTCAATGAAATGCAAGAAAGTAACAATACCAACATACAGATTCTATAAATACGATAATGGCAAATGGGAATTCAAAGAAGATGAGGATTTTAATATGCCTTTTAATCTTTCTTTTCAGGATGTTATAGTAGAAGGAATTATTAAGTCCAGTATTTTCCCAGACATACCAGACAATCTTACAAATATTAAACCAGATTTATTAGTACTCCATAGGGATGAAAACGAACTAAAAGATGTATTTATCTTTGAAATAAAAACAATTGGCGCACATATTCATCAAAAAGATTTATATGAGGGTTTGTTAGACTATTTTCAATGTAAGGGGTATAACGTAGTATTATTTTTTCTTCTATCAATTGGACATGAGAATAATTCAGATTGGTCAAAACTTGCTGAAAAACAACATATGATCAGGAAGAATCCATTTAGAATTATTTTTTGGGAAGATGTATTAAAAGTGCTTTGTAGCAACAGTGATAGTTTTAGCTATATATTAGAGGATATTAAGTCTTATACCATATATAAGAAGAAAGATTTATCAAATAAATAGATTGTACGAGTCATCGCCTAACAATGCTCTCACGCTGTGGCACGGAGGGAGAGAGCAGGGAGCGGGCGTGCCTTGGGTTGCAGAAGATGTGCAACACTATAGTTTGACTTAAGTAGCAACCACACCCCTTCACCGGGAGCGAAGCTCCGCCATGGGGATAGGCTATGTGGGTCCGGTTCAGGGATGTCGTGAGTGCGAACCCGTTAGACGACAGGTAATGCAGATTGGATTGTACTATTTTGATATTTTGTATTTGTATCATATGACGAGTTAGCAAAATTGGAGGAACAAAATGAGAAAGCGAGCATTAATAATAACTTTAGTAATTTTATCAGCATTTCTTTTATTGATGATATATAGCAATGACAAACAAGATAGTAAAAATGTAAAAACTATAGACACAGGTACAGTCAAAATGGGGAAATATTTTGGAGTGCCGTATAATATAACCTCTTCATTTATGCCACGAATAACCCTTGAAAATGGTGATAAATTTAAACTTGAATTAGGAATTAGTAAGTCTGTAAAAGGTACTTACAGAATAGATAATAATAAGTTGGTTTTTACTTCTTCGGACGGAGATGAAAACTATACATTAGAGATTAATGATGACATATTAGTAATTGAACAGGAAATACGCAATTATGTAAAGAAAGGTACTCGTTTTAAACTTGCAGAAAGGGAGTAACTAGGCAAATTTACTTTTTGTATTTCTTATAAGGTACAAACTTCTATGCAGAGTTTACGGCTGATTTAACCCCAAGGGAGACTAAATTTACAGAAGCGACTCATGTCAGGCACCGGATACCGTAAATGGTGTACTAAGGTTGTTGTGCAAGGCACTGCGGGGCATTACCCAACGTCTAACAATGCCCTCACGCGGTGGCACGGCGGGCAGTGGCAGGGAGCATGCGTGCCTTGGGTTGCGAAGATACGCAACACTATAGTTTGAATTAAGTAGCAACCACACCCCTTCACCGGGAGCGGAGCTCCGCCAGGGGGACAGGCTCTGCGGGTCCGGTTCAGAGGTGTCGTGAGTGCGAACCCGTTATATGCCAGCTGCTGAGAAAGACATAAGTATTGTATAAGCGAGTTGCTTCAAGATAGATATATAGAGAATATCGAGAAGAGAGAATAACTGTCTCCGGTCGTCCATGACCTGGGAAAGTCAGGCGAGCGTTTTTGGGGTCTTCTTTTCTGGGTCGACTGGCGTCCATGCCAGTCTAGGGTAATAAGCGGCTTTGGAGTCTATTTGGTAGGGCTTTGAAGTGTCGATTGAGTCCAATAAGTAAGGTAAGAATACTGTTGAGAGAATAGCTTCTGAGAAGCTGTCATCCGTGACAGCAGAAGGTTATCTCCGGGCGTCCATGCCCTGGGTGGGGCAGGAAGATATTCATGTGGTGTTAATAGTGATAGAGATAATCAGAGATTAAGGGTTATTGTGAGTTTTCTTAGGGGCGCCTGGCGTCCTTGCCAGGCTAGAGCAAGAGGTTAGCAGCCAGCACATAACAAGGCACTCACGTGGCATTAGTATAAGGGATACTAAATGGTAAATATAAGGCATTATTACTAGTGGTTAGCCGTACATCCCTTCACCGGGTGTCACCACCGCCAAGGGGATAGGCTCTGTAGGTCCGATTCAGGGACGTCGTGAGTGCGAGACCGTTATATGCCAGCTGCTGAGAAAGACATAAGTATTGTATAAGCGAGTTGCTTCAAGATAGATATATAGAGAATATCGAGAAGAGAGAATCATTGTCTCCGGTCGTCCATGACCTGGGTAGGTCAAGCGAGTGTCTTTGGGGTCTTCTTTTCTGGGGCAACTGGCGTCCGTGCCAGTCTAGAGTAA
>Ga0302248_1002612_pt1 | contig 10670 bp, 17 predicted proteins | sample AAG_UR_Leu_MG_FD_193528 | JGI IMG/M metagenome (GOLD analysis project Ga0302248, IMG submission 193528) | Enriched activated sludge microbial communities from anaerobic digester in WTTP, New Holstein, Wisconsin, United States - AAG_UR_Leu | ecosystem: Engineered > Bioreactor > Anaerobic >... | reverse complement strand
TATGCAAGGAATGTGCCAAAGGCCGCCCTAGCGGCTCTAGGAGCGGCTTTGCGGGCGCTGCCGATGCGTATGCATGAAGCATGCCAGACGCAAGTCCTTGAAATCATTGAGGATTTTTCCCCTATTAGGGAAGGGTAGGGGGGTTCGGACGGGGGGGCTACTACCCCACGGAATTTATTCAGTTTTTTGAAAATTTTCCTTAACGTTTGCATCCCAGTAAAACCAATATTAAACCTCTTCAGGGGCTTGTAAAGCGGGTTTACAAGGATTTTTACGCATCCCTCTGGGGTCGAGAAGGGGTTGACCCCCTCGCAGACACTTATTAATAATAATATATAATATATATATATATTAGTCTATATAGTGAAAAGAGGGGGGGTCAAAAAGGGGGTCAAGGGGGGCGAAAGCCGGGGGAGGGGGGTTAAAAAAGGCTGGAAAATGGCTCCGGGCCTTGCGGGAAGGGTAAAAAGAGGGTATGCGTTACAAAGCGGAAAAGGGGGGTTTTTGGGAAGAGGCAAAAAGGTAAAGGAAAAAAAGGTTAAATTTTGGCCGGTGGGGGGTTAAAAAAAGGTAAATTTTTCGAGAGGGTAAGTTTTACCTTTTTTTTCTTTACTTTTTTGGAATTGAACATTGAATGATTTCAAGGGGTTGGAGCGTGGTAAAACGAGGGAAAATGTTTCCGGTGGGTAAGGTTTTACCAGAAAAAAACTGCTTTTGGCATCGTATTTGCATGCTTCCCGCAACCGCTTGAAATCATTGCTGAATTCTTTGGGAAGATATTCATTTTTTTCTCAGCCAAAAACGGAGATTCATTTTTTCTTCGAAAGGCGAAAACGGGAGGGAGCTACGCTCCCTCATTAGATTTTTAATCCTCAAACCTGAATTTTTTAGCGCACTTTGGACAAATCGCTACGAAAGGTTTTCCGGGGAGGCGAAATCTTTCATCCTTAGTAAAAACCCATCCCGCCTCGTAGGCTTCCTCAAAAGAGGAAAAAGTAGGGATTTCCGTCGCAGGGACGTTTTCCATATCCTCTGGAAGTGGAATCCCTCCACAGCCGCCGCAGAAGAAATGATTGAAGACACCATTGATTTTAATAACTAAGCTTTCCATCTTTCCTTCTCTCTGAAAGCTTTCGTAAAAGCTCCCTTTCAGCCTTTTCCTCATCAAAGTCTTTCAGGACGTAGACAAAAAGCCTTCGATTTCTAAAAACATAAACTTGAAGAAGATATTCCTCATACTGTGCGGAGGAAACAGTTCTTACACAATATCTCTCCCCTGAAAGGGGAACGAATGTTCCAGAAGCTTTTCCTCCTATGAGAAGAGCCTTCATTTTTTCTCCTTTTTTGTATGCACTGTAGCTTCACTTTTCCTTCAAAAAAGAAAAAGAAGGAATCATGTCCTCGAAAAGCGAATGGGCAATGCCCATGCAGACGTTAAAAAGCATGATCGCAAACCTTCGGTGCTCCCACTCGGCTTGAGCATCCACTCGCAGAGCGAAGAAGTTTCTAAGAGCCCTTGCGTTTGTATAAACAAAGGCGGAAGTGGCAAAGCCTACCGGCTGGAGCCTTCGGCACTCCTGGTTTGCAACTTTTAGCAATTTGAGATTCTCAATTTGCTGAAGAATCCGCTGGTGCTCCATCTCATAAATGCGAAGAGCAGAAATTGCAATTTCCTCGCTTTTTATATACTCCAACGCAGGGTAGACAAAGCCGTTCTCGGAGGAATCAACATACCTCGTAGACCTGAATGTCCACCCAATCCCAACACGGTGGCGAGTCCACTGACCTGCCAGGGATTTGGAGATCCCTGTAACGCGAAACGTAAAAGTGAGGGCTTCAAGAGGCGTTGTATGACCCCACTGGATAAGTCTCTTCCCTAGAGAAAGGTCGTCTTCGTAGCCTCCGACGCTTTCGTGACTTTGCCTTGCGGTGAACGCAGGAAGGCTCTCGGGCGTTACGAAACCTTCCCGGAGGATCTCCTCCGTAGGCGTTGCAACCGCAACAGTCGTTATCGCAGGCTCTACGTTTCTAAAAAGATCCTTCCTTAACCCCTTCCACTTCTCGATTCTTTCAAGTTCTTTTCTAAGCTTTTCCATCATAATTGCCTCTCTATAAATTTTGTCCCACGTTCTTGCAAACGGAACATTTCCCCAGATCCGTAAGCATCACTCAGGCGAAACTGCCCAACAAGAAAAACCTCTTTAGGTCTCAACCCTCGAAGGTCTTTCCTATCTTTGATGTATCTAAGATCACTTACCGCTACGCCTGTGCGGTGCGCCCACGAAACAGCATCACTATAAGCTCCTGAAATAACATAAACCATATTTCCTCCTTAAAAACCTTTTTCTATCTCCCCTTTCCACCTTCTCAAAACCTCATAGGCCCATTCCTTATCCTCTTTTTTCCTCAGCATTACGCTGAGCTTAGGAGGTTTCGTAAGCACCAGCATCCCTCTTCCCATTTCCGTCGAGAAAAAATCAATAGCATCAAGAATCGCCCCTTCTACGAAATCAACTATAGAGATCTCATCGGTGTATGAAATGTCCTTTAGGGTTTCCCAAGAGGTATCCTCAACGAAAGCATCTACCTTGACCACTTCTACATTTCTTCGCCTCTTCTTCCCCTGCACTTTCTGCACCCTTCTAAGGTTTCCTTGAAGCCTCCTTCGGTGGACTGCGGCCTCAATGGCTATGTGGATGAAGATTTTAAGGGGAATCTTGGAAAAGGCGGAAAACGCCGCGAGTTCCTCATAAACCTCTTTTGAGAGCCTAGGAAAGAATGGCTTTTTCATCTTTCTTCTCCACAAATTATGTAAGCTATGGCGAAAAAGGTGATTATTGAAGCTAGAAGCTCTGCGATAGCAAGAAAGCTTCCTTTAAAAACCCCTTCTATACCTTGGATGGTACCGAAGATGGAGAGAAGGAATAACATTCCTAGGATAAACCATTTAAATGTCAAGCGCATGTTCTACCTCCATCGCCCGAGCTGAACTCGTTCATGACCGCGTTGATCTCGTCGATGAGATTCAGGAGCTTTTCCGAGTATGAGTAGAAGACCTTGCCCGCGTCGGTCAGGGTGATCTTGCGGTTGATCCTCTCGAAGAGCTTCACGTTCAAAGAGTCTTCCAAGTCTTTTATCTGAATGCTCACCGAAGGCTGGGAAAGGCGCATCTTCTTGGCCGTCTTGGTGATGCTCAAGGTCTTTGCCGCGATGTTGAAAATATGTACCTGGTGGATGTTCATCTTGTCTCCGGATATGATTTACTTTTCTTTAAACATACCATAAGAGTTATATATTTGACATCGTGAAAAATCGTGCACTATAAGGGCACCAGCCTATAGCATATCTTTCAAGGGCTATAGACCTCCTTTAAGGAATCCTTTTCAACGAAGAGCTTTCCTATCATATTAGCTCCTTCACGTTAAAGTTTACTTCGTATGTTTTTTCCCCGGCCTTAACCTTTCCCTCGAAGGAAAAAGAAGGGATTTTAAAAACGTAGCTACTTTCAGCCTTCGGTCCTTTACCTTGCCTTTTTAATGCATATTTTCTTGCGGCTAATGTTCCCACAGGAATGCTTAGCTCCTCGGCAGCCTCTTTCAGCGTAGGTTTTTCCTTTAATGCCTTTTTTGTCCTTTCCCACTCCTCTTGTGAAAGCTTCATTTTATCCTCCTCTAAAGATAAAAACTTCCCTTTTAATCTTTCCCGGCTTTCCTTAAGCCTCATCGAAATAAAACCCTCGGTAACGCCCATTATGGTTGCTATCTCGGCCATTTTCAGACCTTCCCAATAATAAAGCCTCACTATCTCCTTATCCCTTTCTTTTAAAGAGCTTAAAGCCTCCATAAGAAGGCTAATAGCAAAAACATCCTTTTCTTCCGGCATTGCTGAAAGACTTCTTTCTATTTCATAAGCCTCCGCAGATTTTTCTACATCATCCTCAGAAGGAATGGGAACAAAGAAAGGAGTTCTTTCAGAAAACTTCCTGCATTGGTTAGTATCTTTCCTGATAAAATCTCTCATCTGTCCTTGGGCTCTATATTGTGCGTAAGTTTTTAAGTTTTTAGCCTTTCCTTGGTCCCATCGCATTTTTGCAGCATAAAAGCCTTTGTAACCTTCCCCGATAAGCTCATTTGGATCATAAAAAGTCCCCTTGGAGACAGTTTTGGCTAAAAGAAAAAGCCATTTAAAAAGTTCTTTTTCAGTCAAGGGAATCCCCGAAAGTTAAAACCTTTCTTTTATAGGAAGAAGCTGTCGCCTGCGAAGCACTTATCTCCCCTCTTACGACCTTAATAAGATTCTTTGCGGAAACTCGCTTCGCTCCCTTTTCAAAGGCTTTTTTAAGCCGCGCCCCCCAGATCACATAATGGGGGCATCGAGGATGGTTTTGAAACCAGTTCCTTTTGCATCCAATTTCAGATGCGAAAGCATGAAGCTCCTCCATTTCTCCATCCGTTACAAGATGAATCCCGTCTGTAAGAATCATGTTATCTCCTTTCGCTGGGGCTAGGCCGACCAGATAATCGACTCGATGAATTTCACGTTGTGTCGCGCTACCTCATTTCCATCGTTATCGGTCTGGATAACCCACGCATCGTCATATTCCCCATGAAACTCAAAGTGATAGCGCAGCCTCATTTCTTCGTTGACGGACAGCACTTCGCCGTTCGGGAATATGACCTGGTCTATCCTCTTACCATTCAGTTCGCTTGATTTCATATCCTCTCTCCTTTCGCCGTGGGCTAGGCTACAAAATACTTCACGCTCCATTCTGGGCATCTGCTAATATATTTCAGGTTCTCTTCAATGATGCACCTCGTCTCTGGATGCAACCGCATCTTGTCCTTGTTCTCCTGATACCAGGGCCACGGGTCTTTCCTGCCAGAGATCGCCATGCCTGCGCCTATCCAATCGGCTATCAGTTCCAGCCTTGCATCTCTGCTCATGGGAAGTATCTTTGTCCCGCCATCATCTTCCGGCAGAATCCACCATTGCCAGTGATGGTCATTCCTCTTCTGATGCAGGAGCCAGGCAAAGTCGAAGTCCCTCTCCACATCTTCCTTCCACTTGGACACCTTGTTTCGGGGATCGCCGTGAACATCCTCAAGGCTCGGGTAGTTCCCATAGAAGAACCGGGCATACGGGATGAACTCACTCGGCCTGAACTTGCTTAGGTCATGGGTGATTCCCCTCCAGATAAGCCCCATTTTGAAACACTCGATTGAAACGTACCACTTATGCCGGATAACGTATTTCAGGTATTTCCAATACATTCCTTCTCCTTCCCTTCTCCTTTTTGCAAATTGCAATTTACAATTATCTCTTTCTCCACTTAAAAAGCCCGTCGATGACAATTTCAAGCTCCCACCCTTTAGGAGGACTTAACCGTGTTAAAAAACCTTTATTCGTGTTCCACACAATGTCTATGTTTGCATGAACAAGTACTATTTCCCGCGAAAGCCTGAAAAAATCCCCCACAATGTAGGGCCACATAGGGATTGGCTTATAAAAGTTTATAGCCCCTATGCAGGTAACAACATCAAAAGACGCGTCTTTGAAGGGAAAGGGAATACATGCACTATCAAAGTAAGAAACCTTTATCCCTTGGCTTCTATGAAATCCTTTGAAGGGTGTTGCTGGCCGCTCCGTCCCCTGGGCTCTATGCCCTAAGGCATTGAAAACCTCAATGAGCGTCCCCGCTCCGCAGGAAACATCCAGGATTTTCCTGCTTTCTTGTCCTTTTTTCCGTGAGACTTCTTGAAGCTCCGGAAGATGTTTCTCGATGTAAAGAATCTTCCTCTGTATCTGCTCTCTCCTATTAAGGTATTTATGCCCTGGGAGGATATTAATAACTTTTCTAATCTCCGCAGGATCATTCCACCCTTCGGAGAGGGTTTTCCCTACTTTGTCTCTTATTTTCATATTTCACCTCTGTGACAAAAGATTTAAAATTCCTACATAAGAAAAAATGTTATTCCTCCATGAGTGATTTGCATGGATGGTGTTTGCGATAGCTAGTTTAGCGTTTGTGAGCAAATCCCGGTTGAAAGCAAGCATTTCCAACGTTTCACCTAAGGTTTCCTCTGTTGCTTTAAAACTATTATACCCAGGGGTTGAATCCCCCGCTATCGCCGTTTTTTCTGAAAGGAAAACTGTGGGCGTTCCACATGCTCCAGCTTCATATGCTGTAAGCGGTCCACCTTCTTGTGCGCTGGTGCAAACCAAAACATCTATGGAGCGATAAAACTCAGGCATTTCCTCATACGGAAGCCTTCCTTCCTTCTTAAAGGAAGAAACCTTAAAGGAAAAACCTTTATGATTCTGCATTACCTCCTCAAAGATATGGAATCTTTTAACGGGCCTTTCAGTGTTCCCGGAGAATCCTACTCGAAGAGGTCCATCCTTTCTAAGAAGGTTCTCTGTGGAGGGATAAAAAACCTCCGTGTCCACCGAAAGGGGAGAGAAGACTATGAAGGGATGTTTCGGAAGCTCCCTTACCGCCTCTTTCATGATGTCTCTGGAAGTGCAGAGGCAAGCTCCGAAAGTGGCTCCATTTTCTTCCTGGTAGTTAAACTTTCCGTAGGAAGAAATCTTCACCGCCATCTTTTCAAGAGGAAAGGTGATTCCTTTTGCTTGCCTTGGGTAAAGAAAAACGCAGTCATAGGGGAGAGTAGCTTTTGATCTCTTTTTAAAGTCTGCCATTTTCGCAAAAAACGTTGGGTATCGCTCTATGTCAGCATAGATCCCTAAGGAACGAAGGTATTTCTGCATTCCCAGTGCCTCATGATGAAACGCCCACCCATCAACATCATACAAAATAGCTACTTTCATGATTCCTCCGCATAAAATTTTCTTGTGTCTACATCGTACCTTCGTGAAAAGATTAAAATCTCGACCTCTTTGCCTAAATCAAAAGCATGAAACACGCTAAAACCCTTGAAAATCTTTTCAATATCCCCTTTCAAGAGGTCGTATTTGTGAAAAGAGTTATAAAACACTGATTCCTTCGTAGGGTATGAGATAATGGCTGTTTTCACCCCTGTTCTTTTAGCTATCCTACCAAGGATTGTTGGATCTTCCAAATGCTCTATGGTTTCGATGGAAACCAAGGTTTCAAAATCATAATGGTGAGACATTTCATAGAAGTTTTCTACTGTTTGCCTCGAAAAATGAATATGCTCACAACCTTCGGTTCTTTCAGAAAATTCTTCCTGAGCGAAAGCTATGCTTTCCTCGTTTTTGTCAACTCCAAGGACGCCTAAAACCTTAGGATTCGTTCCTATAATATAACTCCCATAGCCTGTTCCGCAGGCAATATCGAGAACGCGCCCATAACAGAACTGTCTAATGGTGAAATATCTATCAAGATGCTTCTGCACCCGCATTGTTTCCTCGAAAGCTAAAACCTCCGCGTGCCCTAAGCGTATAAACTCTTTCGTCATCATATCCCCCAAAGGTTTATTCCTGTTGTCATTCCTATGTTATCTATAATTTCCGCCGCCCTGCGTTCATACGACTCCATCATAGTTGTTCCAAGGGCGATATAATTTCTGTTCCAAACTCTAGAAGATGCTTTCCTCACTGCGTTAGCATAAGACTCAGGACTGTTAGCGTTTTTCGCGAAAACGACTCCATCAACCTGCGTTCCCACGGTGGGGTTTGTAATCCCTATTTCTGTCACTGTAGGAAGCCCTGCGCGCATATTCTCCAGCAATTTTGCGTTTCCGCCACCATTCCCTCTTCGATTGAACGAGGGTGTAAGGTCAAAGCCTAGATCTGCCCATTGCAAATATCCCCAATGTTCTCCATAAGGAACTGGATTCATAATAAAAATGTTTTTTGCGGGAGCGAAGAGCTTCTTCAAAAGAGAAAAGTCTTCTTCTATGAGAGGATTATACTTTTTAGAGCTCGTCCCTATGGAGAAAGAACCAGGGAAGATATAAAGCCTGAACTCTTCTAAAAGGCTCATGACTTTCATTATAAATCCCTCTCTGGAGGGAGAATGCCGAAGCCTTCCCATGTAAACAAGGTTTACCTTATCTGTCTTTGGGAAAGGATTATGTTTTGGTTTTGGGGGAAGGGTGGAGGGAACGCCCATAGGCGAAACCCAAACTTTCCTCATATCATCGCCATTAGGAAGAATGTTTATGAGGGCTTTAGCTATCCCGAAAGTTTGAGGAAGTAATATCCCAGTGCTGTAGTAAAAACTTGAAGGGCTTTGGAAAAATTCCTTGTACCATCCTGGTTTTCCAAAGCGGAAAGCGAAAATTGGAAAAGTTTCCTTCCTTTCCATTTCTTTTAAGGCGATTCCTAGAAAGGGAAACTCCATAATGAACCTCTTTATATAGTTTTCCCTCGTGAAAATGATAAGATGCATTTCCTTCATCTTTTTTTCATCGAAAGCCTTCCTTGGGATAATGTTAAGCCTCTCGGCGGAGAAGTAATCCGTCCCCTCAATCATGAAAGTTTTACAACCAATGTTTTTAAACCCTATGGCAAGGTTGTGACCTACTGCGTTTGAAAAATGGGTTCTTCCTTGCGCCGAAGAAGACGCTCCTAAGATAAGAACATTCATTTTGCCTCCAGACAGTAATCAAACATCTGCATAAATCTTTTTGCCCCATAGTACCAGCTATAATGATTCCACATAGCTAACCTCATCCCTCTTCCGATGTTTTCTCTTTCTTCTTTAGTCATAGACATTACTGAAAGGATGGTTTCCTCAAGGTTTGAGAGATCATTCTTTATGAGAAAAGCTCCCTTTTTCGCAAGATCTGGCATATTCCCAACGGGCGTTCCTGCGATTGGTACTTCACAAGCAGCTGCTTCTAAGAGGCAGTTATTTGACCCTTCAGTGGTGGAGACATTAACGTAAAGGTCTATGTTGTTGTAAAAATCTGGCATGTCTTCGTGAGGGATCTGCTTATGCAAGTAATTTTGTTCTAGGAGAGGAATCCCTAGCCTTTTGCAGACAGAACGCAGGGTGCTTACCCTTTTTATGTGTTCCCTCGCTGGAAGATCGTTTCCGACCCATCCTACTGTAAATGGTCTTTCATTTGTTTCTTTTTTCTTGAAAAGGCTGAGATCAACAGAGTTAGGGATGTAGAAGAATTTTTGCCTTAAAGCCATCTCATTGTACTGTTCAAACCACTCCACATTAGGAACAGCAATAGCCTTAGCGTTTTTAAAATACTCTGTGGAACTTCTAAGATTATTAACTACAAGCCCCGCAACGCTAGCGCAAACGTTTTTGCACTTACTTCCATAGTGTCGTATTGATTCATAGGTGCAAAAATAGGTTAAATCAGCTTTATTCGCGTTGTATGCCATTTCTTTCATGGGAATGATAGATATGTCGAATGCATGGGATAAAAACGAATGTAACGCATTACAACGAACATCGAATGCCCAACCGTTCAAATTCACGGGTAAAAACACCCGCTTTCGATCCAGCAATGTTTTGATGTTTCCATCAGCTTTTTTCATCCTCGAAAACTGTTTATGAATAATAACAGGCTCTTCCTCTATGGGAAGATCAAAAACCTGACAAAGCCTCTGGGGAAGATCCATGATCTTGATCTCGGGATGTGACAAGAGCAGGTCTTTAAAGACCATCTGTGAGATAGTCCTCGATGATGAAGGGACTTTTTTTGACCACTTACGTAAAAAAGCCTTAACGTGGGGGCGGTTGCGGAAAAGGGAAGTTCCTAGGAGGATCTGGTCTTTCCTGTGAAAAGCTGCAATATCAACTTCTTTAGGAACCTCGAAAAGTTCTTTGGGGTTTTGCAAGATTTCTGCATCTGCATCAATCCAAACCACATCATCATTGTAGCGATCCATGATATCTGCTATAAAGTTTCCTCTGTTTCCGCAAGTTTCCTTCCAGGATTTCTCAGCAGGGATGGCTTGAATGAAGCACTCAAAGCCGTAAGAAATAAGATTTTTACGAAGTTTTTTAATGCTTATTTCATAAGGAGAGTTTACTGTGTAGAAACTAGCAAAGATCATTTTTTCATCCTTTCAACGGTGGCAAAATACTCCCTAAGACAGTTCCCACAAAACCTACAAGATGATGTAATACCCTCGTTACCGCAAGAGAAAACAAGAGGGTTTTCCTCAAACTGAGACATGATCCGAAGGAAAGAGCTTCTCTTTATCGCAAAATACTCATTTATGGTTCTTTTTCTAAGGATGTAATGCGTTCTGTGCTCGAAGGGGATGGTAAGATGATCATGGTAAGCCATGAAGGTAAGGATTGTGGGGATTTCTTTTTTGGTGTAAAAAGCGACTGCATTTTTTACATTTTCTGCATTCCATGTGTTTGTAAGAACACGAACATACATTAAGTTTTTAGGTGGGGTATCAATCTTCCAAAAATTTTTGTCAACAAGGTTTCCAGGGTTTACTGTTAAAACAACGGGAGCATCAAAATGGTCTAAGTGTATAGGCATTGAAGTGTTATAAAACTTATGTTCGTATTTCTTGCAGGCTTCGATAACAAATGTTTGCTGGTTATTGCTGTCGTTCCCGTCATTGACGCGAACAATCATGCCTCTGGCCTGCTCCTTAGAGGGCATATTCGGGAGGTTTTCCTCAAGAGGTTCTAAGTAGCTTCTACCGTTCTGAAAGAAGCAATCTTCACAGTTGTTAGGACAACGACCTTTTTGAGGAAT
>Ga0302248_1002603_pt1 | contig 10703 bp, 16 predicted proteins | sample AAG_UR_Leu_MG_FD_193528 | JGI IMG/M metagenome (GOLD analysis project Ga0302248, IMG submission 193528) | Enriched activated sludge microbial communities from anaerobic digester in WTTP, New Holstein, Wisconsin, United States - AAG_UR_Leu | ecosystem: Engineered > Bioreactor > Anaerobic >... | reverse complement strand
GGGCGATCCTCTCCCGCCGGCCGCACGCGGGACAGGTTGCGGGGTCGAGGGTCGCGGCCGTCCATCGCAGGCCACACCCGGAGCACCGGAGAAGGACCCGGGGCGAGAGCGTGTCTGTGATCGGGGTCACACCGCCTGGTCCACGTCGGAGCAATCGAATTCTTCCCAGGTGCACGGACCGCCGTAGTACGGGCAAAACTCCGGGGGCTTCGGGTGCCGGGCACTGACCAGCCCGGCAGTGCACCTGCAAATCTCTCCGCAATCGTCCTGAATGCATCTATACACTCTGAAACTCATATCGCTGTTACCACCTTGAGAATTCGTTTCTTCGCCTGCTCGGATGCTTTAACCACGGCCGGCAGGCTGATCGCTGCCAGGGAGAGGTATGCCGGCACCTCCCACCAGCTCCCGCCGTCGTCCTTCATGCTTAGCCAGGTCTCGACCTGGAAGAGGAGGATCGGTTCTCCAGGCAAAATGTAAGCGAAGGTCGCGAGAAGCCGCTTTGTCTCCACGGGTAACCGTTCGACCTCACGCTTCAGAATCTTGCAAATCTGGTGTGTGGTCCGCTCCCACTCCTTCGGGCGGCCGTCGCGCGGGAGGGTGTCGATCGCAAACGCTGCACCGGTCTTATCCCGGACCACGGAGACTTTCGCCGCATGCACCCGGAGCCGGTCGCCCTCGAGGATGCCCCGGGCAACCTCCGGCGGGAAGGTCTCGAAAAACTGCTGCGAGGCGGCGGAGGTCATCGGGGATCCCCTCCCCGGTGGGCGACCTGCTGCTTCGCTGCCTGGTAGTGGCCTTCACACAACGGGAACCCAGCACCACATCCGTACGCTGCAGGCCTCTTGCACCCGGGGACCATGCAGACTATTGAGCTGTCATACTTCCGCCGCTCATACCGATCGATCGGGTGCTTGAGGGTCCCGGGGGGCGGGGGGGCAAAAGTGGATTGTAAGTGTATTGTTGATTTGCCCGTATCGCCATCAGATTTCCGAATGGGGCGATTATCGCCCGATAATCTGGAGTGAAGTGGATTCAGTGTATTGTCTGCAATAGCTATAGCGCATAGATTTTCTGATCCGTTTATAACTGTATCCAGTAACGGTTTTATATCAGTATTTTTTTCTTGCGCGTAGGGTATAGGGGACAATACACTGAATACACTTGACTCTCCAGGTTCAGGCATATCGCCGCCCATTTCCAGTTCCGGGCGATTTCCTCCAGAATCAACAATACACTTACAATCCACTTGACCGGGATCGGTGTAGGTGATCACCCACTGCCTGATCCCGTCTGCTAACTTCCCCTGCCGGATGCACCACCCACCCGGAAAGTGCCGGCCGTCCACCTTCTTGAAGGCCTGTCCTAACGTCTTGGAGAATGTCTTGTTCTTGGTGTGGTAGGCTTCTGCCAGGTCGTCAGGCATCGCATCCAGGAGCCCTATCCCCTCCGGGTAAGTCATGCGGGATGCCACGCTCCCGGTGGTGAACGGGTTGCACCCGTAGAGCTTCCATAGCGCCTGTAAGAAGTTCTCCCACTGCACCCGGTCCTCGTCGGCTGCCAGGTATACCTCACTCGCGTTCCCCATGAAGTCAGGCACGCCGGCACTCTCCAGGATCCCGCCGATCATGTCCCTCCAGTCCTCGAAGGATCCTACCCGGGGCACCTTCTCGGGGGCGGGCCTGCCGGCCTGAATCCATGCCCGGGCGAGGGTGAAGACCGCTGCCAGGATCCGGCCTCGGGCCTCCTGCACCCACCGGAGAAGGTCCGGGTGCCGGAACCCTTCCCGCTGCCAGGGCATCGGGTCTTGAGGGTCAACCCGGCTCTTGAAGGTCCGCCGGGCGAGGTCGCCGCCTACGGTCACGTTGTTACCGTTTGCCATCCAGAACGTCCGGACCGCGTAGGTCCTCTCTTCGGTCTGCCCGAGGATCCGGCCGGTCATCTCCACGGCAGTAAGGGCGGCTGCCAGCTCCGGAGAGGATAACCGGTCCTCGAGGTTATCGAAAATCTGGATCCGGGTGCCGTTCTTGAGTCCCGCGAAAATCTCTTTCCTCATCTCCGGGCCGGTCGGCATCGTCTTCAGGGCCGGCTCCCGTCCCTCTGCAATCCATCCGATCACCCGCTGCAGGAGACCTGCACCGGACCCGGCTTGCGGCTTGTCGGTGAGGTAAAGGGGCACGGGGCCGGCAATGCACGGCCGGAGCACGGCCGTTAACAGGGCACCGATCGCGTTCGCCCGGTCCGCTGGAGAGCAGAAGGGAAAATCTACGAAAACTTCTTCGATCGCCTTCAGGGCGGCCGCCACATCCTCCCGCGTCGGCACCTCCGGGACCGGGGCGAGGGCGAACCCGTCTGCCGGAGCGTAATACAGGCCTGTCTCCTCATCATATCCAGGCGTCGCGTGAATGGTCCCGTCCGGGTGGAATATCGGGGTTGCGGTCACGCCTGCCAGGTGAGGCACCCGCCACGCCGCCGCCGGCAGGCTGAGGATGTCCCGGACCACATCGCGGGGCGGTTGCGCCGGCCGCTCCTCCCCGTCCTTGAGCACTCGATACCACACGATCAGACGGTCAAGGATCCCGGTGAGGGCGGCCTCGTCTAGCTCCTGGATGTACAGACCTTTCTTCTCATCCAGGGCAACCCGGACGAGGCATGCGCTCCGGGCGAAGAGCTCCGGCGGGCTGTTCCATCGGTTCACCACGGCTAACGCCGCCTCGGTCATCTCATGGATATAGGCCCCTGTCGTGCAAATCGACGGGCTGTCCTCTCCTCCCGGCCACGTCGCCGGCACCTCTTCCCGGGTATCGATTGCAGGCTTTGGAGAATTCTCCAAAGGCCGGGGCTCTTTCCGGACCGGGGTCGGCTTCGGGCGCTTCGGCTCCACCAGGGCGCGAAGCTCCGTCCACCCGTTCCCGCTGCACCCGTTATGGTGACACCCGGCAAACTGGGGGCCATGGTTGAATTGCCCCATGAATGCGGACCGATCCCGGTGCGAAGGATCCCACGGGCACACGTCGAAGACGTAGAACGATCGGAACCCGGGCTTATTCTTCGCTCTGTAGGGCGGCAGGCTTGCGCCGTACTCCTTCAACCACTCGTCGAGGTCGGGGCCGCTCCTACTTGACCGGGGGCGGGGTGCCTGCCGGGGCTCCTCCTCCGGCGCCAGGGCCGCGAGCCGCTCCAGGGTCTCCCGGGGCACTACCTCGATCACCTCCGGCGCCTCGATGATACGGGCTCTCCGGTGCGGCCGCTCCGATGTATTGTCTCCCTTCCGTGCTACGGTGCCGTAGAGTTTCCAGATCCGGGCCGCGTTGAAGGTCGTTTGGTCGATCTCCACTCCCGGCCGGTCCTCCGTCGGGGATCTATCAAACGCCGCACCCAGGCCCTTAAGGCACCGCTCGATGAGGCTCCGGCCCTCGTCGTCGTTCGGCAGGTCGATCCGGTACAGGAGGTGGCCACCGTTCCCGGAGTCGGCCCGGACGGGCGCAGGGAACCCGAAGAACTCGGAGAGGAACCCGGCCACATTCCCGGCAACCTCCAGGGCGGCCGCGTGTTCCGCGTCGGAGGAACCGATCCCGCTCGGGCGCTTGGGGTCGATGTCCACCGGGAACCACTGCCGCCGGATAATGTCCGCGTCGGCCGTCGTCGCCTCTTTCAGCCCTAACCGGGTCTCGATCCGGTTCGACCGCCGGGAGAGCAGGGCGGGGTTAACCGGGTTCAGGGTCACGTAGATCCCGCTATACGTCCCGGCTGCGTCGAGGGCCTCGATCGCCTTCGCCGCCTGCTCCAGGTGATCCGCGTCGAAGTATCCGCTCGCGGTCCGGTCTCCCAGGGCTCGCACCTCGAAGACGCCTCCCGCCGGGACGAGGAGCTGCAGCGCGTTGAACGTCTCCACATAAGGATCACTCCGTCCGGGTGCCGGGGCCGGGTCCTCTCCCCGGGCCGCTGCGGGCATCGGTGCCGGTCCCCGGGGCGGGGGCGAGGGCATCGCCTCAACTGCCGATCCGTTCAGGTCGGCATAGCACGCACCGCATACCCACCGCGCCGATCCCGGTTTATCCGCCTCTTTCCACCACTTCACCCGGCCGGGTCCCGGGCCGTTCCCACATAGGGCGCACGTCTTCCCGACCGGCAGACCGGACCACTCGATCAGGTCCTCCCGCCGGATCGTGTCGCCGGTCATGGGGTCACCGCCTTGTAACCGGCCTGGTGCCGGAGAGGGCATCCCGTCAGGGCGTGCAAAGGGCAAGGGCCATCAGAAGAGAGGAAGGACCCGCACCGCGTCGCCGGAGTGCAGCATACGGGCGGTAAGGCCTCGTCGCACGTTTCCGGTTGGTTTATATTCTGTACCGTAGATATAATTGGTAGATCCTTCGTCGAGTCCGGATCTTTTGCTGTGGGGGCCTCTGCCCGGGCCTCCCGGCTCGCCGCTTCTCCCATCGTTACTCCTCCACCGGGGGGTGTATCAGGATCCGGCCGGCAAACCGGCTTGTTCGCACGAGTCCGCGCCGCTCCATCCTCTCCAGTCGGGAAATACAGGATGTCCGGCCGACGCGGGTTGAAAACGTCCGCACGAGGTCGGCGGCAAGAATGGGCCGATCGGGGGTCTGCTCCAGGGCCGCAAGAACGGCCGCTTCAAAGTCGTTGAGGGTTTCGCTTGTTGGTCGCATTTGCTCTTCTCCCAACGGGGAGAACTTTCAAAACAGAAACCGCGTGAAATTCCGAGAGTTCCCGGAGTTCTCGAAGAATTCCGAAGAATTCCTAAGAATTCCGGGGTCTTCGGGCAACTTTAATATACCGAAACCGTCGATATAGGGAATGTTACGCGGTTCTGTAATGCGGCGCGGGGAGTCAAACTTGGCGGCTTGTATCTCCTCGCGTCGGGTCTGTCCCGTCGCTGTTTCTCTGTTGGTGCGCCACGCATATAAGCGCTCTCTTTGTTGTCGGTTTCGCCGTATGACATCGTTTAACGTTGTTGCACTCGTGTGCGTTCGTCACCTTTCTTACCTGTTCAGAACTGTTCAGCAAATCGGCATACTCCGCAACCCTTAAGTAATACCGGCATCCGGCACGGGCCGGGAGGGGCGGTACAGGGGTGCGGCACCATGTCGGAAACCTGGTGTGACGCACGGGGGATCTCTGCTCCTGGTCCTCGTCGCCGGAGGAGTAACCGCCGGCCGGATACTGTCGGATTGATAAACCGGCCGTGTATCTACGCGTATTTACTCCTCCACTCGGAATTACTCGATCGCGCACCGGCCGATCGCGTTGCCGTTCCGGTCCACGATCACGAAGTCCCGATCGCCGTCCTCGATCCGGTCCGCACACCGCCGGAGGGTATCGGCCACTTCGGAGAGGTCAAGGCCTCCGCCGTCCTAGTCCTCGAAGACCGCGTTATCCACCTCGAAGGTGATCGATACCTGCATCTCAATCGTCCTCCGGTAGCATGATCGTGATCGCCGGTCCTCCATTCGGGCCTTCGCCGCCGATCGTCATGATCGCCTTCACCGTCTCCCGCCGGTCGTCGGGCATCTCGAAGATCACCCGGAACGTCACCCGGTCACTATCCGCGCCTCGTCGGGCCGCCACGGCTGCCAGGCTGAGAACGTCCCATAGTCGGCCGGTCGCACTCTGTCCCGCCGGCAGGGTGTCCGGCTCCAGGTCGATATACTCATACCATAGGGTGCCGGTGACGGCTACCGGGATCGTAAACCCGGCCTGCCGGGCTGTGTCGGAAACGTCCACGAGCACGCCATCCGCGATCGCCTGGGATCGGGTGTAGACGCTGATCGGCGGACCGAAGAGGTCATCCACGCCGGGCACCTCCCGGGGTCACGATCTCCAGGTCGCCGGACTCCAGGATCCCCGTCTCCAGGTCCTCGAGTACGTGCGGGTTGTTCACCTGCACCCGCCGGATCCCCGTCCGCCGGGCATAGTCGAAGGCCTCCCGGACCGCCGATCGGAGTGCTTCGCGATCTCCCTGCACCACGATCCGCCGGTGGTATCCCTCCGGGGTCGCCGTGTAGCTGTCCCGCTCGTCAATATAGACCGCCGCAACAAACTCGTTTCCCTCCGTCGCGTATCGGTCAAAGTTGGAGACGAGGAGGTTATCCCCGGTCATCTCTCACGCCTCCGGGGCCTCGTCTCCGAAGGCCTCCGCATAGGTCATCTCGTGTTCGGGTAGGTCCTCGTAATACTGCCGGGCATCGTCGGGGCTCACCGGCTCGATGTGGTCCCGCTCTCCCTGCCGCAGTGAGGTGCGGTGCACGAAGAACCGGCCGGCCTTCGTCCTGTAGAGGTAAGTATTCCGGCCGTTCCGCTCGAAGTTCTGCCCGTCCCACCACCGATCAGTGGCAACCAGGGCGGCTCTCTCCGTATCATACTTCAGTCCGTTGATAATCTGCTCCATGTTCGTTTCTCCTGTCCCCCTTGACATGCCGCCGGGGATGTCCTCGCACCTCCCGGACCGCGTGGTTACGGTCGGCGGCTCAAAATGCGTGGATAAGTCCCGCGTCGATCCTCTCCCGCTGCACCCGGTCCGCGTCGATGACCGGGGCCGCTGCCGGCCGGGAGAGCAGGGCCGCCGTCCTGGTGCCGGCCACAACCTGCCGGACCTGTGCGATCGGGCTCGTGTAGGTCTGTCCCTCGATCCGGAGGGTGATCGCCCGGCCGCTGCGGGAGACCCGGGCCGTCCCGCTCCACCCGATGAACACCTGATCGGTGCTCCGGACCTGCACGAAGGAGACATCCGCCTCTTTCCCGTCGAAGAGGTCCCGGACCGCCGCCGCACCGATCACCAGGTCGCCCGGTCCGTTCCTGCCGTCAATCTCCACCCGGAGGGCGTGCCGGTCGCGGGTGATTCTTCCGGCCTTCGTAAACTGCTGCATGTTTCTTCCCTCTCTGTTGTTATATGTTGTCACAAATAACAATAGGACGAGCAACTATTTATACCTTGTTGTCATATGTTGTTACATATGACAGAGACATACAAGATCACCGTTCAGAAGGGCGGGTTTGTCCAGGAGTCCAAAGGCTACGAGATCGTCACGAAAGAGGTTGCCGGCGGGGGCAACTCCGGCCGGGTCTTTGTGCCGAAGGCCTGGGTTGGTAAGCACGTGCAGATCGTTCTCCTGGAACCGCTCGAAGAGGGCGATCCCGGTGCCTGAGTCGGACCGGCCGCCGGTGCTACTGTGGGCCGGGCTCGATCGGGATCTATCTCCGGAGATCGAGGCTGCGATCTGCGAGGTCTTCCCGGGAGATCCCGAACGAGTCCATCTCGCAACCGTCCGGGTGATGGAGGTTGTCTTGTCCCGGGTGCCGCCGTCGGGCCTCGAAGGGTGCGCCTGGTGCCGGCACTTTGACCGGGCGATAGATTGCCGCCTGGTCAAGGAAGACCGGCCGCCGTGCATTGCGAAACATAACGGGTGCGGCAACTGTCCCGAGTCCACATACCGGGTGCATCGGCTGCCGGACCGCTAACCCCTTCTGTCCCGTGTGCACTGTCCCTTTTTCGGCCGATCGTCCACCCGGACATATGCCAGGTAGGGCCGGCAGGCGATCGGCCGTTATACGCACGATACGTTGACGGTCACGTTACCGATAACGTTCCCGGCCGCGTTATCGCCTCCTCGCGCGTGCGGGTGTGGGTGCCCTACCCCAAATTTCCTGAGGAACCCGGGACACACCCCAGATTTCCGAAGGAACCCGGCGGTTACCGGGCGAGGTCCTCCAGGGCTCCCCGGTCCGGTGTCGGCCTGGTGCCGGTTGCGGTAAACGATTATTCCCCGCAAAAGTGCCGGTGCGCTCGCGGAGCGTGCCTGGTGTCGGCCGGTGTCCCGCCTGCATCAGTAGGGTATGGGGGCTCCCTATAGCGTGACGTAACCGGCCGGGGATCACATGCTGCCAGGCAGACGGCCGGAGGAGTCGCGCCGGAGCCCGGTCCCGTGCACATACCCGTTACATGCCGGCCGGGGCTACTGCTCCCCGCTCCCGGACCACCACCGCCGGATCCGGGAGACCACGCCGCCGGCACGGGGCGGGGGTAGGAGTCGGTGAGTAAGTAAGCTGTTCTCCTGTTGCACCCGGGCGATCTCACCTCGGAGGTATTCCTTATCCGCTCGGAGGTCCGCGATCGTCTGCTCCAGGTAGTCCGCCCGGGTCGTCATCGCCTGCACCTCTGCCATCAACTCCCGGTGCTCCTCCGGTGTCGGTCCCGGTGCGACGGGGTGCAGGGCGTCGGTGCAGGCCTGCCGTATCCATTCCGCCCGGGGGGTACCGGTCCGCTCTGCTTCCTCGTCGATCTGCTCTACGAGGTCGTCCGGCATAGTAAGGGTAAACCGCATAGGGTGATCGTTCCCGGTGTTGACGTATCACCATTCCGGTTCATTCCCGGTGCGGGGCGGTGGTATGGTTGGTGCCGGGGGTATGGAGACATGGGGCGGGAGGAGATCCGCCGCCTATGCCTCAATGTGTGGGCCTCTCCTGCCGTTTCTCCGGGAGGGCGGGCCGGGTGCATGCCGGATTTACGGAGTCCACCCGGGCCGCTTCCTATCTGGTCCCATCCGGCCGGGTGCACGAGTCGGGCGGGGTGTACCTACTCACCGCCTTTGTGCACCTCCCGTACTCACCCCACGATCACCCGGGTGGTATCGGCCGGGAGAAAATGCCAAGTGTAGAAAATGCGGTCGGTCGGGTGCAGGGGTCCGGACCGCCGCATTATTCCGGGATCCGTTTCGGTCTCCGTTTCAGGGTGCCGATCCGATCACATCCGATCAATATTGCAGAGTCCCCCGAATACGGGCGGCCGCCTCCGGTCGGGGGGAGCCCTAACCGGGTGCGTTCCGGGCGTCTCCCGATCCGATCACATTCGATCAATCCGATCAGGTCCTCGCCGGCCGGAGGGGTGCGAGAGCTGCACGGGTCGGGCCGCTGCACCCTTCCCTTTAGGGGCGGAAACATCGAGGGCCGGCCGGCTGGAGGGGGTCCGGGTTTTTCCCGGGACGGCCGGCACGTGTCGGGCTACGGTCCGGGATCCGGGCGCGCTGCGCGGGCGGTTAGGGGCCGGTGTGGTCGCTTACGTGCCGCGTTATGGCGCTTACGTGACGCTCTCCCGGGCTCCACGGGAAACGGCTTTGTTTCCGGTGCATTGTTGCCACTCGTCGCTTCCCCGGGCGGTATGCGTCGGCCGCATATACTCCGGTCTGTGGAGGAACTACGGATAATATGCCGCGTATTCGGGCGGGGGGGTTCCTGGAATGTTGCGATATGTTGCGGGCCGGCCTCGTCGCTCTTCGTCGGTTCGGTGTTTCAGTATGGTTCGCCATGCTTCGCTTCGGGGTGACACGCCGTACTGGCTCGCGATGGCACGGTATGACATACCGGGAGTGCGCCGCTATGCGTCGGTATGCGTCGGGTCGGGGAGCCCGGTATGGCTCGTTATGGTTCGGTTCGCCGGGGGTCGGGGGGTGCGTCGCTTCGCGTCACCTTCCCCGATGGCGCGGCCCGGGCGAGTGGCGCGCTATGGCGCACCTGTCGCGCAATGTCGCGCAATGGCGCGGCCCGGGGGATCCCTCGGGTGTTCCGCTATGTTCCGCTTGACCGGCTCCAGAGGTCCCGGCCGCCTCTCCAGTGGAACGGCTGCCGGGTCTGCTACGTTGGCTTCGCATTGTTTCCCATTGGGCGGGATTTTTTTCAGGGAACCGGGCCGCCTTCCGGGTGCCGGTGCCGGAATACGCGCCGGTAAGGGCTCCGTTAGGGCTCCAGATGTCCCGGTGCCTGTCACGGTATACGGCCTGGTGCAAGTGGCGCGCTATGGCGCGGTTGCTGTCCCACATGCATTGTCCCATTGTCCCACCGTAAAGTATGGGGTCTCCCTATAGCGTTACCTGGAGGTGCGGCCGGTGGGCGCCCCGGAATGTCGGACCGGAGGATCGCCGTTGTGCGTCCGTTGTCCCGCTCACATCGTCCCGCCGGCATCCCGGTAACACTGCTCACAGATGCGCCACGATACCAGGCGGTGCCGCCGGTCACGGGCGGGAAGGGACTCCGTCCAGGCGGCCGGGGCTCCGCAGATCCGGCACTTGTAGGGGTAGGGCTTGCCTTTCTTCGGCGGCTTAATCCGTTCGTAGTCGGCGGGGTCGAGAGGGTCCATAGTCGATGGGTCCGGAGGGCGGACCGGCGGGAGGGGCGAGGGGGTGACACCCGGGCACCTCAAAGGTGCCGTCGGTGACATGCGAGATCGGCCGCTCGGGTCCTGAAAGGGGAGTTCATCCTAAGTCTGAGACGATCCGCGACTCCGGGGACGGCCCCCCTCCGGGTGACATCGTGCCGGCAGGGGCGGGGGTCATCCCCACCGCTCCCGGCAGTACTCGATCGTCTTCCGGAAGGCCTTGCCTCGGAGGGGCTTTCCTTCGTCGGAAAGGATCCCTTCCTTCAGGGCCACCAACTTGATTTTGTCCCCGGCTCTCCATCGGTCCGGACCGCTGAGGTATGAGGTCCACCGTTCGCCGTCCTCGGAGACATGAAAACAGTTGTCCCGCGTCAGGTTCTCCGGAGGTTGATCGGCCTCATCTGCCAGGTCGATCCCCTCCCACTTGCACGGACCGCCGTAGTAGGGGCAAAACTCCGGGGGCTTCGGGTGCCGGTCCCCGTCGAGTACAGATTCATGCTTGCAAATCTCCCCGCAGTCCTCTTTGATACATCGA
>Ga0302248_1002584_pt1 | contig 10779 bp, 9 predicted proteins | sample AAG_UR_Leu_MG_FD_193528 | JGI IMG/M metagenome (GOLD analysis project Ga0302248, IMG submission 193528) | Enriched activated sludge microbial communities from anaerobic digester in WTTP, New Holstein, Wisconsin, United States - AAG_UR_Leu | ecosystem: Engineered > Bioreactor > Anaerobic >... | reverse complement strand
ATGTTGATCTTAAACATATGGATAAGGATCTTCATAAAGATTGGGTTGGGCATGAGAATTCATTAATCCTGGATAATATCAAAAAAGCGGATCAATCCGAATATCCATTGGAGATAATAGTACGCATCCCCATGATACCGGGGGTAAACGATACCGGCTCCAACCTGTCGGCAGTTGCGGAATTCTGCAAATCCATCAAAAAACTTAAAGAAATAGAGTTACTGCCTTACCATCGCCTTGGTACTGATACTTATAAGCATCTGGGAATGGAATATTTATTGAAAGATCTTGCCCCACCATCACAAGAGCACATATCCGAACGGGCAAGGTTCCTGACTGAACTGAATCCGGGAGTTCCGGTAAGGATCAGCAGCGGGTTGGGATGATTGCGAGCAGCTGCTAAGCTATAGGCAAATAAACTATATAGACGGTGTACGATAATTGTATTTGGAATAAATAAATAAAAGATTTTGTGAAGAGAGGAATCAGTAAGAAAAAGCATGAAAATTATTTGTCACAAAAAAGGAAAACGTTGTGCTGAAACATAGAAATTTGATATAATAAAGGTTGATACTTGCAGTTCAAGTATCAACCTAAAAAATATTTATTCTTTATTTCGTGGCTGTTTCGTAACAGCCCTTTTTTTTACCATTCACCTTTAAATTTGTCAATATTGTCTTTGTTTACCTCTACCTGAACAATTTCTGTAACCGACTCTACTTTTTCACCCTTTAAATACTTGGAACAGGTTTCGATAGCTACGAAGCCTTCCTGAGCAGCCGACATAAAAGTAGTACAATCCATGAGCCCATCCTTTATTGCCTGTAGACCGTCTATAGAACCGCCCAAGCCAATGACATAAACCCTTTCTTTAAGCCCTGCTTCTTGTAGTGCCATACCGGCGCCGATAGCAGAGTTGTCATCCTGACAGAATATCAGATCCATATTCATTTTCTTCTGGATCAGGTCTTCAACGATTTTCATAGCTTGCTCTTTTTCCCAGTTGGAGGTCTGGGTATAAACATCCTTTACATTAGACTGCGCTTTGATGGCATTAATGAAGCCTTCACGACGGTTTATCTGTGGAGGTGTACCCGGACGGCCTTCAATCATGACTACGTCGCCGCCTTTATCACCTAACAGCTGAAGAGCAATTTTACCGCAGAGTTCACCTGTCTTGACCTCATTCTGCCCGACATATGATACCAGACCGTCATATTTGCCTGTTGGATCTGTACCTACTGCGTTAGTAAAGGCAAGTATAGGAATGTTGGCTGCTTTTGCGGCATCAACAGCCGGTTTTACAGCTTCTGCATCCACACTACATACCGCTATCATATCAACTTGCTTGGATATGAAGTCTTCTACCTGGGACAGTTGTTTTGCGGAATCCCAGTCCGCATCGGCATATTCGATTTTAACTTTGTATTTTGCTGCAGCCTCATCAATGCCTTTACGAACTGCAACAAAATAGCCTACAGGGCCAGGGATCAGAACGGCAATGGTAGGTGTCTTTGCTTCCGGCACTTCGGCAGAAGGTTCTGCGGTCTCTGTCACTACCGGTTTGCTGCAGCCCACCATCGAGAATATCAGTACCAATACCAGTAGTGTAACCAAAATGGCTTTTGCATTTTTCCTCATAATATCCCTCCTAATTGATTTTTTGATGTAACACTAATACAGTTTTCCTTTACCCACCTCCCTTAATTCGAGTGTCCTACATAATTTGCGGCGAGATATCGCTAAGGTTTATTTTTTCGCCGCAAGAAAATCAAGGTAACAAAAGTCAGTTTCAGCGGAGCTTAAGCTGATTTTGTATAGGACTTCTATCCTGCTATTTTCTTACTGTAGCTGTCAAAGCCAACCGCCGCCAATATGATCAGACCTTTGAATATGTATTGAAAGTATATGTTAACACCCAATAGATTAAAGCTGTTGCTTATAACACTCATGAAAAGCACACCGATGATAGTACGTAAAACGCTTCCTTCTCCGCCCGAAACGCTGGTTCCTCCTATAACAACCGATGCAATGGCATCCAGGTCATACCCCTCACCGGCTACCGGTGTTGCCGTACTAAGACGTGCTGCAAGAACTATACCGGCCAAGGCAGCCATCAGACCATTTATCATAAATACACTGATTTTATAACGATCAATCTGAATCCCTGACAACCGGCTAGCTTCCGCATTACCTCCGACAGAGTATACATAACGCCCATATAGTGTCTTGGTCAGCACCAGATATGCAATGATAATGCCTCCAAAGAATATCAAGACCGGTATTGGAATCTTTAAAAAATACCCATTACCAATATAGTTAAAGGCCTTATAATAGCCGGATATAGGATAACCGCCTGTAAAAAGAAGTAGCGCGCCTCTTACAATGGTAACCATTCCCATGGTGGCAATTAACGAGGGTATATTGATTTTTGCTACCAGTATGCCGTTCAAGAAGCCTATAGAGCAGCCTACGGCCAACGCAACCAGAATACTACCCAAAAGACTCTGCCCATATCCAAGCAAGGTCAGTACCACGGCTCCGGAGAAAGCTGCAATAGCACCAACAGACAAATCGAAGTTCCCCGACAGGATCACAAAGGTCATGCCGGTTGCAATGATGCCAATGATGGAAGATTGCCGAAGCAGGTTCAATATGTTTTTCCCGGTTAAAAATGCCGGAGTGGCCAGGCTTATGATTAGGCATAACAGGACAAACCCGATAATAACGCCATAGTCTCTTAGGAGGAAGTATTTTTTTACCTTTTCTTGTTTTATATTCAATGAATCCATAAGAACGCTCCTTTCCAATTGCTACTAACCGTGCAATACTGCATATCCTATTTCCGCTGTATTTGCTGATGTCATTTCCAGTTCCCTGACAATTCGTCCGTTGTGCAGCACCAGTACCCTGTCAGATAGCCGGGCTACTTCCTCCAGATCCGAGGAGACAAAAATGACCCCCATGCCTTTGTTTGCAAAGTCCACTATTATTCTGAAGATATCTTCCTTAGCAGCCACATCAATGCCCTTGGTAGGCTCATCAAAAATGATTATCTTCAATGCCATATCCAGCCATTTTGAAACTACTACCTTCTGTTGATTGCCTCCACTAAGGCTTCTCACCTTGATGAAGGGTCCGGCAAGCTTGATGCCCAAACGCTCTTTGACACTCTGCATAAAAGCCAGCTCCGATTTACGACTGAGACATCCCCTTTTCAGCATGCGCTTCAGTTGTATAACTGTCGCATTTTTGTATACCTCCTGCAGTTGAATCAATCCCAGATTTTTTCTATCCTCCGGTACCAAGCCAATACCGGAATTAATAGCCTGTAAAGGCGATTTAATACCCACCTTTTTCCCTTCAATGTAAATATCTCCGCTGTATCCATGTTCTGCACCGAACAAGGACATACAAAGCTCAGTCCTGCCGGAGCCTACCAAACCGGCCAGACCCAGTATCTCACCCTTGTAGAGCTTGAAGCTTACCTTTTTTAATTTTTTTCCTAAGCTTAAGTCCGATACAGCCATTACCACCGGTTCGGCCTTATAGCTGCGCCGTTCCCGCAGTACAGTAATATCTGTCAAAGCATCCCTGCCTGTCATTTTTGCAATTATGCCTCTCTTGTCAATTTCCTCGGTATTGTATGTCCCTACCAACAGTCCATCCTTCAGAACTGTAATACGGTCAGCTATTTTTAACACCTCATCCAGCATATGGGATATATATAGTATAGTTTTGCCCTGCCTTCTGAGGTTAAGAATAATTTCAAAAAGCTTGTTTTTCTCACTTTCGGTCAAAGAGGTTGTCGGTTCGTCCATAATTACGATCCGGGAATCAGTCGAAACCGCCTTCATGATCTCCAGCATCTGCTGCTGTGCAATACTCAGCCGGTTCACCCTGGCATGGATAGGTATATCGAAGTCCAATAAATCACCGATTTCCTTATAAACCTTCTCCATTTCCTTTTTGTCCAGGATACCGTTTTTATGTTTTTCCCGGCCCAAAAAAACATTGGAAACTGCATCCATAGTGGGCACTAGGCTCAACTCCTGATAGATAACAGCGATACCCTTACTGCGTGCTTCATTTGGTGAGCTGACCTCCAAAGGTGTTCCATTCAGGAAAAGCTTACCTCCATCGGGGCGATGGGCTCCTCCAATGATTTTTATAAGGGTGGATTTGCCCGCTCCGTTTGCGCCCAGAATTGCCATGACCTCTCCCTTTCTAATTTCAAGATCTATATTCTTTAGAACCTTGACTCCACCATAGGATTTGCAGATTCCTTCCAGCTTTAAAATCGACTCCAATTCATGTCACCTCCCCCCAGATTCAACAGCTGCGCTTCCACAGCTTTAAGATTTTCCGTCGGGGCATCCATCATATCCCAGGATAGTGAGATTCCCCTGAGCCTATTTCGGCTGAAGATAGCTACACTTTCGGCTATGTAATCCGGAAACACATCTGCAATACCTTTTTTGCGATTCACCTCAAAGCCCACGAATATTTTGTGGAAATCCGGCAGCTGCTGCAATGCTTGAAGCTCACGAACCAAAAAGTTCTCTGGAAAAGCTTTCTCCCTTGCGGCTTCAGCCATTGCTTGTGCATACAAACTGTCTGATCCGGCAAAATGGAATATGCCAGCCATACCCTCTGTCTCATATGGCATTCCCGCAGGTGCCAGGGTCCGACGATAAAACATAGGTTTGACAAAATCGCTGCAAGAAAGCAACTTGCTTATATCCTGACCTACAAACCAACCCAGATGAGGGGCAAAGGTATCCACCCCCACCTCCAGACCTTTATCCTTAAGGTATGTGCATAAGCAGCCAACTGCCTCGGTAATGCTGAGGTTTTTAAAATCAAAAAACATCTCCAGCAGGGGATTCTCCATAGCATATTTAAAACCGTCATAATAATTGAGACCTTCCGTATATCGCGCTTTTCCTATTTCCGCGCTTAGTTCCATTGCAGCTATAGTCTCTTTTAGTGCAGTAACATTTATTCCCTGTTCAACCATCTTCCTGCAGCAATCCTCGCAGAAGCAGCTGAATACAGCATTGATGCCATTGGAAAAGGAAGGATACCGTATCTTATCAAGAAACACCCCATCAATAGGAAGTTGACTGAATTCTTGCTCATAAATGTCCACTATATTTTGCCGGTTTCCTTTGTTGACCGGACAATAAAATTCAAAGCTTTCTCCCTCTTGAAGCTCTTTATTTGCGACTTCTCTACCGAGATAATCCAATACCGGTTGAAAAGGCTTAAAATACGCCAGTTCTGAGAAAACAGGAAGCCAAAGCACCAGACTTATCCCTTTATCCCTGAGGTATTCTCTCAATTGTTGGTAGAACAACTTTTCATTGCTCCAGCCTACAATTACACGCCTCACCTTCAAATGCGCCAATATCCAATCCAGCTTGGCTTTCACCTCTGTAAAGCTTACCTGTTGGCGATCAAAGCCTCCGGAAAAAATCTGTACATTGATCTCCATTTTCCCTTGATTCATATGCCCTTTCCCTCCATTTTCCATATCAAGCAACTGAATACATGCTTACTTTGTAATAGTCACTTTGTTTAGCCCTCTTGGGTGATCCGGATCATTTCCCTTCAATATAGCCAGCTGGCAGGCAAATTGCTGTGTAATGACAATGTTCAGGAATGCTGCTATTTCATCATTTGCGGTGTCTGGGATCCTGAAGGCTGTACTTCCCAGTTCCAGGGCTTTATCATCGTTAGAAATAATTATCATCTCCGCTCCAACTTCTTTAAGCTTCGCTACCATTTCTAACACATGACTGTATATAGAACCCTTGGGTATAAAAACAATCACAGGCATCCCCTTTTCCAGCATAGCAAAAGGACCATGGTAAAAATCTGATATAGCATACCCTCTTGCCCTGACATAGCTTGTTTCTTGTATCTTTAAAGCTGTTTCCAGAGCTATGGCATAGTTTACTCCTCTTGCCAGTACAAAGCACTCATCGATATACCTGTATCTTTCTGTTTTAGTCTTGACTTCCTCCGAGGTCAGCAGGGTTTTAGCAACCAAATCAGGAAGCTTGAACAACTGTTCCAATTTAGCATGATCATCTGCCCATTCAGCAGATATAATTGAAAGAATAAGCATTTGCGCCAGAAATGTTTTGGTTGCAGCAACACTTTTTTCCAAACCGGCTTCACAGGAAAAGTGGTAAGTCGCTTCTTTGGCAATCGGTGAGTTGCAGTCATTGGTTATGCCTACCGTTATACAGCTCTGTTTTCTCCCATGCCTCATAACCTCTATAACATCCTCTGCCATGCCTGACTGTGATATTCCAATCATCAGCGTATTTTTATACTTGATTTTCCCTTCATATACCGTTGTTACTGACGGAGCAGATAGGCTTATCGGTATACCGTTTGCAATCTCAAAAACATACTTGGCAAACAAGCCTGCATGATCTGATGTACCTCGTGCAGCAATACAAATCAAATCAAGCTCAGATTTTTTAATAAACCTAACAAACTCTTTTATTTTCAAATAATTAGCATCAAGACACCGTCTGAGAGATTCCGGCTGTTCCATTATTTCATTCCACATCAAAGACATTCAAGTTATCCCCCTATTTTAATTAATATACTTTATTAATTAAATGGATCTGCTAAACATTTCTATGGCTATATTGATACCACCTGCCACCGGACAGGAAGCAACTTCTGAAAGACGGATATTTTTCAATTTGCAGCCCTCTTCCAGATTACTCTGCATAACAGCTCTAAAAAAACTATTATTAAACATTCCCCCTGCCAAAACAATGTCTATGGCCTCTTCCTTGAAAAAATCCAGCTTCCCATATACGGCATTTACCAGCATTGCAATATAGTCGGCCGCTTTCCTGATTATCTTCAAAGAATATTCATCGCCTTCTGTTGCAAATTCCACAACCGTTTTTGCCACAGCAGCGATCTGATAGACTTCCAATGCCGATACGGCATGGGGCAATTGATCGAAATCTTTAAGACGAAAATAGTCTTTGACCTTTTCAAATACTTTTTTATACCCATAACAACCATCACAGTATAAAAGCGCCTTTTGAATTACCTGAGTCCCTATCCAATAGCCTGATCCCAGGTCACTAATGTTGTTACCCCAGCCACCGGCCCTGCATTTTTTTCCTGCTATATCAAAGCCATAGACAATTGAACCTGTACCGCAAATAACAACAATGCCAGGTGCCTTTCCCGATTCAAAAAAAGCCAGTTCAGAATCATTGCACATATATATCCTGCTATTATCCAGGTATAGTGGTTCCAGCATATTGGCAAAAACCTGGTAATCCGGTTCGGAATCACAGCCAGCCAAACCCAATACGCAACCCTTTATCTGCTCCCTTGTTATACTGAAGACTTTTTGAATTGTCAGGAACCCTTTCAATAGGTTTTTCCGGGCTGTTTCCTCCCCTATGGTCTTGTAATTCGTACTGCCGGTTAGAATGAATCTTCGTGAGCAGTCCTGCAAATTATAAACACAAAAAACTGTTTTGGTTCCCCCACCATCAACAGAAATCAAATATTCATCCAACATCGTTTTTATTATCCTCCATTCTACAGCTTACAACTAAAATCCATAATCACCAAGCTATACCCCCATGCCTTTTACCAGTTGAAGTTTTGAAGAGGTATTTGATATACACAGGTTCACTATACCGAATATCCCGGAAGTCATACAGTTATCATCCATAAATATGGGCATATCTTCTTCGTTAATTAATAAATCAACCTTACCTCTCAAATCGTCAACGAACTCTTTGTTGACGATTTCTCCGCTTAACACAATTACCTGAGGGTTTAATATGCAAACCAGGTTATTTATACTGAAGGATAAAAGCTCAAGGAGCCTACTGTAAACCGCTTCTTTCTCCTGCTGCATTTCAGCTCTCTTAAGACTTTGAATCAATTCGCTTATCTTCTGCTCCAGAATGCCTCTTGTCTTGATATATTTACGATCCGATTCCGAGGGTCTTTCAACCAGCATGTATCCCAATTCTCCCGAGAAACTCTTAAAACCTTTGAACAATTTCTTGTTGACAATGATACCGGAGCCCATACCTTTTCCAAGATAAATATATACTATATCGCTATACTGCTGTTTTAACTCATTGTGATAAAAGCCTACGGTTGTTAGCTTCACATCGTTTTCAACAAAGGTACTGATTTTATATTTCGTCTCAATTATTTCTTTAAGCTTGATACCTTCCCATTCCGGTATAGTCGGAATGTTGGATATTATATCTGTCTCTTTGACAACACCGGGTACACCAATACCAATAGCTTTTGCATTGTCCTTGGTATGGCTCAGCAAATCGTCTATCGCCTTATAGGTGCTTTTCAATGCGGACACTTTTGTCGATGTATCCACAGGTACTGTACATTTATAGACAATTTCTCCGATGGCATTCACTACAGAGCATATATAAGAATCATTCATGAAATACAATGCCAGGATATAACCGGAGTTTTCATTTACCACGTAGAACTGCGCTTTTCGGCCTAGTCCGGAACCCACTATCTCTGATGTTTTGATTCTGCTGCTCGAAAGCAGAGTATCAACCACCTTATTGACCGTAGGAAGACTCAAGCTTGTTATTTTCGACAGCTCCGGCTTTGAAATCGGCCCTTTTTCTGCTATTATGGATTCAATAATATCTATATTGACCTCTTTAATGTACTGTGGTTGACCTATCATTTTTTTCATTCGAGTTCCCTACCTTTAATTAATAAACTTTATTAATTAATATAATAACGACTATTTTAAGCGTTGTCAATATATTTTGGAAAAATAATGAAAAATAATGGTGCCGGCTTGTTAACCTAGCTTCATATCCTATTGGCTCTAACCTTAAACTCCACGTCAGCTATCCTCCATGTAATAGTATCCACTGTAAAGGTATAGCGTATTTTGGTTATATAGTCCCCATCAGATGGGTCCTTCCATTCTTGAGTTTCTTCATAATAAATCGTTATAGTGTCCTTGCCATTTTTTATTTCAATTTTATCTGTCATCGCCTTATCAAGGGTTTGGTATGTATAAGCAGATATATACATTCTCATTAAAGACTGTTTATTATCATATAACCTTTTAGCCATAAGCTCTTTCATTAGCTTGTCATCCCAATAAAGTACCCCTTCCTTTCTGAATTTATTGCATATCTCAATAGCTTTCTTTTCATTTTCATCAGTTATGCCTTGAATTACCTGCTTTGCTTCCTCTGACAGGTACCAATTCTTTACAGCTTCTTCTCTGAATTTAACCAAATCCCTGGTATCTTCAGGAAACGCACTTTTATTTGTCTCCGGGTTCAAGGTAACAAAAACAACCTCTTTTTCATTCAACTGCTTGTGAAAAACCTTTGCACATAGTGATATTTCTTCATCCAATGCGCTTAAATGGTTCCCCTGCACTACACAGATATCAGCCCTTTTACTATTTTTATTTGCTGCTTCTACAAATGCAGATGTTTGTTCTGTAATACCTTCCAGATGGCTGTCTGACTCAACGAACATGAAAAGAGGTGTTATTACGGATTGAGTATATTTGACAGGCAACCTGATACCCATTTCCTCTTCATTGTCAGGGTTAAACGGAAGAATATCTTTCAATCCGGGATTAGCGTTTAGATCAACCCTTAAGTCCAAGGGAGCTCCCCCCAAAAGATGCCACCGCCCTGTATGGGGAAGGCCTCATGGCAGTAAAAATACAGGCAGCTCCTCCTACACTATGACCTGCAAGAAAAATATTTTTTTGTCAATATATGGCTGATTAGCAAGATATTCACCTGCTGCAATAATATCATCAACTTCGCCATGCAGAAATTCAAAGCAACCCGGATTACCATTTTCACCCCTCAACATTGGAGTCATCACAACAAAGCCTAAGTTCATGAATTCTTTTGTTTGATCCCAGTTATCCTCTCTGAAAGTAAAGTCCCCATGCACATATACAACTGCCGGATTTTTTTTACTTTTATCTATGTATTTTGATACCCAGGCTTTGAGTTCAAGCTCTCCTGATTTATATGTGATTTCTTCAGCATCATCTGTAATTTTTATATCCTCATACTCCTGAGGTGCGGGACCTGTTTTGGTCAGCGTTGTTTTAAAGGTAGACCGGACAGCTTCATAATCACTTTTCCCATCGCTGCTAAATATAACCTTTGAACTCACATCTTTGTAATAGGCATAACCAATAAAAATAAACAAAGCTAAAAAAGATACCGAAAATATCCAATAGAACCTTTTCGCTTAAAACCCTCCTAATTAAGCTAGATTTTGCCTTACATTTTACATAAATTACATTTTGTACAAAAATACCATATCTCTGTGCTAAGCTCAAAGAAATTTATAGTACACGACGCAGGAGTTTCGCACTTATCCACTAAATCTACTATTCTTGCTGCTTAGTCTGCACATACCAAGTCCAAAATAAAAACACCGCAATCTCTTGCAGTGTCATGTTTTACATATGGTGCACCTAGAGGGAGTCGTCGCCTGCTGCGCTTTGCTTGCATGCTATTACGTCGCCTTATGGCTCCTTACAATTTGCTAAAAATGCCCGCACAGGGACATTTTATTAACGCAAATTGCCCTCACGGGTTCGACTCCATCATTTATAAAATAAAAAACCGCCGATTTATTAAGCAGTTATTTCAAAAAATGGTGCGCCTGAAGGGAGTCGAACCCCCGGCACACGGATTAGAAGTCCGTTGCTCTATCCAACTGAGCTACAGGCGCATA
>Ga0302248_1002575_pt1 | contig 10817 bp, 6 predicted proteins | sample AAG_UR_Leu_MG_FD_193528 | JGI IMG/M metagenome (GOLD analysis project Ga0302248, IMG submission 193528) | Enriched activated sludge microbial communities from anaerobic digester in WTTP, New Holstein, Wisconsin, United States - AAG_UR_Leu | ecosystem: Engineered > Bioreactor > Anaerobic >... | reverse complement strand
CTCCGTCGCTCCCACGACCATACAAACTCGAGTCGTTCGTCCCGGTATGCTGCCCGTCCTTCCCCCGTATCGGCTCGATTATACGTAGCTCTGGCATCGATCAGCCCCCTATACCTGTCTGCCCATAGGCAGCCGGTAAACCGCGGAATGTCCCGTCCCATCCACCCCCACGAAGTACATCCACCCCTCGAAAAGCACCGCCTTGTAAGCACCGTGTTCGAAACGGCTGTCGCCGGCCAGGTCGAGCGCGAGCCTGCCAGGACCGAACCGCACTCCATCCTCGCTCTCGGCCAGGAATGTACGGTACCGCCCTTTCTCTTCATCCCGTCCCGTGAATAGCATCCGCCACTTGCCCTCCGCGATGTAGACGAACGGCGCGAATCGTGAGTTGCGGTAGCCTTCGCCCGGATCGACTCGGAAGTCACCGTTGACCTTGAGGCGGTCCTCGGTCGGCCCTTCAGCCAGGTACATGTCGTCCCCCTGGCATCCCTTGGACCCAGCCGAGAAGTACAGCCGCACCCGTTCCCCGTCAGGCACCAGGCAAGGGCTGCCCTGGAGCTCCCGTCGGTCGATGGGCTCGATCAGGGGCTGCTCCCGCACCTCCCACTGCGTCAGGTTCCGACTGGTGGCCGCATATATCCGGCTGGCCGATGCAAACGGCGGCAAGGAGCGCACGAAATACATCCGCCAACCGCCATCCGTCGCCACCACCCACGGTCGGCACACCGAGCTCCTCATGGCTATCGCCGGCTCGTGGTCGAGGTCCCATCCGGAGCCGTCGTCCTTCTGGCGGGCCACGAATATCCGGAACTGCCGGTGCCGGGGGACGCTGCCATCCGGATCGAGGTCGCACCGGCAGTAGAAGAGGTAGACATCCGCCCCGGTTCGCATCAGGAACGGCGTGTGCACGGCCAACTGGCCATGATCCGGCCCCAACACCAGTTCGGGCATAGCTCCGATCGCCACGGCTCCTCCAGCGCTTCGCGCCACCTTCGGATGCCTCACTACATCTATTGTATCTACATCTCTCAAGCGATCATGTCAACGACAAAACCCCCAAATCCACCGAGCTCCGGACTTCCCCGGCGCGTTGCCCTTACAGGAAGACCTCCGTGCCTTCCCAGTTTCGGGGGTGCCACAGGTGCAGCACGCGCATGCCCGGGACGAAGGCCGGCCGGACGCCCTGTTCCTTCTCCAGACGTTCCAGGAACCTCACGTCGCTGGTGGCGATGCTGTCGAACTCCTCCGGGTAGCCGGTCTTCTCCATGACCTGTCTGGGCACCACCTGGCAGTAGCCCAGGATCCCGCGATGTCCGTCGGGTTCCTGGTTGTCCTCAAGGGCCAGTTCATCGAAGTTGGCGACCGGGTCGACGAGGCCCGCCACGATCCGGGCGGTGGTTTCGGGGGAGAGAAGGTTGCGGTACACCCCGAGCGCCCGGGCGGGGTTCTCGCGCGAGGCGACCGTCATGGCCCTCACGAAGAACGGCGGCACGACGATATCGCAGTCCGCGGCCATAACCGTGGCGCCCCGTGAGCACTCGAAGGCCCGGGCGATCATCCACCCCCGGTTCCGGCGCATGGATTCGGGCACATCCACCCGGACCACGTTCACCCGCGGCGCGGCGCGCTTGAAGGTGCCGAGGTAATCCGCCAGCCCGTCCGGGCTCTGGGGGTTGGCGATCACCACTTCGAAGTCCTCCTGGGGAACGTCCTGCCTCGCCCAGGAGTTGAGGAAGATGCGCAGTCGCTGGAGGTACTTGTAGCAGCAGACCAGCACCGAGAACTTCAGCGGGGCGTCGCTCACCGGCTCACTCCCTCGCCTTGCCAAGGGCGTCTTTAAGCGCGCCCATGGCCAGGTCCGCGCAATGCCCCTTCCCCAACGGCAGTCCTCCGAGGAGTCTGTCTACATCTTCCCGCGTGAGGGCTTTGGCTTCCTCCAGAGTGCGCCCTTTGGCGAGTTCGGTGAGGGCCGACCCGGCGGCGATCGCGCCGGGGCAGCCATAGGTCTGGTAGCTGATCCCGTGGATGCGCCCGGCCTCGACCCGGATGTAGATCACCATGTAGTTGCCCCGGCCGGGCACACCCTCGGAGCCCACCGCGGTGGGCGAATCGAGAACGCCTACATTACGCGGGCGGTTGAAATGATCAAGTGTCTGTGGGCTGTAACTCAAAACGTTCCCTTTCGCCGTGTCTTTGCCCCGCGTTCCCCTCCGCGAGCGTCCTTCGACTTCAGGGTGTCTTCCCGGCACTACCGGCCAGGACCTGCCTGCACAGGCCGATGGTCTCGTCGGCGGAGCGCTCCCAACTGAACCGGCTGGCGTGGTCCTGAAGCCGCTGGCGGTCCTCTCCAGTCATGCTCCGCCCCAGGGCCTCGATCACGGAGGCAGCCAAGGCCTTGGCATTGTCGGCGGCAAAGCGGCGGGTCAGGCCATCGGCAGGCACGACCTCCTTGAGGCCGCCAGTGTCCGCGGCGGCCACCGGGGTGCCGCAGCACATGGCTTCCAGCGCCACCATCCCGAAGGGCTCATATCGACTGGGCACCACTATGAGGCTGGCGGCCCTGTAGGCCGCTGCCAGCACCGGCCCGGACAGGTGACCGAGCAATCGAACCCTGCCCTCCAGCCCCTTGCTCTTCGCGGTCTTCAGGATCTCGTCCTTAAGCACGCCCTCGCCGGCGATAGCCAGGCGGGTCGCCGGTCGTTGCGCGAGGATCTGGGGCATGGCCTCGACGAGCACGTCGACGCCCTTCATCGGCGAGAGCCGCCCAACATAGAGCAGAAGCTTCTCGTCAGGCGCAGCCAGGAGCGCCCTGAAGTCCGGCAGATGGCAGTGGGCATGGAAGCGGCGGGGGTTGACGCCGCAGGGGACCACGGCGAGCTTGTCGGCAGGGAACTGATAGTAACGGGTCAGTTCCGAGGCCGTGAAGCGGCTGTTCGCGACCACGGCATTGGCATTGGCGCAGGCCCAGGCCTCCATCTCGGCGATGTAGATCTGCTCGGGATCGAGCTTGTTGCCACGCTTGCCCGGCTCGGTGTCGTGCATGAAGAACACCCAAGGCAGGCCCTGGCTCGCCTTCAGAGACTTCGCTGCCAGCGCCCCCAGCCAATCGTGAGTCAGGAGCACATCGAATGGCCCATGATCGCGCATGACTTCAAGCGCCCGCTCCACCAGCCACAGGTTGTCGAGGACGGCGTTGGACACCCAGCGATAGTGGTCGAGTTCCTTGCGCTCGGTGACCAGATGGACGCTGACGCCATTGGCCTGAATCAGGGGCTTCCCGCTGTCGTAGTTCTGCGTGACCACGTGCACTTCCGCCCCGGTCGCGGCCAGGGCCTCGGCAAGTTCGGACGCGTATCTCCCCAGTCCATAGCCTCTGGCCGGAGGGTACTCCGTCGCCAGCATGAGGAGTCGGAGGTGTCCGGCATTGCCCGCCTGGCGCCCAGCGGCTGGCCTGAGGCCTGCGCCAGGGCGGATGGACTCGTACCTGGCGTCCTGCTGCTTCTGCCGAGCCAGGGTCTTCGGATGCCTTATGAAGGCATGGGACCAGATCGTAACCGCGCGCGGATCACGCTCCAGCGTTTCGGGCGTTTCATGCACCGGCCGCTTCCAGCGCACATCGCGGCGCAACAGCCTGAACTGGGGATCCAGGCTGCGGACCTGGTCGGGGGGCTTGCCGCGGGCGCGTTCGAGCCCTTCCGGCGTCCACTCCTCCCGCGCCAGGTCGTTCACCAGCACGCCATCCAGGAAGTTCAGGCGTGGGAAGCCGCAGACGCTCTTGCCTCCGCGGCGCATGTCCAGCAGGATGTCCTGCAGGCTTTCCAACAGGCCCCTATCCAGCCGTTCGTCGAGGTCCACATGCAGCACCCACCCGGAAGCGCATTGCTCCTGGCCGAAGTTCCTCTGGGCGGCGAAGTCCCCGGCCAAGGGCCGCTCGAAGACCCTGATCTTCTTCCGGTCGAAGAGCGTGGGGCCCGCCGCTATTTCCTTCGACGAGTACGCGTCCACTGCGGCCACGCATTCGGGCTGCGGGCCGTCGGCCACGAACACGACCTCATCGAAGAAGGGTTCGAGATGATCAAGGAACGGGACCACGTGCTCCGCTTCCCGGCCGAGCAGGGCGACGAGCGCTATGGGTTCTCTTCTGGGGACGATCGGCTTGAGCCCATGGTCGTGGCGCACCGAACAGCCCCATCGGCGTATGAAGTTGCGTTCGTTCTTGGAGTTCGTGGCCTGCCACTCGGAACTGTCGCCGGCGACGCCGTCCTTCTTCCTGGATCCACGACCGGCGAAATGATAACAGAAGGCCGACCAGCTCTGCCGGAACCGGTACCCGGCCAACGCCATGCGATTGAAGAGGTCCGAGTCCTCCCGGCTCTGTGGCGCAAAGGCCGGATCGAGTCCGCCCACGGCCAGGAAGTCATCGCGATAGCACATAACCGGCGCGAAGATGCCTTCCGTGAAGTGTCCGGGCCTGGTCTGACCTTCTGCAAACTCGAGAAAGTCCCGCTCCCGAAACTCTTCCGGCTCCAGGCCGCAGTCCCGCACGATCTTGAATGCCGCCGGGCCGAATATGGGAGGTTCGATCCTTGTGCAGGTGCATACCGTGCCCGGTTCCAGGTAACGAGCCGTCTCGACGTCCGCGGCCTTGGCGAAGTACATGTCCGAATGCACCAGCCACACCACGGGCGTCCTGGCATCTGCCACCAGCCGGTTATAGGCGCCGACGATCCCCAGGCGCTCCGGCCCCTGGTGCAGCTCAAGCTCGTATCCGTACCTGGAGCGGTTGGCCTCAAGCCACTCTCTGCTGCCATCGGTCGAGGCATCGTCCAGGACCGTGACCACGTGGTCCTTTCCGGTGAGGTTCTCGCGGATGGACCGCAGGCAGAGCGGAAGGAACCGCAACGTGTTCCGCCCGGCGATGAGGATGCTGAGTTCAGAACTCATCCGGGGCCCCCTGGTGACTTGCGCCAGACCCTAAGGCGGGGAGCGAGGTCGGGAACTGCGAGACAATAGCCGGGGGCGTCCATCCCGACCGGCTGGCCGGTGAAATCGTGCATGCAGAGCGCCCCGCCGGGGGTTACATAAGGGGCAACCGTGGCAAACTCGAAAGCGACGTTTTCTGAGGAGTGGTCGCTGTCGTGCCAGAACATGTCGACGTTCGCTACCTTGCGGCAGAGGTCGGGGAGCCGGTCCCGGCTCAGACCCGTGGTGAGATTCCAGCGTTCCTTCAGGCCGGCAATGATGTTCTTGCCTGGGATGCCGTCCTGCGTGGCATTCCAGGCGGTCTTGTGCGAACCGTCGGAACTCGTGGGGCCAGAGTCCACGGAGTAGAGTTGCCCGTGCCGGTTTCGATGAAGCGCCCAAAGAATGAGCTCGGTGGAGCAGCCGTTCTGGACCCCTGTCTCGACCACCACTGCCGGCCGCAGGGCTCTGGCCAGGACGTAGAGCCATGCGCCGTATGCTTCAACCGCCTCGGCGGATCTGAGTCGTGCCGACTCCCAAGGGCATTTGCCATCGAGAGCGGTTTCCGCCTGAGACAGCTCCTGCTCGATGAGCGCCAATTGTCGGGCATCGAGCAGTCCGGCGTTCACGAAATGGCTCGCAGTCGGGGTGTCGGTCAATTTCATCCGCGGCCTTTCCCACTGTGGTCCTGGCTGCCAGCCGCGCTCGGCGGCCTCCAGGCCGCCACCGCCCCCATGTCTTTGGGGCGCTCGGCCAGCTTTCCGGTCACTCCATGGGCCTCCCAGACATGGAAGGCGACGCCGTTCCGATCCAGCCAGAACCGAACCAGCGCAGAAAGGGACCGGAACCCCTCATCATCGATCTTGCCGTCGTGCAGTTCCCCGCACAGCTTCTTCACGATGCCGATGCTGCCTTCCCGGATCATCTTGGCCAGCACCTCGTACTCGGCCCCTTCGATGTCGAGCTTCAGGATGACCTCGTCATGGGAATCGAAGCTCTCGCGCAACCATCTCGACAAGTCGATGCTGGGCACTCCTATGCTCGGGCCTTTGCCCACCCCGCCGCAGGTCTTCGAGGCGTAGGCCGACGAGCCGTCGGACCATTCCGTGGAGATGTGCAGGTCCTTGATGCCATCGTCGGTCCAGACCAGGGCGTTGTGGACGATTACCGAGTCGTCGTCCTTCCAGAGCCGGGCCAACTGGTGGGCCAGGTAGGGCACTGCTTCGAAGGCCACCACGCAGGTGTCCTGTCCGTACAGTTCCTTGGCCCTGACGATCGACTCGCCGATGTGCGCGCCGCAGTCTATGAAGTAGCGCTTGCGGCCCCGCGGGACCGCCGGGCCTGCCTTGGGCCGCCCCCAATCGGGCTCCACGCCGATCTTCCTGCGCAGGAAAGTCCCCATGAACGGCGGCCGCGGGAAGACCCCCGTGTCTTCATGCGTCTGTGCCCACTTCGCTCCGAACCAGCGCGCGTTCCAGGCTGCACGCACCGGATTGGCGGCGCCCTCGTCGCGTCTGGCGGAGTATCCGCCGGAACGCAGCGCGTACCTGTGAATGAAGTAGTCCGCGCCAGTCATGCTCCCGCGGGGGTTGCCCTCCTCCGCACTGCGCCAATCGTGATCTTTGTTGAACCCCAGGACCCATCGCAGCCGGGCCTCGGCCATGCGTGCCACGTAGTCGTTATCCTCGTAACCATGGCTGCCCAGGAAACGTTCGTCCAGAAGCCCGATCTTCTCCGGCACCGTCCGGCACATCACGAAGGCACCGAAGTTGTTCATGACCGCATGCGCAGCGAATTCCCGCTGGAAACGAACGTAATACTCCCACCAGCCGGGCTTCACCACGAAATCGTCGTCGAAGTTCACCAGAAAGTCCCGTCCGCACTCCGCGAACTGCCGGTTCCTCAGCCAGCCTATGCTCCGGGGATTCGTCCAGCCGGACTTCGGCCCCAGCCTTTCCGTCGGGACGGGCAGCAGTCCCGGCATGTTGGCTTTCAGCCAAGCCAGCCCGGCAGGTTCCTCCGGATGATCGGCGTCGTTGACCTCGACCACCCGCCAATTGGGGAAATGGCTTCTTACGTGGCCGGCGGAATCGTCGTCGGAGTTGTTGAGGATCACAACTCGGCCGAGGTCCTTCGGCCCGGTTTCATCGATGCTCGCGAGAAGGTCCGCAAGGTATCCCTTGCGGTTCCGGGACAGGATGACTATGCCCGCATTCTGCGGATCGAGCTCCAGGTTGCATGGAGCCGAATCGCCGTGGTAGAGCACGCCGGCCTCGGCGCCGAGGGTCTTCACCTCTCCGCCTCGAAGCCTCGGATCGGCCGAAACCACCGTCCCCAATGAAGGTCGTTCCGTGTTGCCCGATGCCGGATCCTCGTGAGCCCCATTCGCAATCTCGCCCAGGGTGGCGAACTTCACGCCACGCCGCGCACCTGTCTTGAGGAAGGCCCTGACGCGCTCGAAAAGCGCCCGGTCCCACCCGTTCGTCGTCCGCCCCTCCGGCGCCACATGCGAATGAAGGACCACCAGCCCTTCCCGCGGCCATGCGCCGAGTTCATCGATGGAGTAGAGGTACGGGAAGCGCAACAGCTTGCCTCCGGCCAATCTCGACACGTTCTGGCCGATGACGTGGTCGGCGACATATTGGAAATGCCGGTCGAAGACGCGGTAGGCCGACGGCTCCAGGAACCATCCCGGCGGCCGTACGCCTGCGGGCTTGTGGCCAGCGAGCGCAAAGGTCTCCACGCTGGCCCGGATGGTCTCTTCCAACCCCTCCGGGGAGGCTCCCCGGAACTCCCCCGGGTCAGGGCTATCGGTTTCCGTAGCGTGCAGGTGCCCGTGGCAGGCGATCTCGAAACAAGGCTGTTCAAGCAGCCATCCCAGCCAATCGAGATGCGCGGACAGGGGCCAGCGGCCCTGCCAGTCGGTCGGTGTGAAGAGGGTGAACTTGGCCCCGAATTCCTTGTGGAGTTCCAGGAACATCCCCAGGGTGTCGGCCTCTCGCCTGCCGCCGAAGCCCGGTGCCGGCCTGACATCGTCCACGGTCACTGCACAGCAGAAGCCACCCAGGTCAACCGGTACGAACTCCGGCTTTACGTCCGCCGCCGCAGCCGGGGCCGCTTTCAGGACAGGGTGAAGCACCTCGCCGATGACTTCAAGCGTGGCCTGGGCTGTCTTGTCCCAGCTGAACCCGGAGGCCCGTTCTCTGCCCCGTCGCGAGTAACTCTGGCGCAGCCCCTCGTCCGTGGCCATCCGCTCGATGGCCTCCGCCCAGCCGGCTTCATCCTGAGGATCGAGGAGAACCGCGGCGTCTCCCGCCACTTCGGGAAGGCTGGCGGCATTGGAGGAGATCACCGGAACGCCGGAGGCCATGGCCTCCAGCACCGGCAGGCCGAACCCTTCGTGGAGCGAGGGGAAGCAGAAGACCAGCGCCCCGGCATACAGCAGGTGGAGGTCTTCCCGGGAAACGTGTCCGGTGATGACGGTCTCGCCGGCTATTCCCGCCTCGTGCGCAAGCTTCGGCAGGTCGAGCGCGTCAGGGCTCCATTCCCCGACTATGGCCAGCTTCATCCCGCGCCGCAGATCCTCGCTCACCCGGGCGTAAGCCCTCAGAAGCGAAGGCGCGTTCTTCTTGCGGTTGCCCATGTTAACAGCGAGCACGTAGCGCTCAGGCAGCCCGTATCTGCCGCGCACCGCGGACACCGCCTCGGCCGGTTTCTCCCCGGCGAATTCGCCATCTGCGGCCAACGGGATCGTACGCACCCGATCCGCCGGGCAGTGGTAGAACCTGCATATGTCCCGCTTCGAGTTGCCGGACATGGTTATGATCCGCGAGGCATTGGAACACGTGTTGGCCACACAGCTGTGCAGATACTCGGCGACACCCGGTCCGTGGAACTCCGGATACAGCACGTAGGTGGCGTCATGCACCGCCGATATGCACGGGCAGCAGCTCCTGGGAACCGACAGGAAGGAAGGCGAGAAGTACAGGTTCACCTTGCACTGGGCGATCAGCCGGGCCAACATCTCCTGTTGTGCCCGGTAATCCAGGGGCACGGGCCTGTCCAGACGCGCGACCTTCGCCTTGGGATGCAGCGCGGCGATCTCGCTCACGTACTCGGAGTTCTGGGGCACCGCGAGTATCAGCCATTCGTGGGACCGGTCCCGGGCAAGCATCCCTCGCAGGACGCGGTCCGTGTAATAGCCCACGCCGGTCATCTGCCGGCTCAACTGCTGGCCGTCGAAAAGTATCAGCATGCGGCCGTCACCGCCTGACGCAGGGCGCCGGCCACTACCTCGGCCGCCGCCTTCCAAGTCAAGCCCCCGGCACGCTCGGCCCCCCGCTCGACTCTCGCCTGCCTCGCCGCCACATTCTCCAGCACCTCCCGGAGCCCGGCGGCCATGTCGTCGACATCTTCCGGCTCCACGAGCAGCGCCGCCTCCCCGGCCACCTCGGCCATGGCGCCCCGGTTGGAAGTGACCACCGGCACACGACAAGCCATGGCCTCGGCCACGGGCATTCCGAACCCCTCGTAGAGCGAAGGCAGGCACACCGCCTCTGCCCCCGCATAGAGGCTCAGAAGTTCCGTACGCGAGACGTAGCCGGTCACCACCACTTTCCCGTCGATGCCGGCATCGTAAGCCAGACGCCAGGTGTTGGAGTCGCGCAGGTCCCACCCTCCGGCCACCGCGAGCATCGGCCCGGCCGACAGTCCCCGACACAGGAGCGCAAAGGCCTCCATGAGTCGCCTGGCGTTCTTCCTAGGGTTGGTGAGGTTCACCGCCAGCAGGTAGGGCCTGTCGATGCCGTACTTCGCAAGCACCCGGCCAACCGCCGTCCTCGACGGCCTGCTGGCCAAACAATCGTCCACTCCAGGATAGGCCACCGCCACGCGTTCCGGCGCAAGCCCATATCGCTCCATGACTTCGGCCCTAACCGCGTTCGACACTGTCACCACACGCTGTGACCGGCGCGCAGCGTGCTCCGCCGCCAGGCGCGTGTATTCGGCCAGGGGTGGGGGCAACGCGTCGGGGAACCTGAGAAAAGCCAGGTCATGGATCATGGTCACCGAGGCCCCCTGGCCGTTGGCGGGGGCGTCGAACATGGGGCTGAAGTAGACGTCCGCTTGGACTTCCTTCATGAGGCGAGAAAGCGCCTCCTGACGCGCCGGGAACCGGAGCTCGAACTCACGCCCGCACACGGCCATGGGCAGCCCATGCCGCCGTTCGAGCTGGCCCGCGTTGCGACCGGTGGCCATGAGCACCCACTCGGCTTCCGGCCAGGCAGACGGAAGCTCCTTGAGAATCGAATCGGCATAGGTGCCGATGCCAGTCATGCCCTCATGTATGGGCAGGCAGTCGAAAAGCACCCTCGGTCCGCGCTTGGCCCCGGCCGGCAATGCCCCTCCGGTGCGGGACGGTTCGCGAGCTACCGATTCGTAAACCTGTCTGGTCATCTGAGCCACGCGGTGCCAGTTGAAGGTCTCGGCAGCACGCTCCCTGGCCGCCTTCCCCAGTCTTTCCCGCCTCGTGGGGTCGCGCAAGAGTCCCAGTATCGCCTCGGCCAGCTGTCGGGCATCGCCCGGTTCGACCAACAGGCCGGACTTGTCATGCTCGACGATGTCGGCCAGCCCTCCGGTGCGAGAGGCCACCACGGCCCTGCCCGAGGCCATGCCTTCGAGCGCCACGATCCCGAAAGGCTCATAGGTGCTCGGCACCACATGTACGGCACTGACATGGTACAGCAGCGCCAAGGCCGGCGGTCGCACGTAACCGGCGAAAAGGACGCGTTCGGCGATGCCAAGTTTCGCAAGGCGCTCACCCAGTGGCTTTTCCAGCTTGCCGCGGCCAGCCACAA
>Ga0302248_1002571_pt1 | contig 10825 bp, 8 predicted proteins | sample AAG_UR_Leu_MG_FD_193528 | JGI IMG/M metagenome (GOLD analysis project Ga0302248, IMG submission 193528) | Enriched activated sludge microbial communities from anaerobic digester in WTTP, New Holstein, Wisconsin, United States - AAG_UR_Leu | ecosystem: Engineered > Bioreactor > Anaerobic >... | reverse complement strand
AGGGGGAAAACAGGCTATGAGCAAGGGGGTTTTTATCGCCAGCATCGAACCGCGGAGCGGAAAATCCATAGTCGTGCTGGGGCTGATGAACGCGGTGATCAACCACCGGGGCTGCGTGGGCTACTTCAAGCCCGTCATCGAAACGGAGGACCGGGGCGAAAAGGACATCCACATCGAGATGATCCGGAGACACTTCAATCTGCCTTATTCCTACGAAGACCTCTACGGTTTCCAGCGCCGCGACATTGCGGCCCTCCTCGTCCGCAAGGAGGATTACCAGGCCGTCGCCGCCCTCATCGACAAGTACAAGAAGATCGAGGACGCCTGCGACTACACGATCGTCGAGGGAACGGACTTTCTGGGGAAGAACACCGTCTTCGAATTCGACGCCAACGTGGCCCTGCCGAAGAACCTGGGGATTCCGGCGATCATCGTCATCTCCGGGGTGGAGAAGACGCCGGAAGAGGTCAAAAACGGCGTCATGGCCGCCTACGGGGGATACCGGCAGGGGGATGTGGAGGTCCTGGCGGTGGTGGTCAATAAGGCCCGGGAGAAAGAGGCACCTCAAATCGAGGCGTTACTGCGCCCCCTGCTGCCGGAAGAGACGGTCCTGGCGGTGATTCCCGAGAATCCCAAACTGAAAAACCCCACCTTTCACGAGGTGAGCGCCACCCTGGGAGCTCGGACCTTGTTCGGCGGCCACCGCCATGATAACCGCATCGATCACACCATCGTCGGGGCGATGCTTCTCTCCCATTTCCTGAACCATCTTCAGGACAACACCCTGATCGTCACCCCCGGTGACCGGGCGGACATCATCGTCGGGGCCCTCCAGGCCAACATCTCCCGCAACTATCCCCGTCTGGCGGGGATCATTCTTACGGGCGCCCTGGAGATGGAGCCCGCCATCGTCAAGCTCATCGAGGGTCTCCAGACCGTGGTACCCATCAGCGCCGTGACCACGGGGACCTACGAAACGGCCAACCGGGTCGGGGCGGTCCATTCCCGGATCTATGCCGGGAATACCCGGAAAATCGGCCTCGCCATCAGTACCTTCGACCGGTACGTGGATATGGAAAGACTGGGGGAAAAGATGGTGACCTTCCAACACACCGGCATCACGCCCTATATGTTCCAGTACGGTATCGTGAAGCGGGCCAAGAGCAGAAAACGTCATATCGTCCTGCCGGAGGGGGATGACGACCGGATCCTCACCGCCGCCGCCCGTCTCTGCGAGCAGGAGGTGGTGGATTTAACCATCCTCGGGGTGCGGGACGATGTCCTGACGGCGGGGAAACGCCTCGGTCTCGATCTGGATCGTAAAGACATCCTTATTGTCGATCCCGTCCGGTCGGAGCATTTCTCCAATTACGCCGACACGCTCCATGAGCTGCGAAAGGAGAAAAACGTCACCCTCGAGATGGCGAAAGATCTCATGTTGGATGTCTCCTATTTCGGCACCATGATGGTTTACAAGGGCCACGCCGACGGCATGGTCTCCGGGGCCGTCCACACCACCCAGCACACCATCCGGCCGGCGCTGCAGTTTGTGAAGACCAAGCCGGGCGTTTCCGTGGTCTCTTTGGTGTTTTTCATGTGCCTGCCCGACCGGGTCTCCGTCTTCGGCGACTGTGCCGTGAACCCCGATCCCACGGCGGAAGAATTGGCGGAGATCGCCATCTCCTCCGCGGAAAGCGCGCTGATGTTCGGGATCGAACCGCGGGTGGCCATGCTCTCCTATTCCTCCGGGACCTCGGGACAGGGGGCGGACGTGGAAAAGGTCCGCCGGGCCACGGAGATCGTCCGGGCGCGGCGCCCGGATCTGAAGATCGCCGGCCCCATCCAATACGACGCCGCGGTGGATCCCGCCGTGGGGAAGCAGAAGATGCCCGGTTCCGACGTGGCCGGCCAGGCCAGCGTCCTGATCTTTCCCGACCTCAACACAGGGAACAATACCTACAAGGCCGTCCAGCGGGAGACGGGTGCCCTGGCCATCGGTCCCATGCTCCAGGGGCTGAACAAACCCGTCAACGACCTCAGTCGGGGCTGCACCGTGGAGGACATCTTCAACACCGTGGTGATCACGGCGATCCAGGCTCAGGAAGGACTGCCGGCTTGATTTTGTAATCGTGCCTTGCCGGCCGAGCGGCGTCGCCGCCATTTTCAAAGGTCTTCGCAGGTCCTAGGAGACGGGAGAGATGAAAACGGTAATCACTTTCGGCCCAGCAGCCAGAGGATCAGCGTCAGTATTACGCTGACGATGATGCTGGTGGTGAGGGGAAAGTAAAAACTGAATTTCTCCCCTTTGTAGAAGAGATCGCCGGGAAGCCTACCCAACCAGGGGACCCGGCCGCCGAGCATGACCAGCAGACCGATCCCGGCTATGGTCAAGCCTACGATCAGGAGCGTCTTGCCGAAGGGAGAAAAATCATTCACCATCGTCCCTCCCGCTATCCCGCAGTTTGCTGCGGACGAAGTTGATATGGGTCCGCAGCACGTAGAACTGGTCGCCGTATGCCGCGGGCACCTTCATCTTGTGAACCTCCGCTTCTATTTCATCGATCCGCGCCGTCAGCGCGGCGCGTTTATCCGGAGACATTTCCCGGAGGGCATCCTGCTCCACCATGAGCAACTGCCGGTACCAGCGGTTAATCCGCAGCCTCGTGCGCCAGTGCAATATGGCCGGAATGCTTTTCAAGCCCGGGATCAGGATGATGACCAGGGGAACGAATACCACCAGGATCCGGCTTACCAGGCTGGCCAGCCAGAAGGGCAGGTAACGGTAGAAGAAGGTTTTACCCGACTTGTAGTAGCGTTTGGCGTCGTCGCTGATGGGGAATTCGTTTTCCAGAGGAGTGGGAAACTCGCCGCGGCCTTGGAAAAGTGTGGGCCGCCCGTGGATCTCCATGGCGGCGGCCAACAGGAGATCGGACAGGGCGGGGTGCAGGTTTTTCCTCGCCACCAGTTCTACGGTGGGGCTGAGCAGGATAATATCCCGGCCGGGGATGTTCTGCCCGAAGTCCATGGCGCCCTGGGGCAGCACCAGCTTGTTGAGGTAACCGACTCGACGTATATAGCCTTCGGCCTGGGTGAAATTCACCAGGTGGATTCCCCTGGCTTGCAGCAGAGCGCGCAAGGTATGCGACGTCGCGGAATCGGCCGTGAGAAAAACGGCATCGATCCTGCCCGCGAGTAGAGCCTCCGCCGCCCTTTCCCCCTCCATAGCGAGCAGCTTCGTCGTGCCCCCCGATTCGATGCCGTTCAGTGCCAGGAGTGTCGCGGCCAACAGGTGGGTGCCGCTGCCCTCCCGGCCCACGGCAAGACGTCTGCCGGCCAGTTGTGACAGCCTATCCACTTCCCGGGGGAGGCGATGGAAGACAAAGAGGGGCTGGTAGGAAAGGCTGCCCAGAGAAGCGAGGTTATCGATATTTTGTCCTTTCGCCATGCCGGCCTGGACAAACCCGATATCCACCGGGAACGAGGCATCGGTCAGGCGCCGGAGGTTCTCCAGGGAGCCGGCCGAAGGCAGGATGATCAATTTCACGCCGTCCCGGGCGAGGATCTCGGCATATCGCTGTGCGATGCGGAAATAAAGGCTGTCTTTTTCCCCGCAGGTAAGGATGATGGTCTTCGGCGGGGCGGAGTGAAAAAACCACCAGCAGGCAAAGCCGATCAACAACCCGGCGACGATCACGATCATCAGGGACGTCCGGCGGCTCAGGCCGAAATTGTCCATGATTCCCGTTAGGATCCTGTTGAAAGATGTCTTGTTCATTGTCAGGTGTGAAGCTCGCTCCCCGCGTGACGAAAACATTCACTTGGCTACTTGCAAACCGTTTTTCCGCGGTTGCACAAGCTCTTTACACAATGATTGCATCGGAGAACTCGAAAGTCAAGGGACTTGACGGGGGAAAATGACGAGGCGTCCTGATCTCTATTCCCAGGCAAAGGGATCCGGACGGTCGAAATCCGGGGCGAGATGGCGGTCGTCCACCTCCTGGACGAAGAGCTGGGAGAAGCCCAGGGTCAGGGCGTAGTCCACGACCCGCCGGTATTCGTCACGGCGGATCCGCCGGTTCAGGAGTGGGTGTTTGCGGGCCTGAGCCACCGGGGTGTACTGGGACATGACGCTCACCGGGACCAGGGTGGAGACCGTGGCGCGGATATCGTCCAGGACGGCAAAACTGTTCTCGACCAGTCCGGGGAGGACGAGATGACGGATGAGGAGTCCCTGGACGGCCACGCCGTCCTTGAGTTCCAGCCCGTCGCCGACCTGTTCCGCCATTTCCCGGAGGGCCGCCAGGGCATGGCGACGGTACTCCGTTACGCCGGAAAACTCCCGGGCCGGTTTATCGTTGCCGTATTTCAGGTCGGGGAGATAGATCTCAACCCGGCCGCGGAGCAGCCGGACGGCCTCCAGGCTTTCATAGCCGCCGCAGTTGTGGATGTAGGGGATCGTCAGCCCCCGGCGGCGGGCGATGTCCAGGGCGGCCATGATCAGGGGCGTCTGGTGCGTCGGCGTGACGGCGTCGATGTTGTGGCAGCCCCGCTCCTGGAGGTGGAGCATGACCTCGGCCAATTCTTCCGGGGTCATGATGGTGCCGGCGGTTCTGCGGCTGATCTGATAATTCTGACAGAAAATACAGCGGAGGTTACAGGAGGAGAAGAAGATCGTCCCGGCGCCGCCGCGCCCCGACAGGGGCGGCTCCTCCCCGTGGTGGGGCAGGGCGTCGCTGACCACGATCTCCGCTCCGAGGCCGCAGAACCCCTTTTCCCCCGCCCGGCGGTCCGCCCGGCACTCCCGGGGACAGAGGGTGCAGGGGGAAATCATCCGCTGCAGGGCCGCCAAGTTGCCCTTTTCGTCCGTTTTCGCCCGAGGAGAGTCGCTCGATATCATTATGTGTTTCTGTTAAAAATTCAATCTTTGTGCCGTGTACGATGTCCTCATTGCCGGTTGAAATTGCCCACGCATCATCATTACTTCCCGCTCTCGGTCAGGGGCTGGACGGCCTCTCTGATCCTGCCGCCGGCGACAAGTTCCAGGAAGATCTCCCCCAGCGGCTCCGCGGCGGCGACGGCGCGTCTCCAATTGGCGATCCTGGTCTGCGGGGCATCGAGGAAGGTAAGGAAATCCTCCCGGTCCGGGACCTTGCCCAGGGGCAGGGAGGCGACGAAATCCTCGGAGGGATGAACCAACAGGAGGTTTTGCAGGTCTTCCGGGGCGGGTTTCCGTCGCGAAAGCCTTTTGTCGAGCCAACCGGGGATGAGGCGGTCCTGATGGAGGAACAGGAGGGTAAGGTCGCTTTCTTTCGCCCCGAAGTCGCGGGCCAGGTGGTAATCGATCAGCCCGCCGTCCCGATAGACACCACGGGGGGCGCCGTAGATGTCCCGAACCCCGGCGACGAGAAGGGGGATGGCGCCGGTGGCCACTAGGGCCGGCTTGAAGTTGACGGCGTTGAGCGGCGCATAGACGCCCAGGAAGTCCGGCCGCAGGGTGAAGGCCGGGGGCTTGGGGCCGGTGTAAAACACCACCCGCTCCTGGAAGCGGAAGAGCAGCTTGCGGCTGACGGCGTTGCCGAGGAAGGCGAGGGCGAAACCCAAACGTTGGAGCAGGAGGTTTTCCGCCGCCGTGAGATGTCTGGCCCGGGCCGTGATTACGGCGAGGCGATACTTACGGGAATTGAGGGCGAAGGGAAGGGCGTCGTTCTCTATGGCCCGGTCGATTATGCCCTCCAGGGATTTACGGATGGTGCCGGGATTGTCCTTCCGGGTGTAAACCGTTTCGATGTAGGCATCCCGGAGGCGCCGGTAGCTCTTCTCGGCTTCCGGCTGGATCCAGGCGGCGAAGCGCCAGGCCCCGGCCGAGGCGCCGATAAGGGTCACCGGGCGGGTGCGGCCCAGGGCTTCTTCTCTCAACAGGGTGAGATCGAAGCCGCCGGCGATGAGCCAGCGGGGCCCCACGGCCGGGCCGGCAAAGCAGGCAACGGCATCCAGATTGAAGCCCCCGTCTCGAATACGTGCGTAAGCAGCCGGGCCGGCCTTGATGCAGAGCCTGTTCATAGGCGTAACGTTCCTCAAATCACCTTGACACGAGCCGTTTGGTTTTGTAGAGTGACCGCGTTTATGAATGCCTGCCGGTAATATGCAGGCATTGATCTGAAACGAGGTCGCGTTAATAGGCAGAATTCGGCAACTTTGTCAATGGAAAGCGGAAGAGAAATGACGATCCGTGCCCAGGTGCTCGCCATGGCCGGGGAGGCGAAAAAGGCGGCGGCCGCCTTGGCCGTCGTTTCCTCGGAAGAGAAAAATCGGGCGCTCCGGGAGATAGGTGCGGCCCTGAGGAGGAGCGCCGCCTTGCTGAGGGAAGAAAACGCCCGGGATGTGGCGGTTGCCAGGGAGAAAGGGCTTTCCGAGGCCATGATCGACCGCCTTACCCTCAAGGAGGGGACCATCGAGGCCATGGCGGCGGGATGCGAAGAGGTGGCGGCCCTGGACGATCCCGTGGGCCGGGTCACTTCCATGTGGCGCCGTCCCAACGGCCTGTTGGTGGGGCGGATGCGCATTCCCCTGGGGGTGATCGGCATCATCTACGAGTCCCGTCCCAACGTCACCGTGGATGCCGCCGCGCTTTGCCTCAAGTCGGGCAACGCCGTGATCCTCCGGGGAGGATCGGAAGCCATCAATTCCAACCGGGCTATTGCCGGCCTCCTTCAGGAGGTTCTGGAGCGAGGCCCCCTGCCCGCCCGGGCGATTCAACTGGTGCCCATGACGGACCGTGAGGCCGTTTATGAGCTCCTGCAACTCGAGGAATGGATCGATCTCATCATTCCCCGGGGAGGAGAGGAACTCATCCGGGCCGTGGTCAGCCAGTCGAAAATCCCCGTCATCAAGCATTACAAGGGTGTCTGTCATATCTTCGTCGATGAGAGCGCCGATTTGGAGATGGCGGTGCGGATCTGCATGAACGCCAAGGTGCAGCGTCCCGGGGTCTGCAATGCCATGGAGACCCTCCTGGTGCACCGGGCAATCGCCCCCTCCCTGCTCCCCGTCCTGGCGGAAGAATACCGGAAAGCGGGCGTTGAACTCCGGGGTTGTCCGGGGACGCGGGAGATCCTTCCCGGCACCGCCGCGGCCACGGAAGAAGACTGGTATGCGGAGTATCTGGATCTGATTCTGGCGGTAAGGGTAGTGGACGGACTCGAGGAGGCGATGGCGCATATCGGCCGATACGGTTCCCTCCATACCGAGGCGATCGTCACCAACGACTATGCCCGGGCGCAGCGCTTTCTCCAGGAGGTCCAGTCTTCCACGGTCCTGGTCAACGCCTCGACCCGGTTCAGCGACGGCTACGAGCTGGGGCTCGGGGCGGAAATCGGGATCAGCACCACGAAGCTGCACGCCTACGGTCCCATGGGACTGGAAGAGCTGACGACATCCAAGTTCATCATTTACGGAAACGGACAGGTGAGAGCATGAAATGGGGACTGTTGGGCGGGACTTTCGATCCCATTCACATCGGCCATCTGCGGTGCGCCGAGGAAATCCTGGAGATGTTTGATCTCAACCGGATCATGTTCATCCCCGCTTCCCGGCCGCCGCATAAGATCGACGGCGAGATAACCTCTTTTTACCACCGGGAGCAGATGGTCCGGCTGGCCATCGAGAGCAATCCTTCCTTCTCCTTTTCGGATGCGGAAAACAGAAAGGAAGGCAAATCTTATTCCGTGGAAACCGTGGAGTTCATTCTCAAGAAATATCTGCAGAACCTGGAGTTGTATTTCATCGTCGGCCAGGATGCCTTTCATGCCATCACAACCTGGAAGGACTGGGAGAAACTGCTGCAGCTCTGCAACTTTGTCGTCATGACCAGACCGGGATATGAGAATAAAGGTCTGGCGGGAATCATCCCGCCGGAATTCGCCTCTCGTTTCCACTATGAGGCCCAGGGAAACGGCTTTCGGGGGCCGACGGGATATGTCATTTACTTCCGGGAGGTCACCTTTCTGGACATCTCCTCGAGCCGCATCCGGCAACGGGTACGGGACGGCAGATCCATCACCTATCTTACTACGGATCCCGTGCGCCATTACATCGTCAATAACGGTCTCTACCGGAACGTATAACCTCGCCCGTCCGTCGCGGAGCCGATGTTCGCTTCCCTCGGGGCGCGGAAAATCGAATCCCTGGAGAAGGAGGATGATGATATGACGGTCCTGTTCCATTTCCACCTTTCCCTGCTGCTGTCCTTGATTTTCCTGCTGTATTTGCCCCTGCCGGTCCACGCCTTCCGCTGCGGCGATGGTCTGGTGAGTGTGGGGGACTCCAAAGGTAAGGTGCTGATCGAATGCGGCAAGCCCACCTTCAAGGAGAAGGTGGCGGATCGGGAAACCCGCCGCACGGGCACGAAGAAAACCGGCTCCAAAACGACCAAGAGCGTGGAGCAATGGACGTATAACTGCGGTAAGGACGACTTTATCTATGTCCTGACCTTCGAGGGCGGGAAACTGGTCCGGGAGGAAACGGACGGTCGCGGCCGCGGTGAATCGGAATGCAAGGGCCGATGAATCAGAGGTCTTTGAGTTCCTTGTTCATCTTCAGCTTCCCCTCGCGGATCATGGCCTCTTTGGTGGCTTCGATCCAGGCCTGAACGACCTCATTCCTTTTCAGGTTGAGGAAGGCCTGCTTCAGTTGCGCACGCTGGGCCGGCAACAGCTCCCGTTCCGAGCTCTCTCGCCCCCGGAACTCGATGAGGACATAATCCCCTTCCAGGGCGATCACCTCGTCCCCGAAGGGTTTCTTTGCCGAAAGCAGGAAAAGGGCTTTCGTGAGCTGGGGAGAGGAACCTAACCTGGGGGCCGGTCCGGTGAGGAGAAAGAGGCCCGTTTCTTCCAGTTTGACTTTCCTTTCCTTGGCGATATTCGCCAGTTTTTCCCCCTTCCTCAGCCTGGCCAGCGCCGCGTCCGCTTCCTGTTTGGCAAGGCGCCTTCCTTCTTCGGCGGCGTACCGCCGATGAACCTCTTTTTCTATCGTCTTGAGTTCCGGCGTGACGGCGGCTTTCCTGGCCGCGACCTTGATGAGATAATAACCCTTTTCCGAGGAGATGACCTTGCTGATCTCATCCTTCTTCAGGGAGAAGATCGCGGCGGCAAAATCGGGAAGACGCCGGAACACCTCCGGCGGATTTTTTTCGGAGAAGAAATCCGTTGTTTCCACCTTCAACCGCTGTGCGGCGGCGTAGGCCTCGAAATTTTCCTGCTGATAGATCGTTTCCCTTGCTTGGCGCGCCGCTTCCTGCGCCAATCTCATCGCCCGGCTGTGCTTCAGCTCGTTGACGATACGATCCCTCACGGCGCCGAGGGGCAAGGGTTTTCCCCCCCTGGTCCACTGTTGCTTGTGGCCGTCGTAGAATTCGGAGATTTCCTCTTCCGATACCTTTACCCGGTCCGTGAAGTCTTCGGGGGAGAAGAGCAGGTATTTCACCTGGATCTGCTCCGGGGTGCGAAAATCTCCGCCGTGTTCTTTCAGATACCTTTCCAGCTCCGCCGGCGAGGCCTGGACCCGGCCGGAGAACTCGCTGCCCGCAAATCGGACGAAGGCGATGTTGATCCGGTCGCTTTGGGCCTCGTAGAAGCCGGTCACCTCTTGGTCGGAGACATGAATGCCATCTTGGATGATGTCTTCCAACTTCATGATCAGCAGGGCTTTCCGCTGTTCGTTTTCGAAGTCCTCGGGGGTGATTTTGTTGTAGCGCAGCATCTGCTGGTAGAGCCGGTCATCGAAGGCGCCGTTACGTTGAAAGGCCGGCAGGTAGGAAATGAAGGTCCTTACTTCGTCGTCCGTGACCCGGATCTTCAGTTCCTGGGCCTTTTTGATCAACACGGCCTGATATATCAACTTGTTCAAGGCCTGCTCCTTGAGATTCAAGGATTTCAGCATCTCGTCCGTCAGCCGTCCGCCGAGACGGCGGTTGTACATTTCGATGAGATCGCGGTACTCCCGTTCGTAATCGCTGTAGGTGATGATCCTGCCGTCCACGGTGGCGACGGCGTCCGCTTTGTGCCTTCCCGTCATGGAGCCGAAATAAAAGATGAAAACAATGATGATGATGGCGAGAAGGACCTTCATGATCCAGTTGCGGGCGTGTTTTCTCATCAGGTCGAGCATGGGTTTCCTCACGGGATTTTTTTGAGGCGATGTTGATATTATAGTCCCCGGGAAAAAGCAATCATCTTTTTAAAAAGGCATTGCTTAGGAGGGGGAAATGAGCTATAGGATAGCGCTAATCCGCTTTCATGAAAGCGTAAATATTAATATTTATTGAGAAAATTATAGGAGGCCGAAAGCGTGCTGTTTGATTTTATTCTGGGGAAATTTTCCAATGACCTGGCCATCGATCTGGGGACGGCCAATACCCTCGTATATGTGAAAGGAAAGGGGATCGTCCTGAGCGAGCCTTCGGTGGTGGCCGTGCATATGGATTCCAAAGGCGTGAAGAAGGTTCTCGCCGTGGGTTCGGAAGCGAAAAAGATGGTGGGCCGGACGCCGGGTAATATCAAGGCCATCAGACCCATGCGGGATGGCGTCATTGCCGATTTCGACATCACGGAAGCCATGCTGAGACATTTCATTCTCAGCGTTCACAACCGCCGCACCCTGGTGCGGCCGCGGATCATTGTTTCCGTGCCTTCGGGAATCACCCAGGTGGAAAAAAGGGCGGTCAGGGAGACGGTGGAATCCGCCGGCGCCCGGGAGATATACCTGATCGAGGAGCCGATGGCCGCGGCGATCGGTGCCGGATTGCCCATTACGGAACCCACGAGCTCCA
>Ga0302248_1002568_pt1 | contig 10832 bp, 9 predicted proteins | sample AAG_UR_Leu_MG_FD_193528 | JGI IMG/M metagenome (GOLD analysis project Ga0302248, IMG submission 193528) | Enriched activated sludge microbial communities from anaerobic digester in WTTP, New Holstein, Wisconsin, United States - AAG_UR_Leu | ecosystem: Engineered > Bioreactor > Anaerobic >... | reverse complement strand
TTGCATTGGAGGTCAACCCCTATCGGAAAAGTGCATAAAAGCCTGCCTTTCTTCAAAGAATTGGCCTATGAACATTTTACACAAAATACTTGACAGTACCGGACGTTGCCCACATAGGCATAGTGGATCCCCCGGGACATGGCCAGCTCCCGGGCCCGCTCCAGGGTGGCCACGGGGGTCGGTGGCAGATTGAGAAGCTGGTAGTCGGGATGGAAACGGGTGAAGTGCACCGGCACGTCCGGACCCACCTCGGCCAGGACCCAGTCGCTGAGTCCCTTGAGCATCTTGTCGGAATCATTGAGGGTCGGTACTACGAGGTTCATGATTTCCAGGTGTACCTTCCGTCGGGCGACCTCCTTGATCGTTTCGAGCACAGGCTTCAGTTCCGCCCCGCAGATGTCCCGGTAGAAGGAGGGGCTGAAACCCTTGAGATCGATCTTCACGGCATCGAGCACCCCGCACATCTCCACGAGGGGCTCCCGGTTCATGAAACCGCAACTGATGATCACCCTCCGGATGCCTTGCTTTTTCGCCGCACCCGCAATGTCGAGGAGATATTCCGCGAAGACGGTGGGTTCGTTGTAGGTGAAGGCGATCACCGGGGCCCGGCGGGCGTGGGTGGAACGGACGATCAGGGACGGCGGGGTATAGATGCTCTTGAGATCCTCAGGCCAGGCCTGGGACAGTTCCCAGTTCTGACAGAACTTGCAGCTCAGGGGACAACCGGCGGTAGCCAGGGAATAGGCCGCGGCGCCGGGAAAGAAATGGTAGAAGGGCTTTTTCTCGATGGGATCCACATGGACGGCCACGGGGCGTCCGTACACCAGGCTCCGGAGCTCCCCCCGGACATTGATGCGCGCCCGGCACCGACCCCGCTGTCCCTCCCGGATGGTACAGTTTTGGGCGCACAGGAGGCAGCGGACCAGGTATTCCTCATGGCGGTGGCGGGGGTCTTTGCCGCCGCCCAGGGTGTCGTGACAGATCCGGCAGTTGCGGCCGGCAAGAGGGACGGAGGTCCAGAATCTGGCCCGGGGGGCCTGACGGATGAGTTCCTCCCGGGAATCGCCGGCCCGGGCCGAAGGGCAAAACGGCGGAAAAAAGGCACTCATCCCGGCCGCCGCGGCCAGCCGCGCCGTGTTTGTGAGCAGCATCCGTCTGGTGAGCATCATCCGTACCGTCCCTGGAATTCAAGGTCTTACAATGCCGTTTCCCCTACCCTTTTCCATATCCGGCGGCTTTCCTCCCCTTGCCTTGTCTCCTAAGGAGGTCCCCGGCAGCGCCGGGCATGGAGGCCGCCACGGCGGCGATGATGGCGGCGCCGATCCCCGATCCATCCTTGGACAGGGTGAATTTGATCCTTTCCGCCCTTTCCTCCAGGAGTTCCGCCAGCATTTCCCGCATCCCCTCCTGAAATCCCGGATATTTTTCAAAGAGGGAGCCGTCGATGGCAACGGTGTGGTCCGACGTCAGTGGGGGATCCATCCAGGCAACCACGGCGGCGATGGACGCCCCGACCAGACGCGCCGCCCGGGTGGCAACGAGGCGGCAGATCTCCGCGACACTCCGTCGTTCCGTCGGCGTCGTTGCCGCAATCCCCAAAGCCCGGAAGAACTCGTCGCCTCCGGACGCCAGGGCCATATGTTCCGAAGTCAGACTGTACGGCACGGCGAAAAGAGGCTTGTCCGTTTCCTGGAAGAGAAGCCCCTGGGAGATCATCTCCAGGATCACCAGGCGGACGAGCTCTCCCAGATACATCCCGGAAACCATTTTCTCCAGCCGCTGACGGCCGGCATTGAGGGAGGCTTGATCCAACATCCGGTCATAGGCGTTCACCGGGAGTAGGTCAAAATTCCCCCATTCCATATTGACGATCATCTCTCTTTCGGGGCCGGCAGCCGGATATTTCCGGAGACGCTCCGTCTTTTCCGGGTAGCAGGCGTTGGTCCCCGTGCCGAGGATCACCCCCATGTCGCAGGCGGGATCGGCATAGCTCGCCGCCATCAGTGTCCCCACGGTGTCGTTCGCCAGGGCGACGACGTGGATGTGCTCGAGGCCCCGACGCCGAAGCGCCGCCCGCAGGAGACCCACCACTTCCCTGCCCTCCACTCCCCCGGCGGCAAAACCCTTGGTCCAGGCAATGAGTCTCCCGGCGGCAATGGCAAGCTGTTCCACAGGAAAAGAGAAGGTGAAGGCCAGCTCATGGTGCCGGCGGCGGTCGAGGCGGTGTGCGGCGCTGAAGTCGCCGATACAGCCGGCGAGGAAGTCGAAAAGTCCCTCTCCCGTTCCGGTCATGATCTCCCGGGGGATGGCGAATCGGCTGACGGCGGACAGAGAGGCGCGACCCTCTCCTTCCAGGGACACCGCCAGAACCCGGACCTTCGTCCCGCCCAGATCGAGGGCCAGAAAACCGCCCCGTTCGTCTCCCCGGGGACGGCGCACGAAGGAGGGGAGCATCTTGAGAGAGCTCTTCTCTCCCCCGAGCCCCCGTTCCATCTCGCCATGAAAACCGGCGACGACCTCGCGGGCCGCGGCCGGGCTCAGGGAAAATTCCCCGGCGAGCCCGGCAAGGAATTCCTCAAGAGAAGTGCACAAGGACGCCTCCCTCATGTCCCCTCGGAAAACCGACCACGCCTCCCCGATGAAAACATGCTTTCCTCCGCCGGGGTTATTCACGAGCCCACGCCGGAGAAGGCTTGCAGGTTCTCCGATATGTCAAAACATGCTTTTTCCGTCGGGTTATTTATACTGCACGGCCAGCGGTGTCAGTTCCACAACCTCATAACGGCGCAGCCGCTCATAGCAATGGCACACACCCTCGCAGTCTCCGGAAATCTTTCCCCGGGCCTTGAACTCGTATTCGTGGAGGGGGGCGTAAGCCTCGACGCCCTGCCCCTCCGCCTCCACCTTCTCCTCCGGCGCATAAGGCGGCTCGATGCGTACATCCGGGGGGATTTGTCTGAGGATCAGGTCCAGCTTGCCCCCCACCTCCCGGGAGAAGGTGACGAAGGAAAATCGGAAGGACGCCTCCCGGATCTCCCGGGAGGAGATCAGTTTCAGGCCCATGGCCTTCTCACCCGCGGCAAGGACCTCTTGGAGCGGCTCCATAACCGAGGCGGCGACGATGATCACCGTATGGTCCTGCCGGATCCCCACCAGGCGGGTGAGCATCTCCATGGGGCTGTCGTCGTCCAACTCGAAGTCTTCGCCGAAAAAGATGTCCCCCGCAACGCCTCGGCCGGCAATCAGCCCGCAAACGAATCCCTTGATAAATTCCGGATGTCCCTCGATTACCGCCTCAAAGTAGCTCCTGCTCATGGTTCCTGCCTCCTGCTCAGAAAAATACGAAGGTAACGAGGATGAAGATGGGAATCAGTATCGGGATGGAATACTTGAACATATAGCCGAAGAAACTCGGCATGTTGACCCCCGCCTCTTCGGCGATGGACTTGACCATGAAGTTGGGGGCGTTGCCGATGTAGGTATTGGCGCCCATGAACACCGCCCCGGCGGAAATGGCCTGGAGATAGGCGATGAACTGCACATTGGCCGTCGCCGTTCCCGCCGCCAGGGCCGCCGGAATCATCGCCTCGGTCATTCCCAGCCTTCCCAAGGCCATATTGAAGAAGGTCAGGTAGGTGGGGGCGTTGTCCAGAAAGGAGGAGAGAATTCCTGAGGCCCAGTAATAATGGGCGGGGGTGTTGACGGAGTTTACCAGCCAGGCCAGGGCGCCGTGGGGGCCCGCCTTGAGGATCGCCAGGGCGGGGATGATGGTGATGAAAATGCCCGCAAAGAGCTTGGCCACCTCCAGAATGGGACCCCAACTGAAATCGTTGGCCTCTCGCAGCCGGCGGGGCGTCACGTAAAGGGAAATCAGGCCGAGGACTACGATGCTGCCGTCCCGGAGGAGGTTCTGGTATTGGACCTCGATGCCGAAGACGGACAGATGTCCCGGCCGCCAGTAGCCGCTTACGAGGATGACGGCGATGACCCCTCCCAGCAGGAGGAAGTTGTAGAGTCCCTCCACCCGGATGGGGCTCTTTTCTTCCGGCGGCGGGGTTGTTTCCTCCCGGCGATAGAAGTGGAGGTCCAGGGCATAAAAGACGACCAAAAGCACAACGGCCGCCAGGAGCATATGGGGCAGGATGCTCGTTGTCACCCAGAAGAAGGGCACGTTGTGAAGGAAACCGAGGAAGAGGGGCGGATCACCCAGAGGCGTCAGGGAACCGCCGATATTGGCCACAAGAAAGATGAAAAAACAGATGATGTGTGCCTTCTTCACCCGGTCCCGGTTGGCCCGGAGGACCGGACGGATCATCACCATGGCGGCGCCGGTGGTCCCCACCCAGGAGGCCAGGAAGGTCCCGATGAGGAGCAGCAGCGAGTTCATCAGCGGCGTTCCCCGCAGGGAGCCGCCGACCACGATCCCGCCGGCAATGGTGAACAGCCCCCATAAAAGGATGATGAAGGGAATGTAATCGATGAGCATGATGTGGAGGATCTCATAGGCCGCCGTCGCCGGGAAGAAGAACAGGAAAGGGAGGGCGAAGACCAGGGCCCAGAAGGCGGAAACCTTGCCGAAGTGGCGGTGCCAGAAATGAGGCGCCAACAGGGGAAAGAGGGCAATGGACAACAGGATGCCGGCAAAGGGCAGGACGGTCCACACCGGCAGGACCCGCCCGATTTCATGCTCCACACCGCCGCCCCCGGCGGCAAAACAAACCGCGGCGGCAAAAGGCGCGAGCATCGTCGTGATCAAGGCAATTCCGCCCGGGGTCAATATGGGGTGTTTCTTCAGGAACGGCAGATTTGGTTTTTTCACATTCTCCCTCGTTTCCAGAGCGGCGATGCAGGCCAGCTTGGCGCCCTATGGTCTTAAAAGAGATCGCGGGATAAGTCAAGGACGCTTTCCGCGGTTCTCCTTCTGTTCTACATAAACCTCGATTGCCGTATTCGGCCAACACCCACAAACGATGAAAATATTTTCGAAAAGGTCCGGGGAGGCATTTTTTTGCCGACCCCCATCCTCAGTTCGGGCACAACGAACAATGTTAATATTCAGGATCGCGCGGACATCTCATTTGTTACAAAACCGGACAACTCTATTTGCTCTTGACACACTCATCTCTTCATCCTTGCCGTACCTGGGCGGGAAGTGTATAATCCCGGGAAAGGTCGGCAGGATTAGGGGAAGGGTAATGACCGTGGGGGGGACGACATGAGACTGGGTAGTAGAGAATTCGACGGCGTCGTCAAGCGGGTCATTGACCGGATTCCCGACGAAATCAGGGCGCATCTGGACAACATCCTGATTTCCGTAAAGAAACGCCCTTCCCGGGAGATGAACGCCGCGCTGGGTCTCAGCCCGGACGATCCGCCTTTCGGTGTTTACTGGGGGGTTTCCCTGGCCGAGCGGTCCGAATTCAACCCCCCCCTTTACCCCGATACGATCTTCATCTTTCAGGAACCGCTGGAAGAAGCCTGCAGCAGCCTCGCCGAACTGGAGGAAGAGATCGAAATCACCGTTGTCCATGAAATAGCCCATTTCCTCGGCATGACGGAGGCGGAGTTGGTCGCCCTGGGCTACGGCTGAAGTCGTCAGGGAAGCATTTTATGGAAAGCCTTGTCCAACCCCATGACGCCGCGACTCAGGAATCTTTGTCGCCTCTGAAAGGGCAATTTATCATGCTTGTTGGGGAACGGGCAGCGATTCCCATGCAAACCGGCAGCGAACAGTCGTCCCACTGCCTAGGCGCCGTTTTTCCCCGGTCATGCAAAGCTCTTGGTGCCCCTTTCGCCGGCCGTCCATCCTGGAAATAAAGAGGCGGGACAAAGGGGCTTTCCTTCATCCCGCCTCGGGTCTGGCGGAGAGAGGGGGATTCGAACCCCCGGTACACTTTTTTGAGCGTACACACGATTTCCAGTCGTGCCCTTTCGGCCTCTCAGGCATCTCTCCCGATCTATATGTCCTCCGGCCTACCGCCCGATCGTACCCTCTTGGTCAGGCACGGAGCAAGCGGCGCCGCCGCCGCGTCTTTTTAAAGAACAAATGAATGGCGGAGAGAGGGGGATTCGAACCCCCGTGGGAGCTTTTGGCCCCCAAATCGATTTCGAGTCGATCCCGTTACGACCACTTCGGTATCTCTCCGCAGTCTTTCCGTCCTGCAGCTTGCCGCAGTTCAAGCAGCTCTGGAAAGGGCCCAGGATGTCCCTCGCCGACGGCTCCGTCTTTAGAAGGCCGATCGCGCCGCCGGCCAAACATCCTCCCGGCGAAGCCGCTATCCCGTAATCCCTCCGGAAATGCGGCGGGATCATAACCTCTTTTGCATAAAAAAGCTACTCAAAATTTCAGCGCACCGCCCCGCCAGCACCCCCCCCAGGGATTCGACAAAATGATTGGGGCGGCAATCGGAAAAGACCCGGGCCACGGAAACCACGGCTCCGCCCTTGGGATCCCGGGTCCCGAAGACGAGTCGCCCGATCCGGGCGTGGATCATGGCGCCGGCGCACATCAGGCAGGGCTCCAGGGTAGTATAGAGGGTCGTTCCCAACAGGCGGTAATTGTTCATCACGCGGGCCGCTTCCCGGATGGCGAGCAACTCGGCGTGGGCAGTGGGATCGTTCAGGCCGACGGGGCGGTTGTGGGACCGGGCGATAATATGCCCATCCCGAACGATGACCGCTCCGACCGGCACCTCTCCCGCCGCCGCCGCCCGCTCCGCCTCGGCCAGGGCCTCGCCCATAAAAAAAATGTCCGTCGTCGAAAAAGTTCCTTCCGGCACTGTCTTCCCCAAACCTTCGGTATCCGCCATCACCTTATACATGACGACATTAATAATTGCGCATGATGTGTTTTTGTGATACCATGGCAGCCAAAAACGGAGGCGGCCATGAAACGTTTCTCATTTGAAGATCAGGAAATGGTAAAGGTTGCGATACAGCAGGAAATTTCGAGATCTGCGGAGGCAAGATACGATCACCGTCTCCATGGATTACTTTTGTTAAGCCACGGGAAGAGCAGTTATGAAGTGGCCAACCTTTTGGGTCATTCTCCTCGGACGATTCAGTACTGGTTTCGTCGTTTCCAGGAAAGCGGTTTTGCGGGTTTGATGGATGAGGAGGGGCAAGGACGTCCATCGCGATTGACCGTGGAAGTACTGCAAAGACTGGCAGAGGATATTCGTCAATCTCCTGAAGCACTTGGTTATTCTCAGGGATACTGGGATGGGTTACTGCTTTCCCATCATATAAAGACCATCTATGGTGTGGCTTTAGGCGTACGTCAATGCCAGAGGCTGTTTCACAAACTGGGGTTTCGTCGCCGGAAGCCCAGAGGCGTAATTGCCGGCGGCGATCCGGAAGCCCGTGAAGCATATAAAAAAACTCCATGAACTTGCCGTCAAAAATACCGCCGATATCTGGTTTCTGGATGAGTGTCATTTCCAGCAAAGAGGATCGAGAGAAACGATGTGGATTCCGTGGGATGTCAAGGATCCCATTGTTTTTCATGCACCGACGAGGAAAAGCGTGGGTTACTTTGGCGCCGTCAGGGTTGACGACGGGAAATTGGTCACGATGTCGGCTCATCCGTTCAATGCCGATACATTCAAAGGGTTTCTGGAGTGCTTGATCCTTGAATATCGAACAGGAAGAAAAATGATCGTGGTGCTGGATAACGCCCGTTACCATCATGCTCGTTGCCTGAATGAATGGCGGGAAGAAAATGAGGCTGTGCTTCGTCTTGATTTTCTTCCGCCCTATAGTCCTGACCTCAATCATATTGAAAGAGTATGGAAATTGACGCGGAGAAAATGCTTGCATAACAGGTATTTTCCCTCGCTCAACGAAATGGTCCAGATCCTTGAATCTCAGTTTCATCAATGGAAAGTGCCTAATCAAACTTTACACCAATTATGCGCAATTATTTAAGACGCTATGTATAGAAGAATGCTACCGGTCTATCTTTATTGATTTTTTCTTCCCTTGCGTTTATGATCGGGTCATGAAAACCTTCCGTCTCCCGAACATTCCGCCCCTGAACAAGGCGTTTTTCGCCGCCCTCGTCCTTTCCCTCGTCTCCCACGCCCTGGTGCTCTCCATGCCCATCATGGGCTACAAAGCCGCGGCGGTGCAAAAGGAAAAAACCCTGACCGTCCGTCTCTCCGAACCCCCGCCGCCCGAACCGGAGGTGAACGAGACGGCCGCGGAGAAAAATCCCCCGTCCCCGGAAAAAGAGGCGTCATCCACCCCCTCCATGGAGCAAACGGTGAATCTCGACACCCCGGATCGCCGCTATCGCGATTATCTGCTGAACGTGCGCCGGCGGATCGAAAACCGCTGGTCCTATCCGCAGGGCGCTCTGCAAAAAAGGGAGGAAGGCGTCACGACGATAAAATTCACGATCGCCGCCGGCGGCTCCCTTTCCGGCCAGGAAATCATCACTTCCTCGGGATCGCCGCAATTGGATGAGCACACCTTGGCGGTGGTGCGCGCCGCCGCCCCTTATGACCGTCTGCCCGGGGACTTGCGTTTGGCGAGACTCCACATCGTCGCCACCTTCCATTACCGGCTTAAATGACCAACCGCGATCCGGTTTCAAATTTCCGCGATCAGGGCCGTCAATTTCCGGTTGAGTTCGAGGAGCTTCTCCCGGACATCCGTCTGTTCCACCCAACCCTTGTTCTCCAGGCGCGCCTGCCGTGCCCGGAGGTGCTGGAGGCGCTGTTCCATGTCCGTCAAGAGGTAATTCCAGTCTATCCGGGGGGAGGCCTGTTCGGGATAGGCGATTCTCTCGATTTCCCCTCCCGGTTTCAGCGTCACCTCTTCCAGATAATCGGGAATGGCGGTTTCATAGCCGAATCGCTCCTTGATCTTTTCCGCCAGGACCTCCTGGGCGGCATACTCACCGTGGACGAGAAACACCTGCAGGCCCGGGGAACGGAAGCGCTCCAGCCAGGCAAGGAGCTGGCTCTGACCCGCATGGGCGGAAAAGCCGTTGATGGTGAAGATCCGGGCCTGCACGGCCACGTCTTCATTGAAGAGCCGCACGCTTTTCGCCCCGTCCACGATACGCCGCCCCGTGGTCCCCTGGGCCTGAAAACCTACAAAAACCACGCTGGCGCCGGGCCGCCAGAGATTGTGGCGGAGATGGTGACGTATGCGACCGGCGTCGGCCATGCCGCTGGCGGAGATCACCACGGCGGCGCCGTCGGCGGTGTTGATGGCCATGGACTCCTCCGTGGAGCGGGTGAAGCGGAGCTGCGGCAGGGTAAGGGGATCTTCCCCCCGCCGGAGGAGTGCCTTGGACTCATCGTCGAAATAGGCGGTGTATCGGTGAAAGATCTCCGTGGCCGCCGTGGCGAGGGGACTGTCCACATAAACGGGCATGTCCTTGGGCAGGCGGCCGTCGGCGTTGAGCAAATGGAAACAGTAGAGGAGCTCCTGCGTCCGTTCCACGGCAAAAGACGGGATGACGACCTTCTCCTGCCGTTGATAGCTGTAAGCCACGGCCTCCGCCAGTTCGTCGATGCTGGCGGCTTCGTCTTTGTGATCCCGGTTGCCGTAAGTGGATTCCATGAAGAGATAATCCGCTGCGTCAATGGCGGTGGGATCCTTGATGATCAGTTGATCGGGACGGCCCACGTCGCCGGAGAAAACCAGCTTGGTCGTCCCGCCGTCCGCGGCGGCCATCAACTCCAGGATCGAGGCGCCGAGGATATGGCCGGCATCCCGGAAAGTCACCGTGATTCCCGGCGCCGGGTTCATGGCCTGGTCGTAATACACCTCCCGGAAGTGTCTTATTGTCGCCTCGGCGTCCCGCTGGGTGTAGAGGGGCTCGACGTTCCTTTCGCCGTGCCGGAGCCGTTTGCGGGTCTTCCACTGGGCCTCCATTTCCTGAATATGGGCACTGTCCGCCAGGAGGATCTTCAGAAGATCCAGGGTCGGGGGCGTGGCATACACCGGTCCGCGAAATCCCTCCTTGACGATGCGGGGCAGGAGGCCCGCATGATCGATATGGGCGTGGGTGATCAGGATGAATTCCAGGGCCGCCGGCTCGTAAATCGCCGTCTCCCAGTTCCGTTTCTCGATTTCCTTGTTACCCTGATGCATACCGCAGTCCACGGCAAAACGATGGCCGCCGGCCTCGACAACGAAGCAGGAGCCGGTTACCGTCCGGGCGGCCCCCATGAACTTGACCTTCATAGCTGCTGTCTCCTTCCCTTCGGAATCCATGGCAGTTTTTGCCGCCTCTGTGCATATGCCATCCCCGGGCTAATTGCAACGAGAATCCCCGCGTGAAAGGTACGGAAAAATGTGTTAAGGGGCAGTCATGCCTGATTCAGTGGTTACCGCCCGACAGATCAACAAGATGTTCGGCTCCCTGGCCGCCGTTCGGGACGTCTCCTTCTCGATCCGGCGGGGGGAATGCTTCGGCATCCTCGGTCCTAACGGGGCCGGCAAGACGACGACCATCCGCATGATCTACGGTTTCTCCCCCCTCACGGCGGGCTCGCTCCGGGTCTTCGGGATGGACGTCTCCCACCGCGCCCGGGAGATCAAGGCCCGCATCGGCGTCTGTCAACAGGAAAACACCCTCGATCCCGACCTGACCATCCTGCAGAATCTCACCGTATTCGCCCGTTATTTCGACATCCCCGGACACCAGGCGAAAAAGAAGGCCGCCGAACTGCTCGCCTTCATGGCCCTGGATCATCGCCGCCACGCCCGGGCCATAGAGCTTTCCGGGGGGATGATCCGGCGCATCGTCCTGGCCCGGGCACTGCTCAACGATCCGGAGCTACTCATCCTGGACGAACCCACCACCGGCCTCGACC
>Ga0302248_1002557_pt1 | contig 10862 bp, 10 predicted proteins | sample AAG_UR_Leu_MG_FD_193528 | JGI IMG/M metagenome (GOLD analysis project Ga0302248, IMG submission 193528) | Enriched activated sludge microbial communities from anaerobic digester in WTTP, New Holstein, Wisconsin, United States - AAG_UR_Leu | ecosystem: Engineered > Bioreactor > Anaerobic >... | reverse complement strand
TTACACCTGAACATCCCGGATACAGCGCCGCTATTTGCCGGGGATTCCTCCCGTTGGCGCCACCCGAATTAGCTTGACAGTAACCAGCCGAAATTTTATATAGCCGAAAATTGAGAGGAATGCCATCAGGAAAGATTCCTGAGGCCTTGATGATGCGCCGGTTACCATGATACCCAACCCCGGGCAATGGCCCCGGCAGAGGCCCCTATTAAGAATATGAAGCGGATTCTCATTACCGGCGGCGCCGGTTTTCTCGGCTCCCATCTCTGCGACCGCCTCCTGGCCCAGGGACACGACATCCTCTGCCTGGACAATCTTTTCACGGGCAACAAGAACAACATCCGGCATCTCATCGGCCATCCCAATTTCGAATTCATTCGTCACGACATCACCCAGCCGATCTTCCTGGAGGTGGACGAGATCTACAACCTGGCCTGCCCCGCCTCGCCGATTCATTACCAATACAACCCCATAAAGACCATCAAGACCAGCGTTATGGGCGCCATCAACACCCTGGGGCTGGCCAAGAGGGTCAAGGCCAGGATCCTTCAGGCCTCCACCTCGGAGGTCTATGGAGATCCCGAGGTACATCCGCAACGGGAGGATTACTGGGGAAGGGTGAATCCCATCGGCATCCGGAGCTGTTATGACGAAGGGAAACGGGCTGCCGAGTGTCTCATGATGGATTATCATCGCCAGAACGGGGTCAGGATTAAGATCGTCAGAATCTTCAACACTTACGGACCCCGTATGGCCGTCAACGACGGGCGGGTGGTGAGTAACTTCATCGTGCAGGCCCTCAGAGGGGAGGACATCACAATTTATGGCGACGGCTCCCAGACCCGTTCCTTCTGTTATTGCGACGATCTGATCACCGGCATGATCGCCATGATGGAATCTTCCGAGGAGATCATCGGCCCGGTAAATCTCGGCAATCCCACGGAATTCACCATCCGGGAACTGGCCGAAAGCATTGTCCGCCTCACCGGATCGTCCTCCCGTCTCGTCTTCCGGCCGTTACCCCAGGACGACCCCACCCAGCGCCGCCCCGATATCAGCGCGGCCGGCACCCTGCTCGCCTGGCAGCCCCGCATCCCGCTCACCGAAGGCCTGACCAAGACCATCGAGTATTTCCGGACGGTATTGCAAAACCAATGAAGATTACCCCGGACATGCATTTCGATGTCATCGTCATCGGCGCCGGCGTCGTCGGTCTCGCCCTGGCCCGACAACTGGCCCGCCGCAACAGAAAGCTGGCGGTGCTGGAAAAGAACGATCTCTTCGGCCGGGAAACCAGTTCCCGCAACAGCGAGGTCATCCATGCCGGGATCTATTACCCCCAAGATTTCCTGAAAAGTCGCCTGTGCGTAACGGGAAACCGCCTGCTCTACGAGTGGTGCCGCCGCCACAAAATCCCCCATGCCCGGATCGGCAAGCTTATCGTGGCGACCAACGATGACGAGGAAGCAACGCTGGCGGCCATAAAGGAGGGAGCGGAACGGAACGGCGTCCCGGAGCTGGAATTGCTGGGCCGAAAACAACTCCGGAGCATGGAGCGGGAGGTGAAGGCCCAGGCGGCCCTGTTTTCCCCTTCCACCGGCATTGTGGACAGTCACACCTTGATGTTTTCCTTCCTGAACGCCGCGCAGGATCAGGACGCCGTTCTTTCCTGCCGGACCCGCGTCACGGCCATCCACCCCGACGGCGCCGGCTACGATTTGGAAATCAATCACGGTGAATACTACGTCCGTACGAAAACCCTGATCAACAGCGCCGGCCTCCATGCCGACACCGTGGCCGCGCTGGCGGGAATCGACATCGAAGCGGCGGGATACCGTCTCCATCCCTGCAAGGGCAACTATTTTACCGCCTCCCCTTCCCCGGCGCTGCATCACCTGGTATATCCCGTTCCGATGAAGAACAATGTAGGATTGGGCATCCACGCCACCCTCGACCTGGCGGGGCGGATCCGTTTCGGACCGGACAGCCGCTACCTGGCGCAAGAGGAAATCCAACGCCTGAAAAGCGAGGGAAAGGAGGCAACCGGCATCTACAGGGTCGATGAAGACCGGCGGGAGGCCTTCGCAACGGCCATAGGCCGTTACCTGCCCGGCCTTGCCCCGGAGATGCTGCAACCCGACATGAGCGGCATCCGTCCCAAGCTCCAGGGCCCACAGGATCCGGTAACTGATTTCGTCATCCGGGAAGAAGGGGAACGGGGGCTGCCGGGGTTCATCAATCTCATCGGCATCGAATCGCCGGGACTAACGGCCTGTCTGGCCATTGCCGGCTATGTGGAAAAAATCATATAAGTGCTGGAGTTTCTACCATGAACAAGAACATTCTATGTATCGGCGCCGGCTACGTCGGCGGTCCCACCATGGCCATGATCGCCGCCAAATGCCCCGATTACCGGGTGACGGTGGTGGATATAAATCCCCAGCGGATCGCCGCTTGGAATTCCGAGCATCTGCCCATCTACGAACCGGGACTGGACGAGTTGATCCACGCCACCAGGGGAAAGAACCTTTTCTTCAGCACCGACATCGAAGGCGCCATCCGCTCCCACGACATTATTTTCGTCAGCGTGAATACCCCGACCAAAACCTTCGGCGCCGGGGCGGGCATGGCTGCCGACCTCCAGTATTGGGAGAAAACGGCCCGGCAGATCCTGGAAAACTCCGACTCCGACAAGATCGTCATCGAGAAAAGCACCCTCCCCGTAAAGACGGCGCTGGCTATGGAGAGGATTCTGAACAGCCAGGCCAACGGTGTAACCTTCGACGTCCTATCCAATCCGGAGTTCCTCGCGGAAGGCTCGGCGATCCGGGATTTGGAGAATCCCGACCGGATCCTCATCGGTTCCCGGGAAACGGAGCGGGGTCGGCTGGCCCGGAATGTCATCGTGGATATATACGCCCGCTGGGTCCCCCGGGAGCGGATCCTCACCACCAACATCTGGAGCAGTGAACTTTCCAAACTGGTATCCAACGCCTTTCTGGCCCAGCGCATCTCCTCCATCAATGCCGTTTCCGCCCTGTGTGAAAAAACGGAGGCGGATGTTGCGGAGGTCGCCCGGGCCGTGGGCATGGACAGCCGGATCGGCGCCAAGTTCCTCAATGCCAGCGTCGGTTTCGGCGGCTCCTGCTTCAAGAAGGACATCCTGAATCTCGTCTATCTTTGCCGGTTCTATGGACTCGACACGGTGGCCGACTACTGGGAAAGCGTCGTGACGATAAATGCCTATCAACAGGAAAGGTTTATCATGAACATGCTGACGGCCATGTTCAATACCCTGGCAGGGAAAAGGATCTGCCTGCTCGGCTTCGCCTTCAAAGCCAACACCGGCGACACCCGGGAAAGTCCGGCCATCTTCATCGCCCGGCGTCTGCTGGAGGAGCAGGCCGAGGTGGTCGTTTCCGATCCCAAGGCCCTGAACAACGCCCGCAGCGACTTGGCCGGAAATACGGGCGCCCTGCATTACATAGAGGATCCTTATGAGGCGGCCGCCGGTTGTCACGCCCTGGCGGTGATGACGGAATGGGATTTGTACCGCAATCTGGACTACGAGAGGATATACCGGGGGATGGCGAAACCGGCCTTCATCTTCGACGGGAGAAACATCATAGACCATCGGGCGTGTTTCCGGATCGGCTTCAACGTCTATCCCATCGGCAAGCCGCCGCTGACCCACTTCGAGGTCTGAAAGCAGCCGGCGTTATCTGTCTGCCCGGCCGCAACGGATTGGGAGGGCGCAGGGGGGGAAATTTCTCCCCTCCCGATGCCGGATGAGCGTATTCACCCACAAAAACATTCGGTTACGTCAATTATTTAGACGAAACCATCACCAGAGGTTGGCCGCCCATCATTCACTTGCTTCATATAGCCCTCGTCGGGGGGCAGATCGTCGCGGAGTGCCGCCTGTTTCGAGAGGAGATCGCAGCGTTCGTTCTCCGGGTCGCCGGCATGGCCCCGCACCCAGTTAAAAGCCACTTCATGACGACTGCAAAGGACCAGCAGCCTTTCCCAAAGATCAGAATTCAGGGCCTTCTCTTGCTTGTTCCGCATCCAGCCGTTCTGTCGCCACCGGTATGCCCAACCTTTGGTCATGGCGTTGACGACATACTGGGAATCGGTGAACAAAGTCACCAGGCAAGGTACGTTCAGGGCTTGCAGCCCCACGATGGCGGCCATGAGTTCCATCCGGTTGTTGGTCGTCAGGCGAAACCCCCCCGACAATTCCTTCCTGGCCCGACCGGAAAGCAAAACTACCCCGTAACCCCCGGGCCCCGGGTTCCCCAGACAGGCCCCATCGGTATATATCTTCACTTCCTGGCGACGATTCTGTGTCTTTCTCATCATACCCTTTTCCATAAGCACCATTCCCATTTGGCCGGCAGCACACTACATGATAATTATCGTTGGGTTGTGGACGTTTTCATGTAAACGCAGATGTCAATGATCGGCATAATGGAGCCACCGATTTTCGCCGTAATGGAGTCAGTGAAAAGGGTTGAAAAATAGTCTTTGGACCCCCCTTTCAATAGGGCGATTTGACCTCCTTATCAGTTGGTTAGTTATGTAATCTTACGGATGCTGTCAAAGAAAATCTATCGCAGGAAAAAGGAACTTATGGTAGCATTCGGGCGATGGTACTGGGAAGCACAACGATCCGTGCCACACAAAGGCGGCGCTTCATCAAAGGGTAAATTCGGAATACACACTCAGAAGGGAGGCCGACGGGATGACGGCAGCGCCAACAGAAATGACTTTCACGAACAGATGCGGCTTCTGCGGAAAGGAAAAGGTCTTCACTTTCTGCAAGGGTTGCGATCTGCCGGCCTGCGAGGATTGCTGCCGCCTGGAGATTATCGGTTCGGGTTGCGGTTGTGTTTGGCCCGTTTATTATTGCCTGCGCTGTATAAAAGATCCGGCTATCAATCCCAACGCCCTCTTAAGATCCACAGAAACTTAAAGACGCAAGCCACTGCAATATTACTGCAAGAGGGATTTGCAAAAGGCTTCTCGGGGATGTCTCCAAAAAATTGAAGATCGGAGTCGCTTCTCGTAAAGTCGGAAGAGGATCTCCGGATAAGAATCTTAACAACGAAAGGTAGCTGATATGGATGATCAAGCGAAAAAGGTTCTGAATACGATGAAGAAGGAGGGGAAACCGATGCGCCCCGGAGACATCGCCAAGAAAGCTGAACTGGATAAGGACGAGGTCTCCAAGATCATCGACAAGCTGAAGAAGGAAGGTAAAGTAACTTCACCGAAACGCTGTTTCTATGTGCCGACGGAATGAGCTGAAGCATCTATGAAGCAAAGTATTGGATCTGCTGCGCCGGAGTTCTCAGCAAAAGACGTTGACGGCGTGATGATGAACCTTACCGATCTTATAAAGAATGGCCCCGTCGTTCTTGTCTTCTTGAGAGGCTTCAGTTGACCATTTGCCAGAAAACATCTGGATCAGATGAAACAAGACATAAGGCAATTTACGGACAGGAAGGCTCAGATCGTCGTGATAGTTCCTCATGGAGCGGTGAAAACTAAAAGCTACTGGGAAAAAGAAAGCCTCCCCTATATCGGTATTCCTGATCCTGACGGAACATTGGGAAAGTTATATGGTCAGGAATGGAATTTAATCAAACTGGGGAGAATGCCGGCGCTGTTTATCATTGATCAAAAGGGCATCATAGCTTTTGCCCAATATGCAAAGAATATGGCTGACATTCCTGAGAACAAGAAGTTATTGCAAATACTGGACGCAAAAACTCAATAAGGTGTAATAGCAAGGCATGTGGGTAATTGATATACGGCATTGGTTGAATGAATCTCAATCCGGCCCGGCTGTGCCGCAGTTGAAGGGGAGCAATCACCATCGATCGCTCCCCAAGAGAACACTGATCTCCTAACGAATCCACAAACTGAAATTGGGAATGGAAATAGCAATGACAGGACGTACATGATGTGGGGTGTGGACCACTGGAGTGGGACGGACAGGAACATAGATGACTTTCTGATGAAAAACCGGTCGATGGTGATTGTCGAATTGGAAATGAGCAGGTTGATGTCCATTCCTAATGTCATAGCGGTTGCCGTTATTCCAGCTCGGGCCGAAGGCAAAAACAGGACCCGATAAAACCATGACAACAAGAATTGTAACAAATGTCGTGATTATCTTTTTCATGATGGGATTCTCCTTTCTACTTTTTAGTTTCTCAAAAGCATATGCCGTGCCAGGAGAATCCAATGTAATGTTATATTATTGAAAATAAAAGGTTATATGGCAAAGAACAATTGAGGATTCAGTTCTTTCCTCTCGAATTATTTCCCAAAGATGAATTAAAAGTATCCATAAAAGAATTATTCTGGATAAATTTTATACGATTATTATGGCGATGGTTGTCGGTCAGGGCTGTGAACGGCACTGGAATCATGAATTATCCAAGGGGAATCTTCTGTCCAGATTACCAGGGATTTCCATGAGGTCGACGCCTGTGGCCGTGAGCATAAAGAAATCCGGCTTTCTATGTGTTTCTGTTGTGCCACCGATAAGGTCAAGATAATTGACGGCTCCCAGATAGAACAGGTCAAAAATATTTATCCTACCGGCTGGGGTATGCCAATTGAACTTGTCAGGATCGCAGTAAATATACTCCGGATAGCAACAGTATGCGTCGCGGAGCAGTCGGCGCCGGTTCTCATTTATTTCCTTGTACGATCTTTCCGGGAGGGGAGCGATATTTTCCATGAAGGGATAGCTATCACTGACATTTTTCGTGTGTCAACGGGAATCGTCTCTCCTTTAGATTTCTTGCCGCTAACAAAATCTATCTTCAGACATTCCCTGACTTCCTTCTGAGAATCTCTTCTTGAATATAGAAATCATTCAGGGCCGACATTCTCAGGTGTCAGGAGCCACAATAAAAAAGGGGCCTAAGCCCCTGAATTTATTGGTAGCGGGGGGTGGATTCGAACCACCGACCTTTGGGTTATGAGCCCAACGAGCTACCGGACTGCTCCACCCCGCGTCAATGTTCACTTTAAGGGAGCTCCTTTAGATCACAACGTTCTATAAGTCAAGTTTTTTCTACGTTCCACAACAATTCAAGGGCGTCAGGACAATCGTGCAACCATGAGGCAGCGGCAGTGTGCGGCGGCAAAGATATTCGGTGCCGGCCGCCAGCCTACTTCGGACCCGTGACATTGAAGACGGCCACCTGCCGTCCCATCCCCTTCAGGTTGACGGCGCCCATTTCTTCCACCTCCACCAGCTCACGCACCTGCTCGTAGGTCTGCTCGCAGATGAGAATCTGCCCTTCCCGGGCCAGATGCTCCAGGCGGGAAGCGATATTTACGGGTGACCCGAAGGCGGTATATTCCTTTTTCTTGGCGGACCCGAAGATGCCGGCCATGGCCTCGCCGGTGCTGATCCCGAAGCCGACGGCGATCTTTCTTCCCTGCTCCGCCAGACGATCGTTTACCGCCGCCATTTCCTCCCGCATACGCAGGGCGGCCCGCACGGCCCGGCCCGCATCGTCCGGCGCCGCTTTCGGCGCCCCGAAAATGCCCATGATGCCGTCGCCGATGTGCTTGTCCAGCGTGCCGCGGTAGTCGTAGATTATCTGGTCGAGGGGGGAGAAGTAATACTGATTGATCAGTTCGGAAAGTTCCCGGGGGGCCATGTCCTCCACCATGCCGGTAAAACCCCGGATATCGGTGAAAAGGATGCTTACGACCTGCTTTTTGGGATACATATCCGCCACATCCCGCTGCAGTTCGTTGAGCACCGGTTCGGCGACGAACTGTTTCAACCTTTTTTTGATGTTGTATTCCTTAACCTTGGCGCGAAGCTCCATGTTGTCGAAGGGTTTGGTGAGAAACCCGTCGATCCCCGCGTTCACCGATTCGATGGCGCTTTCCATCGTGGCGTATCCGGTCAGAATGATCCGCGTGATCTCCGGATTGATCCGGCCGATCTCAATCAGGGTCTCCAGACCGTTGAGTCCCGGCATCTTGAAATCGGAGATCACCGTTTCGATATCACGATTGTTGCTCTTGACGATCTGAATGGCCTCCTGACCGTTTTCCGCCAGGAGGATCGCGTACCGATCCCTCTCCAAAACCTTTTTCAGCGATCTTCTGACCCCTTCTTCGTCGTCCACGATCAAAACAATCATTGCTCCCTCCTCTTGCAGGGCAGCTCGATCACGAAGGTCGAGCCCTTTCCCTCTTCGCTGGCCGCGGAGATGTCTCCGCCATGTCGCCTGATGATTTCATGGGATATATATAAACCCAGCCCGGTGCCCTTCCCCACCGGCTTGGTGGTGAAAAACGGCTTGAAGATGTCTTTGAGACGCACAGCGGCGATCCCTTCTCCCGTGTCGTGGCAGGTGAAATGCACTGTATCGCGCTCCTTGATGTAGCGTGTGGCGAGCGTGACCGTTCCCCTTCCCTCCGGGAGGGATTGCAGGGCGTTCTTGATGATGTTGATGAAAACCTGTCCCAGATTGGCAAAATTGCCCTCCACAGGCGGCAGGGCCTCTTCATAATCCTTCTCGATGACCACGGGAAGGTTCTTGAACTGATTGAACAGGACCCGCAGGGCGTCATCCACGGCCCTGTTGATATCCACAGGTTCCACATAGGTCTGGGTCTGGCGGGACAGCCCGAGGAGACTTCTGACGATGTCTCCGGCCCGTTTCAGTTCCTTCAGGGAAAAGAGGAGATCGTCAATCACGTCTTCCCGTTCCGGGATGGTTTCCGGCCAATCGCGGATGGTCTCGGCGCTGCTTTGGAGGAGGCTGGAGGCGCTGGCCAGGGGATTGTTCAGCTCATGGGCCGTCCCCGCCACCAGCTGCCCGATGGCCGCCAGGCTTTCCGACCGGATGAGTTGCTCCTGCGTCCGCTCCTTTTCCGCCAAGGCCTGACGGAGGTCGGCGGTCCGTTCCTCCACCTTCCGTTCCAATTCCCGGTTCAACCGGGCCAACTCTTCATACATGCGGGCGTTTTCCAGGGCCGTGGCGCTCTGGTTGGCCAAGGTGGCCAGTAGTTCCAGATCTTCATGGACATAAAGCTCTCCGGATTTTTTCTGCCCCAGATTCAGGATGCCGATAAGCTTGTCCTTGGAATACATAGGCAGGATAAGGGCCGCCTCCCATTTTTCGATCAGCCCGGCAACCGCTTCTCTGTCTGCCGGCGGCAAATCTTCCCCGAGCGTCATGGTATTGGTCAACGGCCGCTTCCACCTCTCCAGGCAACCGACAAGGGGATGATCGGCGGCGATTTCTTCCGGCGCCTCGGTCTCGTATCCGTCACTCTCGTGCCGCACCTGACGAAAACGGCCGCTGCTTTCCTCGCCGAGGTAAAGCCGGACATGTGTGGGCTGGAGGCTGGTGGCCACCGTAACAAGAAGCAGCCTTGTCAACTCGTCCACCCTCAGCAGCCTGGTCATCTGGCCGCTGACATCCTTCAGCAGTTGCCGGTAATCGTACTTGCCCCGGAAAAAAAGCCTGTCGATGAAGAGCCGGACCCTGTCCCGGAGGGGGTTGAACAGCAGGACCATGAACAAGGCCAGCAGGAAAGGAAGCAGCAGGGGGTGGCTCCGGCTGGAGCCGATGAAGAGGGCGTTGAAAAAGGCGATGATAAGGACATAAACGATGGTCATGATAATGGTGAGAAGAAAATAAATCGTTCCCCGGCGGATGACCGCCCCCATGTCCAGCAGATCGTATTTCAGCACGCCAAACGCCAGGACGATGGCGGGGATAAAGCTGAAGTTCCCCATGGGATAGATGTTGAAACCGCTGACGGGCAGAATATTGAGGGAAATGATCAGGGAGCTTAGCCCCAGCCCCCACAGGATGTATTTGATGCGATTGCGCTTCTGATTGTCCCGGGTTTCCTTCATCCCCATGAAGAGGGTGTAGAGGCAATAACAGACGGTGAAGCTGACGAGGACGGAAAAAAAGTGAAACGCCTTTCCCGCCTGGGCGATGATCCCAAAATCGAAGGTGGCGAATCCCTTGATGAAGAGATCCGTGGGGGTCAGCACCAGGAAAACGGCGCTGCACCCGTAAGCACCGTATTCCAGCCACCGCCGTTTCCTTATTCCCAGAAAATAATGGACGAACTGGATATAAATGGGAAGACTGAAGACAAAGACCACATAGGTGAAACGATCCACCTGGATGGCCAGTTCCTTGTCGGTAATGAGGTTGACGAGCGCCACATCGGCGTTGATCAGGGCGCCCATGAAGCAGATGGCCGCAAAAAGAAGATTGGTGGGCTTTCTTCCGCCCCGAACGATGGACAGCAGCGACAGTCCCGTCAGGACAAAGAAACCGAGGATCGGCGGTATTACGGAAACATAGGAGATATGCAGACCTTCTGTCATCGTCCCCCTGTCAGTACAACCGGGTCGCCCGACTGCAAAAGCTTATTTTTTTCCGGTAAGATACCCCATGATGCGATAAACGAGTTTCGCCGCCAGAAAATCGGCGGCCACCTGACCGGGTAGGGGCGACAGCTCCACAACATCGAAGCCCCGGATCCGGCATTTTCCCGCCACCACCCGTATCAGTCGGACGAGATCCCGCCAGGATATCCCCCCCGGTTCCGGCGTCCCCGTAGCCGGCATATACGCCGGATCAAGAACATCGAGATCGATGGTGACATAGACATCCCCTTCCAGATGGGCACAGATCCTGGACGCCCAGTCGGGCTCGTCGAGGATGAAGTCGGCGGAAAAGCTCTTGACGCCGCCCCCGGCAAGAAACAATGCCTCTTCCCGGCTCATGCTCCGGATCCCCGCCTGGACCAGGGGACACAACTCCACGATGCGGCGGCCGATGCAGGCG
>Ga0302248_1002553_pt1 | contig 10871 bp, 12 predicted proteins | sample AAG_UR_Leu_MG_FD_193528 | JGI IMG/M metagenome (GOLD analysis project Ga0302248, IMG submission 193528) | Enriched activated sludge microbial communities from anaerobic digester in WTTP, New Holstein, Wisconsin, United States - AAG_UR_Leu | ecosystem: Engineered > Bioreactor > Anaerobic >... | reverse complement strand
CACTTCCGGAATCATAATTATTAAAAATAGGTCCGGTGAGATTATTTTCTTTAAAAAAATTAAAAACATCTTCGCTTCCCTCAACCAACCCTAAACCAAATTGTTCTTGAAAAAATGTTTGTCTATTATTTCGATCAATAAGTAATACGGTGGCGGAAAATAAAAAAATAAAAATTAAAATAGATAAAAGAACGGGTTTGATATAACTTTTAAATTTCCGCTCAAAATCTACTATTTTTAACTGTAAAAAATCAAACAACTTCCTCCCTAAAAAAGCCAGAGACGGATATAAATTAGCACTAATTATCACGAGTACTACTAAACCAAATATAGCCAAATTTCGCACTGCAAATAATCCTAAAAAAGATACAAAGAGACCAAAAAAACAATCAACTAAGCGAAGCTTCTTTTGAAATAAATAATTGGTAATAAAACTAATAATTAGAACCAACAGGAGCCATCTGAAAATTTGATAATTATAATTTAAAAGTAAATTTTCTAAAAAGAAAATACTTTTATTTTCTACAATTTGATAACCAAAATTAGTAAAAATTTTAAGAGGATAAAGAAGGCCTTTGATGTGATTAGGATTAACTAAACAAACGAAAAACAAAGCAAAAAAAGCATAAATATTCTGACGTGTTTCTTTTAAAATTTGCCGAAGCTGTTCTTTTAAATTAGTTATTTTAATTAATTTCTCACGCGAAAAAATTTCTCGCCATTTAAATTGCAACAAAATATCCGCTAACAAATAAAAACCGACTAAAGCCAGACCGAGAAAAAAATAAATATGAATATTGGCCCATAAAATAAAAAGCGGAAGCAAAATTTTTAAACTTTGACGACGAGTTAATTTTTTACTTTCTAAAACTAGCCAAGTGATTGCTAAAAAAAGATAGCTAAACATTTCCGGTCTAATTTCAGTGCGTTCACTCATAAGTAAAATTACCGGTAAAGATAAAAGCGCCACTAAATAAAAATTAGATCGGTTTTTAGCTAATTGGAAAAAAGAAAAAAATATGGCTAAAGCTAATAAAATATTAAAGATAGAAAGCAGTTTAAAGCCGCCCAATTGATAGATTAAGTAAAAAATTACCCCTCCTAACCAATGATGATTGATAAATTTAAATTCTGGTTCAGTATAAGAATAAAAATTTTGAAATAGTAATTCGGGCGACTGAAAAATAAGACGTCCATTTTCTAAATGGCGTCCTAAATCAACCACGGCTAATTCAATTTTTTGTGCGAAAATTATAACGATTAGAATGACTAAAGCCAGCCGTATCAAATACTGCCAAATTTTTTCTTGATTATTAATTATTTCTGAGTTACGGAAAAACTTCATATCTGCCCTAAATTACTCTAAATTACTATATTATTATATCATTTTATCTTTTATTTTGACAAAATAAAACCCGGTTTGTCAACCGGGTTATAAATAAACAAGAGCGATTAAAAACTAATTTTTTACCGCTAAAAAATAACATTTTTTAATGTTTAATTCCAAACAACAAGTAAAGCACTGATGGCCAAGCACCCAAAGATCTCTGTCTTTGTCATAGTAACTAATCGGATGAAAATATTCGTATTTGTTAAACCAAACTCCTGAGTTATAAGCCACCATGGGGATTTTTTTAAAACTGGGGTATTGATCTAAAAAAGCTAACATTTCCTTAAAGTAAGCGTGACGAAAACCAGCTTTTGATATATCCTCTTCCGATTTTCCAAATTCACCCAAATAAAATAATTGGGTAGTAAATTCTTTGACTCCAACTAAGTCATTGGGCTCAAGATTAATAAACCGAGAAACAAGCTGCATTTTTTCTTGATCAGAAGAAAGATTTGCTAAAATCTTTAAATATTCAGCTTTTACTAAATACCGGGCAGTAATCATTTCTTTTTCCATGATTATTTATTTTAGTTTAATATTTCATTTTAAAGGTACGACTAAAAAATTTAATCATATAAACTTTGGACTGTCAATATAAAATTGTCAAATATAATTTAGTTATCAAATATAGTTTGGCAATTAAAAAGGCGGTTATTAGTATAACCACCCTTGAATTTTCGCGCTTGGTTTATATATTTTTATCCATAAAATTCTTAATTTCACCCCTCAACCTTCTTTGAGTTTTGCTTTCCGGTTCAGTTTTTAAATTATAATTTCTAATTTTTTTTGAAGGATAAGAATCATTTCTTCTACCCATTTCTCGTCTTTCTTTTTCTAAAAATCGCTTTTCATTATTCTTAATCATTTCTTTTTGATAATCAACATCATCTAAACCCACTTCGTCAAAATCAACTTCATCAAAATCATCTATTTCTATTTTTTTGTTTAAATGAACTGGTCTATTAAAATTATTTTTCATTTTATACTCATCAAGTAATTCTGCTAAAGATCTTTCTTCATCGTCAACTTCATCGTCAACTTCTTCATCTTCTTCTAATTCCTCTAGCTCCTCGTAATCAACTTCTATTTCTTCGCCAAATGTCAAATATGAATCATCCACTAAATCATCCACGGTTTTAAAGCGACGCCGGGGATCATTTCGGTTAACTCTTTCCTCATCTTCATCTTCTAATAAATTGCCCAGTGGTTGACGATTTTTACGGTCTAAACTTTCCTTGATTTGCGGTTGAAAATCATCTTTTTTAGGAAAGCGAAAAAATTCTTTCATAGTTTTATTATTTTATTTTTTAGTTAACATTGTTATTCCTCTAATTACTAGGCCAATCAAGCCACCAAAAATACTGATAGCCATAAAAAATGTAAACAGATGAAATAAATCAAGAGGATCACAGGTTGGTTTATATAATTGACCAGTTAAAAAACAACCGTGACGAGAAAATTCAGACCAACTAACCACTAATAGAGTAGTTAAATTAATTGCTATAGCACCCACTAAAAAATTCGGTAAAAATTGATAACTTTTATTTTTATTTTGAATTAATATCAGTAAAATACTGGAAATAAAGGGTATTAAGATAAATATAACAAAAATGACCGGTAAAGCACCAAGTAATTCTGCGTCTAGGCCTTTTGGCACTAAGGAGATTAATAAGCTCAATATTAACGCTCCTAACCAAAGATAAAATAACTTTTTTTTCATTTTTTGATATTATAGTTTATTTATCTTTATTATACACCTTTTAAACAAAATACACCTTTTAAACAAAAGGTTGGATTATTCTTCAAAAAAGTGAAAAGAGGCTGCGATTTTTTCATCAAAACAACTGTCCGAAAATAACCCTAGACCAATCTGACATTCTTGTCCGGTACTCCAGAAAGCGATTTTCTTTTGAATAGAGCTATAAATTATATAGTATGTATAACCAGCATAACACTTGGTTTCATCCAATCCTAAACCATCACCGTCAATTTCTATTTTATAATTCCCCACAAAATCAGTCGGTGTTTTTGTTTTATAACTACAACCCGGACCCATTTTTTGCTTAATAATTTGATCTAGGTCAGCTTCATCTTTAATATCAAATATTACAATGTGCCAAGGAATAGGATAACTATAGGTATTATCATATTCTGGAATAAGAGTATTTTCTGTTTTGATAAGCTCACCGGTTTCTATATCTTTTTCTGTTTTGTATTTTTGTGTTAAATAAAAATTATTATTTTTATTTAAAACCTGATTAGGCAGTAAATATTCTTTTTCTAAATTGGAAAAATTTCTCCACCATTTATTATCTATTGATGAAGTGGGGTAAAGAAAGGAAAATTGATAATCATCGTTTTTATATTCTGACCAAATAATTTCGCTAAACCTCTCTATCTGCGATAGTGACCAAAGAGAATAAAAACGAGAATAATATTTATGAGTCGCGATTATTTTGTTTTTGTTATTAACAAAAAAATATGCCGAACCCATTTGCTCAACAAATTGATAGCTATCTGTCTTTAAATAATCTTGTAAAGCCGCTTCACCATTTTTGCTTTTGGTTAAATATTTTTCTCCGGGCAAATCTAATTTTACAATTTTTTCTGTGCTAAAATTTAAACGCCAAACAGCTTTCAGGAGTGGCTTGGGATCTCCTTCCTGAAAAATTATTGGTTTATAATATAAAAAAACTAAACAAAAAATACCACCAAAAATTAAAAAACTAATTAATATTTTTTTCATAATAAAAATACGCTTATATGTTAAAATTAACATACAAACAGGCAAAAATCAAAAAACTATTATGTTGATTACTTTGATTAAATAGTTAAATAACGCTCTCAAAAATAAAAAACCCCGACTTTAAAGGTTGGGGCTCTGATAATCATTGATTGCTTAACTAATTTTATTAATCAGAAAACAAACAAATAAAATAATGGCCATTAATGCCAATGATTTAAGGGAAGAAGAAAGGCGATGATTAACTAAATAATTAAGTCCTAATAAGGAGACAAAAAATGCTAAAATTAGCAAAATAATAACGGCAATGATTTTAGCTTCAGTTTCCATGATTATATTTTTTAGGGTTTTTATTCAAAGAACTAGTAAAAAAATAGTATATCATAAGATATACTATTTGTCAATAATATTTAATTTATTTTTAAAATGTCAGGTTATTATTGAGTTATTTTTGAGTTATTTTTGTCGGATTATTTCAAACCAAAAGTAACTTTCACGGTAATCATTACTTCCTTTTCAATGCTAGAGGTATCATAAGAACCATAGTCAGATACTTCAATAGCGCCTAGCGGCATTACTTGAACAACACCCATAGCAACTGATTTAACATTATCTACCTTTGCGCCGCTACTATCCGCAATAGCTTGTGCTCTAGCTTTAGCGTCTTTAATTGCTTCGGGCAATAAAGAAACTCTAACATCCGGTAATTTAGAATAATAATATTCCACTGGATTACTTGAAAAGATGACACCCTGAGCAATTACTTTTTCAATATTTTTTGCCAGGTTTTTTACTTTTTCCACATCATCGGACTTAACTTCAATTGACTGAGTTAAATTATATTCCTTCGGAGCATAAGCATCACTTTTGTAAATCTCATACATATAAACCGGAGAGATTTCATATTTACCAGCGAAACCTTGTTCATCTAAATAAGCAGCCACTAGGCCCTCATCCTTTTTCATGGCTTCGTAACCTGATTTTAAATTAGTCGCAAAAGCGGTGCGCGAAAAATTACCTGTCCAACGAGCTGAATCAGATGTGACTGGTAATTTTGCTGATCCGGAAATAGAAATGACGTTATTCAATTCTTTAATATCTAACAAAGTTCCCGAAACAAGCAAGGCGGCAATGACCAAGCTTAAGCCGAGAATGACTCCGAACGGAATTAATTTAGTAGGTTTTTCCATATTTTTAATCAATGTTAGTTATTCTGGTTATTTTATATTTAAATGTGATTAATTACTTTTTGATACGATTAATTGTTTTCTGATGATGCGCTTTTTTCCGACACGTCCTTTTCCTTTTTCTTACTAAAAAAGAAAATATAAATAATCTCTAAAACAGCCAAAGTATTTAAAAGAAATAAGGCGATAAACCAAATCTTATGACTATTTCGGCTTGCCTTCCAGAGTGCTACCCCCTTCCAGGGCATAACCCATAACATTAATAAGTAAAAAATCCATTGATTGTGTATGAAATATTGGGCTGTCATATTATTTTTTAAATTAATTTATTATGCTTTCTATCTTTATTATAACAAAAAATTAATTAAAGGAATAGCCAAGAATGTGAGTGCTGAGAAGATGTTTTTTATGTTTTTAGAGTTTTGATTATTTTCTTGTTTTATAATTGATCAACAATTTCCACTTTTTTATCCAACACGACATCTTGTTCACCAAACTTAAACATTGCTTTTATTAAATTTCCTTTTATCACTTCTGGTAACCAGAAAATATCATCCGACCACATACTTTGGAATGGAAGCTCATTTACTGAAAACCAATCTGGCCTCATTTCTTCACTTTCTTTAGGTTCTCCTTTCCAACTCTCAACAAAATAAACATGAACCATTTGATCCCAGGCAGAATTGTGAGGAAAGAAAAAAGATAATTCCGCGACCTTATTTAAATCTTGTACATCAACAAATATTTCTTCTTTTGTTTCTCGCTTTGCTGCTTCTTCAATTGTTTCGTTTTGATCATCAACTTTTCCCCCAACTCCGTTCCATCTATTCACACCAAAACCGCGCTTTTTCATAGCTAGACAAATATCCTTTATTTCCCCATCAATCCTTTTTATCAAAAAAACGAGTGTGGCATTTCGTAAATTATCCATAAAATTTATTTAATCAAATCATCGGTATAAGTATAAACGAAAAACTTAATCACTGTAACTATATTAACATACATTTTATTTTGTTAAAACAAATTGATTTTTAATATAAACTGTGATATATTTTGTTAATAACAAAAAATATCATTAAAAAATAAAAAATGGACAAAGGGATAATAGTTCATACAATTATTACTAAAAATGAGAAAATATTAATCTTAAAAAGAGCAAAAAGTAATTTCCTTAGTGAAGAATGGGACACCCCAGGCGGAACTTTAAAAGATGGGGAAAATCCCATTGATGGCGCCAAGAGAGAAATAAAAGAGGAAACTGGATTAGATATAAATAATTTAATTCTTTTCCATTTGAATTCTGTTGTCGATAAAGTCAAAAATAAACAATTTATAACTTTAATATTTTTAGCTGAATATAAAGGCGAACCAACAAAAATTACTTTAAATAAAAAAGAACATGATGATTTTTGTTGGGTTAATTTAAATCAAATTAAAAATTTTAAAACAGTCTTTTGGCTAGATGAATGCTTAACCTACATAAAAAAGCATCCGATGATAAAAAACATTGATAAAAAACATTAAATTTAAGAGCTATTTCAATAGCTCTTTTTAAATTAATACAAATATGGTAATAAAGTTTAAATTTTTTATTCTTTTTATATTAATTATTACTATTTGTTAATGTGCGTAAAAAAATATAGTATAAGACTATATTTCTTACCAACAATGCTCTCAAAATTAAATTACAAAATTATCAATAATAATGTAATTTAAAATTAATTAAACTGGACAAAAATGGATAGTTAGTTTATCATAAATATACTATGCCAAAAAAATATTTAATCATTAACACTGGAAGCGCCTCCAAAAAATATTCTTTTTATTTTAATACTGAAAAAGTTTATTTCGCTCATTTTGAAACTGAAGACGGAAATTTTATTGTCACAGAAACAGCTGAAAAAATCGGTAAAAAGAAAACCATAATAAACGAGGACAAATATATCAATGCTGTTAAATTTATTGTTGACTCATTAATTGAAATCGGACTGATTGGTTCAAAAGACGATATTGATTTATCAGGCGTGAGAATAGTCGCTCCCGGAGAATATTTTTTAACTAATCGCTTAATTGATGATGAATATTTACAACTGGCTAAAGTCGCTTTAGAAAAAGTTCCGCTTCATCTTGGTCCAGCACTAAAAGAAATAGAAAAATTAAAAGAAGTTTTAGGCGATAAAAAACCAATTGTTGGTGTTTCTGACAGCACCTTTCATGCTTCTCTTCCTGAGCAAGCAAAATTTTACGCAATTCCTATTGCCGATAGTCGTCGTTTCGGTATATATCGCTTCGGTTATCACGGAATATCAGTACAATCAGTTGTTAGTAGAGCGACTGCCACTCTTGGCCATTTACCAGAAAAAGTGATTGTCTGTCATTTAGGCGGCGGAGCAAGTATCACGGCAGTAAAAAATGGACAAAGCATTGATACCTCAATGGGATTTACTCCGCTGGAGGGATTAGTGATGGCAACTCGGGTTGGTGATGTTGATGCAGGAACAGTTTTATATTTAGCAGAAAAACTTAATAAAAATTATCAAGAATTAGAACATTATTTTAATAATAATTGCGGCCTCCTTGGCTTGTCAGGAAAAAGCGATGATATAAGAGAACTTTTAATTAACGAGAGTGTGGGTGATGCAGATTCTGCCCTAGCTCTAAAAATTTATGTTAACCGCATAAAACAATATATTGGTCGCATGGCGGCTGTTTTAGGTGGGGTTGATTTGTTAATATTCGCTGGAACAGTTGGGGAAAGATCTTTTATTATGCGAGGAAGAATTTGTGATAATCTTAATTTTCTAGGAATAGAACTTGATAAAGAAATAAATGATAAATCAGAAGGAGTTGAAGTAGAAATAAGTAAGGCCGGTGCTAAAACTAAAGTTTTAGTGGTTAAAACTGATGAAATGGAAGAAATTGCGAAAGAAACATATCGTTTAGCAAATTTGGTAAACTAATATATTATTTATCAAAAACAAAAAACGAGCTTTAATGCTCGTTTTTTATTTTGCTCGGGGGCAGGGACTCGAACCCCGATAGCCAGGACCAAAACCTGGAGTCCTACCATTAGACGACCCCCGAATATTTAATTAGTATGTAAATCTTATTAATTATTAAGAAAAAAGTCAATAAAAAAACCACCCCGCCTTTTTTCTGAGTAAAGAACCTAAACTTTGGCGTAACGGCGTACTGCCACTAAACTGGCTAGAACATTGATGACTAAAATAGCTAAAAATTGAAAACCGAAAATAGACCAGAAATTATTGATAAAATATGCCAAGATATTTATATTATAACCCATGAAAAATACTTCTAAATATGGTTGGAGTAGGGTTAAGAAGGGATAAAAAATAGCAATGATGATTAATGTGCTGAGTAAAGTGTAGACAAAAGCCGAAAATACATAAGGCAAATAAATAAATGTATTAGAAGCTCCCACTAAACGCATAATTTCAATTTCTTGACGATGAGTGTAAATTGTCACGCGAATGGTATTATAAATAACTAGCAAACTGGTTAAAATAAAAACGGCAATAATAAAAAATCCTACTTCATTAATTTTTTTAGTAATACTATTTATCTTATTTAAAACAACGGTGTTATCGGAAAAATCTCTTGATTCAATAATGGAATTATCAATCATTCTCAGTTCATTAATCAATAAACCGGCCTCATCTAGGTTGCTGGGGAAAATAACTAAACTGGGTGACAAAGGATTTCTGCCCAGTTCTTTTAAGGCGGCTAAAATTTCTTGATTGTTTTTATACTTTTCTCGAAAATCAGCCAAGGCATCTTCCTGTGAAATATAGGTTACGCTTTTAACTCGCTCCATTTTGCTAATACTATCTTTTAAACTGAGTATTTCTGTTTCTGGAGTTTCTGCTTTTATATAAAGAGCGATATCAATTTTTTCTTTAATTGCTAAAGTGGCATTGTCGCTCGTGACGCGAATGGTAATTAGTGTATTGATGGAAAAAAGAGCTAAGAGTAAAATAATGATGGTCGCCGCTGATAACCAAATATTTCGGGCAATATCTTGAAAACTAAATTTAATTATTCGATATAAGGTTAACATTTATTTAATGTTAGAAATTTAATGTTAAAAATTAAAGCAAATATTTCCCCTTCATTTGATCGCTGATAATACAACCATTTTCCATAGTAATAACCCGGCGATTCAAACGATTAACAACTTCTTTATTGTGGGTGACTAAAATGACTGTTGTGCCAAACTTATTGATTCGTAAAAGCAAATCAATAATTTCATTAGCATTTAAGGCGTCAAGATTGCCGGTTGGTTCATCGGCTAATAAAATTTTTGGCTGGTGAACAAGCGCACGCGCAATGGCCGCTCTTTGTTTTTCGCCACCGGAAACTTCACTAGGATAACGCCCTTGCTTATCTTCTAGACCGACAATTTTCATTACGCTCGGCACAATTTTTTTAATTTTCTTAGCGCTTCCCCCGGAAACCTCCAAAGCAAAAGCAACGTTTTCAGCCAACGTTTTTTTAGGTAATAATTTAAAATCTTGAAAAATAACACCAATTTGTCGACGTAAATAAGGTACTTCTCGTTTAGAAATTTTAGTGATATCCCAATCACCGACCACTACTTGTCCCTCATCTACGCGCTCTTCACCAATTAAAACCTTAACTAGAGTTGTTTTTCCCGCCCCGGATTGACCAACAATAGAAACAAATTCGCTCGGTGCAATCGTTAAACTAACGTTATTTAAAACTTTATTTTTTCTCCCGTAAGATTTAGAAGCATGTTTAATGGTTATCATATAAAATGCTTAGTTTTGATTGGCTAAAACCTTAAGACCATAGCGGATTAATTTTTCATGATCAGCAAAATTATTTTCTTTACTACTGGAATTTAAATTAATAAGGATTAAATTATCTTGCGCTGATTTTACTTTAGTGAGTAAACAATAACCAGCTTCATCAAGGTAACCGGTCTTTGATCCCGCAATCGGAAGTTCACTATTTTTCAAAAGCTGATTAGTATTTGTCAGACGAAATGATTTTTCCGTATTCAAGGTTTGAAATGAATAACTTTTAGTGGTACTAATTTTTTGAATTAAAGGATTTTTTAAAATCTCTCTACTTATTATAGCATAATCATAAGGAGAACTCACGTTGTTTTCTGATAAGCCACTAGGTTCAATAAATTTAGTATTCGTAGCACCTAAATCACTGGCTAATTTGTTCATGCGCGCAATAAATTCATCTCGGGAAAGACCGCTAACACGCACTAAAGTTTCTATGGTGTTATTGGCTGAACCAACTAAAGTACTATAAAGTAAATTTTCAATTGTAAGAGTATCTCCCTCAGCAACTCGTAACCGGGATTCTAAGCCAGCTGTAACATAGTTATGATTATAATTGGAATCTTGCTGCTTATAAGTAACGACTTTAGTTAAATCCGGTTTGGTATCAAGAAAAACTTTCACTGCGCTTAGTTTAGTTAAGCTGGCAATTGGCGCGACGCTTTTTTCATTGTTACTCCATAATATTTTTGCATCACTATCACGCATTATAATAG
>Ga0302248_1002546_pt1 | contig 10890 bp, 8 predicted proteins | sample AAG_UR_Leu_MG_FD_193528 | JGI IMG/M metagenome (GOLD analysis project Ga0302248, IMG submission 193528) | Enriched activated sludge microbial communities from anaerobic digester in WTTP, New Holstein, Wisconsin, United States - AAG_UR_Leu | ecosystem: Engineered > Bioreactor > Anaerobic >... | reverse complement strand
CAATGCGAGATGAATTCATCGAGTGGAGTGCGCGCATCGGAAGCAGCATTATCGGGAAAAAGAAAAGGTTGATCGATGCTTTCAAATTACCAGGCAATCATGTCAGTACTTGGTGGTTTAGTCTACTCTCGGAAAAAAATCCATTTAAAACCGATTGCTTTTATCAAATAGCTGTGGTTGGAACTTTGAAAAAGGTTATAAAAGCACAACCATTTAAGGTTTGTGCGGTTTGTATAAATGATGATGATCTGGTTTATGCTTTAAAGAAAATGGGGGAACATGAAGGTGTTTCAATGCGCATCTTCAAGAACAATAATGGAATAAACGAAAGAAGCTTCAATTGGCGTTATTGGCGAGAACTTTTTAAGAAAATGGGTTTTGCGGGTGTTCTTATCCTTGGTTTTGCCGCTTGGTTGGAGATAATCGCTCGGGCAGTATTAGCTCGTTGTATAATTGGTGATCGTTCCAAACGATTACCAATGGATTCTTCTTTGATGTTTGTCAGTTATTTCCCGGCATTAGACAAAGAACACCAAGAAAGAGGTAAATTCAGGAATAGATATATAGGATCACTTCAGGATAAACTGGTCACCATGGATAAGGTGATTACCTGGGTGATGATCTGTGCTCCCATTGACGGATATTCCTATCGTGACGCTCTCCGTTTTGCTAAACAGTTTGATATTAAAGGGGAAAATATTTTTATCTTAGAGGAGTTCCTGACGGTCAAGGACGCATTGACAATATTGCTGATGTGGCTGAGGCAATCTGTGGTGTCGCTTTTTTTGTTGAACTTTGCCGAGAAGGCGGCCAATTACGGTTTAATTGGTGATGAGTTCCGTTTAATATTCCGTAAATTATGGAATTATTCATTCTGTGGCGAGATTGGAACGGAGGGGATCGCTTACTATTTATTGTTCCGAAAAGTATTTAAAGAGATAGGAAAAGTTCAACAATGTGTTTATCTATGTGAAATGCATGCTTGGGAAAAGGCATTAAATGCGGCGAAGGAAAACAGCGGTTCGAAATGTGAGACGATCGGTTTTCAGTATGCCACGGTTTCGAGAAACTATTTCAATTATTTTTATCACCACACCGAAACCTTGAGATCTGATGATCCACTAAAGTTGCCTATTCCAGATGTCCTTGCCTGTAACGGCAAAATTAATCAGATCCTCTTTGAAGAAGCAAAATATCCAGTAGTAAAAGGTGTTGAGGCGGTTCGTCAGATGTATTTGCGAGACATTATTTCTAATCCGGTTTGCGCCAGATCTTCAAAACCGATACTCCTTGTTGCAGGATCTATTGATCCCAAAGAGTCAATGGCCCTAGTTTCTCTCATACACAGTGCTTTCCCTCAGACTGAAGGAATTGATATTTGGTTCAAAGGGCATCCTATAATGCCATTCAGTAAACTATTTGAGGAGAAAGGCATAGATTGGGAAAGAACCGGTTATATCTTGACAGATGAAAACATTATCAATTGCCTACAAAAAGCCTGGGCGGTATTAGTTCCCACAAGTACAGTGGCAATAGAGGCCCTTGCTTTTGGCTGTGAAGTAATAATTCCGGTATTGCCCAACGTGATTTTTATGAACCCGCTGGCTGACTATGAACATCTGTGTCATCGTGTAGCCACACCCGAAGAGCTGAGAGAATTAATGATAGGCATTGCACGGAGAAGGGTTGAGCCAGATGTGGAAATGCGACGGACATTTTTAGAGGATTATTTTTTCCTGGATCCGGAGTTGAACAGATGGGAAAACCTTTTGAATCCGTTAAAGTTCAAAAAATGCCATGGACAAACCGGATGCATTTCCAGGAATTCTCAGGTTTCATTGGCATAGTGTGCAACACAGTTCCGAAAAAAACCCTATCTATAATCATTTGCACCCTCAATAATTATAAAGGGTTAGAAAATTGCATTACCAGCATTGGTGAGCAGGATATGTTGCCCGCAGAGATAATTGTTGTTCATGGGGGGGGTACCGAGGCCGATATTACGCAGCTGGTTGAGGGTTTATTGGCTGGTACAACGATTGCTTTCAAATATGTAAGAAGCATACGTTCTCTTGTTATCCAAAGGAATTTAGGTATCGATCATGCAACTGGAGATGTTGTATTGTTTCTTGATGACGACGTGATCCTTACGCCTGAATACATTAAAAATATGATGGATGTATATGAATCAAAATGGAACGATCGGTTGGGAGGGGTACAGGGGATCATAATTGAGAATACAAGGGTAAAGCCATGGCATCCCCTTGAGATAATGGGAAGGCTATTTATGCTGCCTAATGTGACGGGCAAGGGTGTTTTGTTGACATCGGCTAATCCGTCTTTCCTAGGTGATTGTCTAGATGTTGAAAAGGTAGAAGTATTTTCAGGATGTATGATGAGTTTCAGAAGAGATGTGCTGAATCAGTATCGGTTCGACGAAAATCTAAGGGAGTTCTGGCTTTTCGATGACGTTGATCTTTCCTATCGAATTTCCCGGCAGTACGATCTTTATCAGACTCCTTGGGCAAGGTTGCATCATCATTCGTCATCCCCGAATTATGAAGGGCATGGGAAGATAGCAAAAATGTCGGCAGTTAACAGAAGTTATCTTTTTAAAAAATACTTTCGCCATTCAACACTTAACTGGATACCCTTTATATGGAGCAGTATGGGAGAAGCACTTATAAATATTCTCCAATCCATTAAACATCTAAATACAAGACCAATCATGGGGCTGATAGAAGGCTGGTTTATGGTCTATCGAGGACGAGTCCCCTATTTACATTTATGAACAATCGAATTTTTGGTTGAGGTGATAATGAAAGTTTTGGTGACCGGTGCTGCTGGCATGTTGGCAAAGGATGTGATACTTGCACTACGTAATTCGGGAAAGGATGTTTTCGGTGAGGAAGTTTACATCCGACAAGGGGACAGACGTCCGCGTTTGCCGGAAATGACCGAAATAGATGTCTGTGATTTTGACAATTTGTCGACTTGGGTTTCACAAGAAAAACCAGATTATATTTTTCATCTGGCTGCGGAGACAGATGTTGATCTTTGTCAGCAGAACGAAGAATATGCCTATCGCGTCAATTATATTGGTACTGAGAACGTAGCTCTCTTATGCTTGAAGTATCATATCAAACTTTTATACATAAGCACAGCAGCGGTATTTGACGGCAAAAAGGGGGAGCCTTATACGGAATATGACGATGTGCATCCTACGACCTCAGCAAATTACTATGGCCGGTCAAAGTTATTGGGCGAGATCGCTATTCAAAGGCTATTGAAAGAATATTTTATTGTTCGCGCCGGGTGGTTAATGGGAGGGTGGGAGCTTGATAAAAAATTTGTTTACAAGATCATAAAACAGTTACAGTCAGGCGTTAAAGAACTACGGGTTGTGGACGATAAATTTGGCAGTCCTACCTTTACGATTGACTTGGCAATGAATCTGTTGCCGCTCCTTGCCTCTCAAAGATATGGAACTTATCACATGGTAAACAAAGGGACGGCCTCGCGATATGAGATAGCCCTGAAAATAGTCGATTACATGAATATGACGGATAGAGTGCGGATGCTGCCCGTCAAATCAGATGAATTTGCTTTGCTCGCGCCGAGACCACGTTCAGAAATGATGCGGAACATGCATTTGCAGTTAATAGGAATGGATAATATGCCCGAATGGGAATCATCCTTAAAACATTATATCCTCCAAAATTCACTATCGACATAATGTTTGCCTTTCCCTTAAATTTCTTATTCCTTGTCTAACTATACATATAAATCTTTGCCAAGGGTTCTGCTGACCGGTGGTACCGGATTTCTTGGTGGTCGTATTGGTGCGCTGCTAAAAAAAGAAGGCTTCATCATTAACCACTTGTCTCGAGGCAGGCCAGCGGAAATTATGACTTCGGATCAGTGGATTAGCGGAGATATACGCGATCCGGAGGCTTGCAATAGAGCAGCAAAAGGTACATGTGTGGCCATCCATGCTGCTGGAGAAAAGGTACATGAAGGAATAATGTATGCAGTCAATGTAGAAGGGACTAATAATCTTCTCCATGCATCATTAAGAAATAAAGTTGGATTATTCATTTATATCAGCAGCGTTGGCGTTATAGGCGCCCCTCCTCTTAAGAAAAAAAAATGGGATGAAGATGCGGAGTGCAGACCTAGTAATACATACGAATATAGTAAATGGCAGGGAGAACAAAAGGTAAGGGAAGCCTCTGTAAGGGGACTAACAACTGTCATTCTCAGACCAACGAATGTCTTTGGAGACCGGGATTCGTCTAAGGGACTCCTCTCTTTGCTACGAAATGTTCGTGATGGTCGATTCATTTTTATAGGGGGGCGCAATTGTGCCTGCAATTTCATTTTTGTCGATGACGTGGCCCATGCTGTATTGTCAGTAATCAAGTCTGCCAAAGCACCTTTCACTATCCGCCATGTTGCTGATCCTTGTAAAATAGGTGAATTCGTAGATGCGATTGCAGACAATCTCGGCGTTAAGAGGCCGAGATTAGTTATGCCTTATTTGTTTGCCGAATTGATGCGAACAGTGCTTTGTCCTCTCAGTCGTTTATCTTCTGTCAGTCGATCAGCCATATACTCCCGGTGGACCACCCTGAATAACCAGGCAATATTTATATCGAAATTGCTAAATGACCAATCTGATTTTGCTCATACTGTGGGTTGGCATCAGGGAGTAAAGCGACTCGTTCATTGGTATAGGTGCCGGGGGGAGTTGTGAGAATTACTTATCTTGGAAATTCTGGAAGTATTCATACTATTCGCTGGGCCCGACATTTCGCTGCTCGTGGTCATGAGGTTACAGTATTGAGCTTTTCGAGCAGTATGATTGATGGGATTCGAACCGAATATTTTCCGTCAGCAGGTAGCGGTCCCCGAGTGAATTATTGGATAGTACTCCCGTCTCTTAGGAATTTCTTGAAAAAGGAGCCACCGGACATCCTCCATGCCCACTATGCGACCAGTTACGGTTTGGCAGGGGCAGTCTGCAACCATCATCCTTTTGTCGTAACCGCCTGGGGTGATGATGTGCTGATAGATCCGGAACGTTCATGGCCTTACCGGATGCTGGTCCGATGGGTCATGTCCCGTGCCGATCTGGTGACCTCCATGGCGGGACATATGACAGAATTGATCGTAAAGAGAGGCTATGCCGAACGTGAGCGCATTCTCACCCTTCCCTTTGGTGTTGATGCCAGCCTGTTCAGCCCGGAACGTCGACACTCCGAAGTTGCTCCATCGGGCATGACGGTCATCAGTACCCGTCATCTCGCTCCGGAATACGACGTCGAGACTTTGATCAGGGCCGTGCCGATTATCCTTTCAAAACTTCCGGGAACACGCTTTCGCATTGTCGGGGCTGGGGAATGCCGCTCTTACCTGGAAGGCCTGTCGGCAACTTTGGGGCTGGCAAAATCCGTTGATTTCCTGGGGTCTTTGGAGCATCATGTCTTGGCGGGGATGTTGGGAGAAGCGGATATCTTCGTAAGCACTTCCCGGAGTGACGGAAACAATATCTCACTCAATGAGGCCATGGCCTGCGGCGCCTTCCCGGTAGTAAGTGATATCCCCGCCAACAGGGAATGGATAGTGGATGGAGAAAACGGTTTGTTTTTTCCTGTTGGGAATGCGACCAAATTGGCCGAACAGGTAATTATCGCTGCAGCGAGACCGGATCTGAGGTATCAGGCTGCGGAGAAAAACTGGCGGATAATTCAGGAAAGGGGATCTTGGGAAGTTAATATGCAGCGAATGGAAAAGGCCTACAAGCAACTGCTGGGAACGGAATAAATGCCGACGGTCAACAGCAGGATATCCGATTCGTTTAACGCTGTTATTCTTGATGAAGAGGAATGGCGGTCATGTGCGGCATAGCCGGCGTCTGGAAGCGAGGGGCATATACGACACCCAAGGAAATTCATCGAATGTCGGTGGCGATCGCCCATCGGGGGCCCGATGATGCAGGTCATGTGCTGATAGATACGACAGGTACGCTACCCTTACGGGAGATCGACGTAGATGCCGCCGGGTTAACAGGTTATGATCTTGGCTTGGCAAACCGTCGTTTGGCCATCATAGATCTTTCTTTAGCCGCTCATCAGCCGATGACCAGGGATGGATGCACGATTGTTTATAATGGTGAGATTTATAACTACCTTGAGTTGAAGATAGAGCTTCAGAAATTCGGTTTTACATTTACCTCCCAAAGCGACACGGAGGTCCTACTATGTGCTTACCTACGATGGGGTTATGATTGTCTTCATCGGCTGAATGGCATGTTTGCCTTTGCTCTATGGGATAGCAGGCACAAGAGTATGTTTTGTGGTCGCGACCGGCTGGGAATAAAACCCTTTTATTATGCAATACAAGGTGACAATTTTCTTTTTGCATCGGAAATAAAGGCTATCCTGGCGATACAGAAAAGCAGACCCGATCTCAATGAAGATCTGATTTACGATTACCTGGTCATGGGATGGCTTGATCACACGAACGAAACCTTTTTTAGAGGCATAAACAAGCTACCGCCGGGAAGTTTTTTAGTTGCAGACGGAAACTCCATCGAAATAAAGCCATACTGGCTGTTGACAAGGTCTTCGGAGGTATCCGCCGATTTTGAAGCAAGTGTTGAAAAATTTAGGGAATTATTTACTAATTCCATAAGTTTGCAAATGAGAAGCGACGTAGATGTGGGTTGCTGTCTAAGTGGCGGAATGGATTCATCGGCGATTGTATGCACCGCCGCACCACTTACAGCCTATCCAATGAAGACTTTCACGATTCGCTATCATGATTCTTCTATGGATGAATGGAAATATGCCCAATATGTCGCCAGAAAAATCCATAGTCACACAAGTGCTGTATTTGCGGAACCAAAGGAATTTTGGCATTGCCTTCCGGATGTTGTTGGGGTCCAGGAGGAGCCGTTTACAAATCCTTCTGTTTATGCTCAATGGCTACTTATGAGGATTATCCGAGAAAATGACGTGTCCGTGGTGCTGGACGGACAAGGAGCTGACGAGATTCTTTGTGGATATGCGAAATTTTTTTTCTACTATCTATTTGATATGTGGCGAGATCGCAACATCTTTCCGTTACTGACAACATTGTTTTGTGCATTGTTAAATGGTGGTAAGCATCTCCTTGATATAGGTGCTGCCAAACGGTATTTGCCCAGCAACATAATAGGCAGGAATCATAATGTCCTACGGTTGGAGTTTTGGAAAAGACAGCGACATCGGGTTGTGTCAAGACCTGGTGGCGATCTGTTCTATCAGCAAAAATTGGATGTCGAGAAGTATAGCTTGCCGGTTTTGCTGCGATATGAGGATAAAAATTCTATGTCCCATTCTGTGGAGTCGCGGGTTCCGTTTCTCGATCACCGGATTGTAGAGTTCGCTCTTAATATACCTTCCGCTCATAAATTTACAGGTGGAAGAGCAAAACGTATTATGCGGCAGGCACTTTCCGATGTTCTTCCCATGGAAATTCTCAACAGAAGGACCAAGCTTGGTTTCGGTGGTAACTTCTCGTCATGGGTGGAAGCTCTTCATCAAAACCTTGAAAGCTGGATCGACTCTCCCAAAGAGGCTATAGATCCCTATGTTGACCGTAAGATGCTCAATATTCTTCTTGCCTCCCACGATGCTTCATTATTCCGTTTCGTAATTTTCGATCGCTGGCTGGTGAGATTTGGTTACTCATAACCTGGAACGATGACCGTAGATGATAAGAAAACCGAATATGAGCGATATGAGCAGCACGCAAAGAGGCTGCTACAACAGCCGGGCATAGGGAGAGGCGGAGAAACACAAATAGGTTCTTTGGCATACAAAACAATTCTCAGGAAACCTTACATATATTATGAGATGCTGATACGTAAACATGTGTCCCAGGATTGGAAAATTCTTGAAATCGCAGCAGGTACGGGGATCCATACCTATGAACTTTTGAAAACCCGTGCAAAGCTCATTGCCACCGATATCTCTTTTCATTCCTTGAAAGTGATGAAACGACACTTGGAATCTGATAATTTGAATTCTGTTGTCGCAGATATGGAGATATTGCCTTTCAAATCGGAATCTTTTGATTTGGTTGCCAGTGCGGGCAGTCTCAGTTATGGCGACCCGGAAAAGGTGGATGGAGAAATAAGGCGAGTGCTTAGACCCGGGGGTATGTTTTTATGTGTGGACTCCCTGAATCACAATCCCATTTATAGACTGAATCGTTTCTTCCATTACCTAAAGAATGAGCGTACAAAAAAAACCCTAAAGAGAATGCCTACATTAGATCGCATCGAATCGCTGTCCAAGGGCTTCAAAAAATCGGAAATAAGGTTTTTCGGCTCGATAAGCTATCTTATGCCTGCCGTTGCTCTCGTTGTGGGTCCGGATTTTGCTGCAAAATTTTCTGATTTTGTTGATAAACTTGTGAAAGTCCGACGTTCAGCCTTCAAATTTGTCTTTGTCGCGAGGGGCCGTTTATGAATATTCATTATCAAATTGCCATTCTCATGTTTCATGATGCTCAACGGGCATGAGATTTTTTTTTGTAAGAAGATGAAAAAGTTTGTATGAAATCATAAATAAGTAGACTTTTAGAAGGGGAGTTATAAACAAAAACATGCAGATACCTTTTGTAGACTTGGTAAAACAATATCGTTCTCTGAAGAGGGAAATAGACAGGGCGATACAGAATGTCATTTGTGATGCAGCCTTTATTGGGGGAAAGTATGTCGAACAGTTTGAGGATTCATTCGCCCGATATTGCTGCGCGCAATATTGTGTTGGGGTCGGTAATGGTACAGATGCCATCTATATTGCCTTGCGTGCCCTTGGAATTGGCCCGGGTGATGAGGTTATTACTGTGGCAAACTCCTTTATAGCCACTTCGGAGGCGATAACGATGACCGGTGCTAAGGTCGTCTTTGTGGATTGTGATGAACATACATACAACATTGATGTAAGGAAGATCCCCGATGCTATTACTTCCCGGACACGGGCCATCGTTCCTGTTCACTTGTTCGGCCAACCGGCGGCTATGTGGGAAATAAAGAAAGTCGCTGCCGAATATGGGTTGTTTATTGTTGAGGACGCCGCCCAGGCACATGGCGCAGAAATAGATGGACAACGGGTGGGAACATTTGGCGATGCTGCGTGTTTCAGTTTTTTCCCAGGTAAAAACCTGGGAGCATATGGTGATGCAGGGGCGATTGTGACCAATAACGAGTCGTTAGCGGTCAAATGCCGAATGATTGCCAATCATGGAAGGATAAAAAAATACGATCATGAATTCGAGGGGATCAACAGCAGGCTGGATGGACTTCAAGCTTCTATTCTGCAGGTAAAACTTGCTTACTTGGATAGCTGGATCGAGAGCCGGCGCCGACATGCGAAATTTTATCGAGAATTGCTGGCTAATGCTGATTTGGTGGTCCCTGAGGAGTCACTATCCGTGAAGCATGTCTATCATCTTTTTGTCATCCGTGTCCAGAATCGGGAATCAGTACAACGTTTATTAAAGGATAATGGCATCTCCACAGGGGTCCATTATCCGATACCGCTACCTCGTCTTCAGGCATATAGACATCTTTGTTATGATCCGGGTGCCTTTCCGTTGGCCACGAAGTATTCCGAAGAAATTCTTAGTCTCCCCATATATCCCGAACTGCGGGATGAAGAGATTGAATATGTGTGCGACCATTTGTTACAGGCCGTAAGATCATGCAAAGGATAATCTATGGATAAAAGAGTCAGGTTTGCCTTAATTGGGTGCGGGTCGATCATTCGAAAACATCTTGAGTCTCTTAAACGAATAAACTCGGCGGTAGTGACGGCAGTCTGTGATATCGATAAACGGGCGGCACGAAGGATTGCCGATGAATATTCGTTACCTTACTATTGTGATCCTCATGAGATGGCTATCCGTGAGCAGATCGATGTTTTTTCCGTTCTTACCCCTTCTGGAACTCACGCCCAAATAATCATGGATCTGGTTAAATATCACCGCCATTTTGTCGTTGAGAAACCGATGGCCCTCAAGATCGAAGATGCTGACAGGATTATTCATGCCTGTGATGAAGAGGGGTTGAAGATCTTCGTGGTTCAGCAGAACCGATTCAATCTACCTATCCGCAAATTAAAAGAAGCAATAATCAAAGGGCGATTTGGTAAGATGGTGCTGGGTACGGTGAGGGTTCGCTGGTGCCGTGATCAGAGTTATTATGACGCCAATCCTTGGCGGGGTTCTTGGGCTCAGGATGGAGGCGTCTTCGCAAATCAGGCCAGTCATCACATCGATATGTTGGTTTGGATGATGGGGGACGTGGAGAGTGTGATGACTATGACAGGTACCAGGTTGGCCAACATAGAGGCAGAGGATACCGGCGTGGCAATTATACGTTTCTATAATGGGGCTTTCGGAATTATCGAGGCGACGACGGCAACCCGCCCCAGGGATCTGGAAGGCTCCATAAGCATTTTGGGGGAGAAGGGTTCGGTGGAAATAGGAGGTTTTTTTATGAATGATCTAAAAACGTGGCAATTCCAGGACCCTCTGCCCGAAGATGAGGAAATCAGGGAGAGGTGGTGTAAAAATCCAGATGTATTTGCTTGGAATCACACGGAATATCTTAAAGACGTCATCCTGAGTTTGCAAACAAACAAAAGAGGTTTAGTGGAGGGTCTGGAGGGGAGAAAGTCCCTGGAAATGATCAACGCCTTGTATGAGTCGGCGGAAACGGGAAGAGAGGTTTCTTTGCGTTTCCGTCCGCGATTCTGCAAACTCGGGCAAGATAATGTTCTTTAATTAGATTTGGACGAAAGCCGTCATGCAACCACTAATACATCCTGGAGTTGG
>Ga0302248_1002542_pt1 | contig 10900 bp, 14 predicted proteins | sample AAG_UR_Leu_MG_FD_193528 | JGI IMG/M metagenome (GOLD analysis project Ga0302248, IMG submission 193528) | Enriched activated sludge microbial communities from anaerobic digester in WTTP, New Holstein, Wisconsin, United States - AAG_UR_Leu | ecosystem: Engineered > Bioreactor > Anaerobic >... | reverse complement strand
CCCTCCTGTATCTCGTCTCCAAAAAATACCGCCTCTGGTCTGAAGTGGAAGCCTACCGGGTGCAGTTGCAGTATCCGCCGGCCGCAAACAATCCCCAATATGTCGAATGTTACGCCGCCGCCATTGCCGATAAATACGGCCTGGACATCGCCGTCGATAAGGCGCGGGCGCTGTTGATGGAGGAATGAACGGATGGCATCGCGCCGCATCGAAGATTGCGTACCCGAACTTCAGGAGAAGTATCACGCCTTCGCGGCGGCCATGCAGGCGGCTGGGCTTGATTTCGTCCTTACCTGCACCGCCCGGAGCTACAAGGAGCAGGTTGCCCTGTACGCCCAGGGGCGGGAGAGTTTGTCCCGCGTCAATATGTATCGGATCGTCGCCGGCCTGCCCGTTATCGGCAAGGAGGAGAACGATCATAAAGTTACCTGGACGCTGAGGTCGAAGCATGTCGTCAACCTGGACGACAACGACGGACAGAATGACCTGGCGCGGGCCTTTGACATTGCCCTGGTCAAGCACACGGGCGGCAAGCCGGTTCCTCATTGGCGCCTCAAAGAGGACGTCAACGGCAACGCCGTGCCCGATTATGACGAGGCCGGACGGATCGGGGAGGCGGTGGGGCTCCGCTGGGGAGGCAGATTCCCCAGTCCCGACCGGCCCCATTTCGAGGTATGAAGAAAATGAAAGACGTAATTGCCGCGCTGCTGTATCCGGTCTTTGCCGCCGTCATGCTGCCCGTGCATCTATTATGCTTTCTCGGTCGCTATTTCGTGGAAACCATGTTTGTCGCCCAGATTTATCTGCATGGCCGCCATGAAGAATATATGGCGGCAAAACAGAGAGGAGAGGCATGATGGATATCGCGGGAATCAACATCGACGTCGGCAGCGTCCTCGGAGGTATCGGTACGTTGGCCAAGGATTTGCGTTCCGCCATTACCGGCGAGATCTCGCCGGAGCGGAAATCGGAGATCGAGGCGAAGATCCTGGATCTGGAATCTCAGGCGATGATCGCCCAGATCGCCGTCAACGCCAAAGAGGCGGAAAATACCAATGTCTTCGTATCCGGCTGGCGGCCCTTCATCGGTTGGGTCTGCGGTTTTACCCTCCTTTACAACTACATCGTCCTGCCCTTTTCTCAATACCTTGCCGCCTATTTCGTGCCCCATGTGCCGGCCCTCCCCGCCCTGGAAATGGGGGAGCTGATGACGCTGCTCTTCGGCATGCTCGGCTTCGGCGGCTATCGGACGTTCGAGAAGATCAGGGGGGTGGCGGGCAAATAACGGCAAGGGGGGACAGATCTCTTGGGTGAAAATTGGCAGCTTTTCATCTTCCTGGCCGGGCTGATCGCGGCCTGGAGCATGCTGATCATAACGGTCCTGCGGACCATGTTCAAGGCCCATTGCGATGATATCGACCATCGTCTGCAAGGCTGGGGGCAAGATATCGCGAAGCTGGAAAAGGACGTCCTGGAAATGAAGGCCGATCTGCCTCTCTCCTATGTCCGGAAAGAGGATTTCGTGCGGTTCGAGGTGGTCATCAACGCCAAGTTGGACCGTGTCCATGACTCCATAGAGAGACTGAAGGAGAGAATATGATGAACGAATCCCCCCCTCTCGATATCGAGAAAGCGCGGCGCGAAGAGATGCGCTGGCTGATGCTGCGGGCCCTCCATGCCGCCCGGCCCAGCGGCATGTCGGAGGTCATGATCCGCAACGCCATCGAGCCCGTCATCCTGGACGTGACGCTGAACGACATCCGCCGGGAACTCGATTACCTGGAGGAACGGGAGCTGGTGGCGGTCACCCATCGGGACAGCCCCATATGGCGGGCCAAGATCAATAATCACGGGATCGATATCGTGGAATATACGGTGGATTGCCGTCCCGGCATCGCCCGGCCCAGGAAGTGGTGGTGATATGCCTGCGAGATCGAAGATCACGAAACTGCCGGAGCACGTCAAACGGGAATTGGACAAGCGCCTGATCAGCGGCAGTTTTTCCGACTACAGGAAATTATCGGCCTGGCTACAGGAGCAGGGATACGAGATCTCCAGATCGGCTATCAACCGGTATGGGCAAGCCTTTGAAGAACGCCTGGCGGCGATCAAGATCGCCTCGGAGCAGGCCCGCGCCGTTTCAGAGGCGGTCGGAGACAACGAAGGCGTCATGAGCGACGCCCTGATCAGCCTGGTGCAGGAAAAGGCGTTCGACGTCCTGGTCAACCTGCAGACCAAAGACCCGGTGGCCTTCGCCAAGATCTTCCCGAAGATGGGCATCATGGTGGCCAAACTGAGCAAAGCCAGCGTGGATCAGAAAAAGTGGATGGCGGATGTGAAAAGAAAGGCCGAAAAGGCCGTGGCGAACATCGAACAGAAAACGAGGAAGCGCATGGACCCGGAATTGTTCAAGATCGTCAAAGAGGAGATCTATGGCATCGCGTAGTCCCGTGACCCTCTATCCCTACCAGCAGCGCTGGGTTGCCGACCAGGGCAAGTTCAAGATCGGCATGTTTGCCCGGCAGTGCGGGAAGACCTTCACGGCCACCCTGGAGATCGTCCTGGACTGCCTGGAGGCGGAGGCGCGGGGCCGTTCCTCCCGCTGGGTCATCCTCTCCCGCGGGGAGCGGCAGGCCCGGGAGGCGATGGAAGAAGGGATCAAGCGCCATCTGTCGGCCTTCAAAGCCGCTTTCGACGCCCTGGAATACGATTGGGAGCCGGACGTCAAGGCGATGGAGGTGAAGCTGCCCGGCGGGAGCCGCATCACCGCCTTGCCCGCCAACGCGGATACGGCCCGCGGGTTTTCGGCGAACCTCCTCCTCGACGAGTTCGCCTTCCACCAGGATTCCCGGCGGATCTGGCAGGCCGTGTTTCCCATCGTTTCCAGAAGCGAACTGAAGCTCCGGGTGATCTCCACGCCGAACGGAAAAGGCAACAAATTCTATGACTTGATGACAGCGGACGACGCCGTCTGGTCCAAGCACGTGGTGGACATCTACCAGGCCGTGGCCGACGGGCTGCCCCGCGATCCGGATCAGCTCAAGGCCGGCGTCAACGACGACGACGCCTGGGCGCAGGAATACGAACTGAAATGGCTGGACGAAGCCTCCGCCTGGCTGGATTACAATCTCATCGCCTCCGTGGAGCATGACCAGGCGGGCAAGCCCGCCCTCTACGCCGGCGGCCCCTGTTATATCGGCAACGATATCGCCGCCCGCAATGACCTCTGGGTCGCCTGGGTCCTGGAGCAGGTGGGCGACGTGCTGTGGACCAGGGAAATCAACGTCCAGAAGCGGGTCTCCTTCGCCGTCCAGGATGCGGTCATGGACGAATTGATGCGGAAATACCGGGTCCTGCGCTTGTGCATGGACCAGACGGGCATGGGGGAGAAACCCGTGGAAGACGCCGTCCGGCGCTACGGATCGACCCGGGTGGAGGGCGTCCTCTTCACCGGGGCCAACAAGCAGGTCCTGGCCACCGTGGGCAAGCAGGCCTTCGAGGACCGGAAAGTCCGCATCCCGATGGGCGACGGGGAATTGAAGGCGGATCTCCACAAGCTCCGCAAGATCACGACCCCCACGGGGAGCGTCCGCTTCGAGGCGGACAGCGACAGCGCCGGCCACGCCGACCGGGCCTGGGCCTGTTTTCTCGCCCTCTACGCCGCCGCGTCGCCGCCGGGGCCGGTGGAATATGAAACGGTTGCCCGGCGCCGCTTCGCCGCGTCGCGCGACGAGCTGCCGACCGGCGCCTACATGCATCGAGGAGCCTGGTGATGGCCATTCTATACGATCAATTCGGCAGGGAAATTCAGGTCATGAAACAACCGGAAACCCGTGAGATCGCCGTGACGACGATCCGGGACCGCTGGTCGTCCTATCCGAGCCAGGGGCTCACGCCCCAGAGGCTGGCCGACATCTTCAAGGAGGCCGATGGCGGCGACGTTTACCGGCAGGCCGAACTGTTCGAGGAGATGGAGGAGAAAGACACCCATCTCTTCTCGGAGCTTCAGACGCGGAAAAACGCGGTCCTGGGTCTGGATTACGATCTGACGGCATGGTCGGAATCCGCCGAGGACAAGAAAATTCGGGATTTTGTCTCCGATTGCGTTTTTAACCTCGACAGTTTTGACGATGCCCTGCTGGACCTCCTCGATGCCATCGGCAAGGGCTATTCGCTCTGCGAGATTCTCTGGACGATTGATGGCGGCAAGGCTGTCATTGGCGGCCTGCCGTGGATTCACCCCAAAAAGGCTGTTTTCTATGAGCGGGGCGGCGACATGTGGGCCAAGAGCTTTGAGGCGCCCCGCGTCGTAACCGAAGCAGAGCCCGTTTACGGGGAAGTCATGCCGCCTTTCAAACTGGTTTGCCACCGCTACAAGGCCAGATCCGGCTATGACACCCGCGCCGGCGTCTTGCGGGTTTGCGCCTGGATGTACCTGTTCAAAAACTACTCTCTGAAAGATTGGGTGGCCTTCTCCGAGGTTTTCGGCATGCCTCTTCGTCTTGGAAAATACGACCCTGGCGCAAGCAAGGAAGACAAGGACGCCCTGGTCGCGGCAATCCAGTCATTGGGCTCCGATGCTGCCGGGATCATCTCCAAGAGCACCGAGATCGAGTTTGTCCAGGCCATGAAGAACGCCGGGACGGAGAACATCTATGAGGCCCTGTCCAATTTCTGTGACCGGCAGATGTCGAAGGCCATCCTCGGCCAGACGGCCACGACGGAAGGGACGCCCGGCAAGTTGGGAAATGAAGACGCCCAGGACCGGGTGCGCAGGGATCTGACGAAGGCCGACTGCCAGGCCATTGAAAAGACGATTCGGTTCCAGATCGTGCGCCCACTGGTTGGCTACAACTTCGGATGGGACAAGCCCCTGCCCTGGTTCAAGCTGATGTTCGAACCGCCCGAGGATCTGGAAAAACTGAGTGCGGTTTATAAAAATCTCCGGGAAATGGGGCAGCCCATGTCCGCCGAACACGTTTCCGACCGGTTCAAGATTCCCCTGCCGAAGTCCGGGGAGACGCCTCTCGGCGATGTCAGACCCGAACCGCCAGGCAAAAAGGCCCCTCTGGCGGCCAAAAATCGCCCTCAGGAGCGTTTTTTTGCCGGACATGACCTTGTCATCGCCTCGGGGGAGAAAATCGCTTTTACGCCCGATCAGGAGGCCGTGGAGGGACTTGTCGATGCCGTTCTGGATCGGGCGGCCGCCGCCCTGGCCGAAAACGAGCAGGCGATCCTCGCCGCCGTGCAGTCGGCGGGCAGCTACGAGGAAGCCATGCAGCAGGTCCTCGAACTCTATCCGGCCATGAACATGGATGAATTGGCGCTGCTGCTGGAAAACGCCGGTCTGAACGCGGGGGCGTTCGGCCGCTACACCGCTGCCGGGGAGGGAACATGATCGACCTTCAGCCTCTGCCGATGGCCGAAGCGCAAGAGTTCTGGCGCGACAAGTTGCCGCTGTCTCCGGGGCAGTTCGCACGGCTCGCCGACGAGGCGAAAACGCGGGCCTTCGCCGTCTCCGGCATCGCCAAAGGCGATGAGTTGACGACGGTCATGCAGGCCATGCAGAAGGCCATCGACAAGGGGACGACCCTCGAGGATTTCAAGCGCGACTGCGCAGCGATCTTTGAAAAACGGGGCTGGGTGGGCAAGCGGGCCTGGCGGATCGACAACATCTTCCGGACGAACATCCGGACGGCCTACAGCGTGGGCCGCTACCGGCAGATGATGGAGGTCGCGGACGTGCGCCCCTACTGGCAATACAGCGCCGTCAACGACTCCCGGACCCGCCCGACCCACCGGGCGCTGCACGGCAAGGTCTTCCGGTTCGATCATCCCTTCTGGCGGACCTGGTATCCGCCCAACGGCTTTCGGTGTCGATGCGGCGTTGTGACGCTCTCGGAAAGCGAAATGAAACGGGACAAGCTGACGGCGGAAACGGCCGACCCCACGGGAAAGCTGATCGAGCCCATCGATCCGAAAACGGGCTACAAGATGCCGGCGCGGCTGCTCATGCCCGATCAGGGCTTCGCATTCAATCCAGGCGAAACGGTCTGGGGCGGCATTGTGGACGCGGCCGACCGGTCGGGAAACTGGAAGTCGCTGCCAGGATTGAAGACCGCCGGGGACTACCGGCGCAAGGCCCTGACCAACGTCCAGCCCGGCGATATCGCCGATCTGGACGAAACGGCCTTGCTCCCGGCGGGCAAGGGAGACGACTTCTACAAAGCGGAATTTCTGAAACGTTACGGGGAGGAAAAAGTCGTCAGGGACGTCCTGGGAGAACCGGCCATCCTGTCGTTGCGCGCCTTTCTGGAGAACAAGACGCCTGGCGCGCCGGAGAAATGGAAGTTCTATAAACTCGGCCACGGACCATCGATTCCTCTCATGGAAGAGATGCTCCTGACGCCATACGAGGTCTGGTTGACGCCGCAGAAAAACGAGGCCGGGCGGATTCGCCTGGTCAAGAAGTATATCGGCTTCTGGAAGACCGCCGACCGCGAAAAAATAGGCGGTTTAGGGGTTTACGAAGTAGTGGACGGCGTTTTTCAGGGAGTGACGAACTTCACGCCCTTGAAGGGAAAGAAAGCGCTGCCGGATATCGGATATGTGGAGAAACAACGTGCGGGGATCTTGCTTTACGGGAAAGGGCGGTGACCGGTCCGGCTCACGAACCGGTTGCCTGCGACTGTTCAGGCCAGGGTGAGCCCCCCTACGCCGCAGACGCCCTTTAAGTAAAAATTAAACCGGAGAAGCGGGAAAGTCAAGAAAAATATGCAGATTCACATCAACGATACGGAAGTCAACAAGGCCCTGACCGATCTTTCGGCCCGCATGCGGAACCTCCGGCCGGTCATGCGGGAAATCGGCGAGATCGTGCGCACCTCCGTGGAGCGGAACTTCGCCGCCGGAGGCCGTCCGAAATGGGACGAATCGGGCCGGGTGAAGCGGGAGGGCGGTCAAACCCTGTCCCTGACGGGCCGTCTCCGTCGCTCCTTTGCCCGTCCCGGCGCCGTCCAGGCAGGCAATGACCGGGTCGCCATCGGCACCAACGTCGTCTATGCCGCCATCCATCAGTTGGGCGGCAAGACGAGCCCCAGGGTGATCAAGCCGAAGAAGGCCAAAGCGCTTTTTTGGCCCGGCGCCCGGCACCCGGTGAAATCGGTGAATCACCCCGGATCGGTGATTCCGCCCCGGCCCTTTCTGATGGTTCAGAACGAGGACTGGACGGAGATAAAAAGCGTCATCAACCGTTATTTGTCGATGAGGTAACGCTATGAAACATTTGATCTTGTCCGTTTTGAAGGAGATGGCCGGCGCGCCATCGGAGTTCCAGGTGCTGCCGGAGGGGGACGTCGAGATAAACAACTATGGCAAGGCGACGCTCGATGCAACAGGAGCGGAGGAAATCATCGCCGATTTTCAGCGCCGGGGCATCGATATGGTCATCGATTACGAGCATCAGACGATGGACGATGTCCAGGCCCCGGCGGCCGGTTGGATCAAGAACCTGATCTGGAAAGGAAAGGAGGGGCTATGGGCCGCAGTGGAATGGACGAGGAAGGCCGGAGAATATCTGGCCGCGAGAGAGTACCGGTACATTTCTCCGGTCATCGTCGTGAGCACGACGACCGGCCGCGTCACGGGCCTGATCAACGTTGCCCTGACCAATATGCCCCGGATCAATAACCTGGCGCCGCTCGTGGCGAAACGCAAAGAATTTCAACAAAAAGAAACGGAGGAGCATGACATGATCAAAAAATTACAGAAAATTCTGGGCCTGGCGGACGACGCCGGGGAGGACAAGGTCATCGAGGCGGCAACGCTGTTGGCGAACAAGAACAAGGAATTGGAGGCCGCGGCCGCGAAAGTCGTCGCCTGCAAAGAGGTCCTGGATGCCCTGGGCGCAAAAGAGGGTGCGGGGAAAGACGAGGTCGTGCAGATCGTCGCCTCCCTCAAGGCCCCGGCGGACGTGGCCAGGACCCTCAGCCTGGAAGTCGCGGAGCTGAAGAAAAAGATCGCCGCGATGGAGCAGGAGGACCTGATTTCACTGGCCCTGAAGGAAGGCAAGACGAGTCCCGAAGAGTTGGACAAGTGGGGCCGGGACCTGGCCGGGAAATCGCCGGAGCAGTTCCGGCAGATCGTCCTATCCCGCCCGGCGGGCAGCGTGATCCCCGTGGACGGCATCAGGATCGCCGCCAAAGACGCCCAGGGCGCCGTGGATGCCGCTCAGCGCGCCATCAACGAGATGATGGGCATCGACGAGGAAACCTTCAAGAAATACAACAAATAAACATTGAGACATGACGAAGTCGTGTCCCCATAGAGAAGGAGGAAAACATGACCGCATTAGCTGCAGACAAGAAAACCGAATACCGGGAAGGGGTGGACATCTCCATTCCCGTGGACGACGGGGACAAAATTTATGCCGGGGCGATGGTCAGCGTCAACGCCGACGGGTACGCCGTAGCGGCAGGCGACACGGCCAACACGCTCTTTGTGGGCATTGCCCGCGAGCAGGCGGACAACAGTTCCGGAAGCGACGGCGCGATCAACGTCACGGTTCGCCGCCGGGGTCTGTTCAAGATGTCCTTTGCCACGCCGATCACCATCGCCAACGTGGGCGACAGCGTTTATATCGCCGACGACAACAACGTGGATCTCGTAGGGAATGTCACCCATAACATTTTCTGCGGGATCATCGCCGAATACATCGACACGACCCATGCCTGGATCGATATCGAACCGGCCATCCGCCAGTCCGACGTCGCCGTGCATATCGCCGACGGCAGCGGCGCCCATGCCGCCAGCGCGATCTCCATCGCCGACGCCGGTTCTTTTACTTCCCAGACCGAGGTGGAGGCCGCCCTCCAGGAGATCTACCAGAGCCTGCTGACGGCCAAAGGGATCATCAATATCCCGATCCCCTATTTTACGAACGCGGGCGCCGCCCTGGCCGCGTTTTCCGACGGCGACAGCACGGTGCCCGGCTACTGCGTCACGGCAAAGGGCCTGGGGATCCGTTGGAACAACCACGCCACCCCCGGCGCGGTGGGAACGAAGGTCATCATTCCGCCCGACATGGATGTGACCGCCAACGCGGTGCTCCATGTCCTGGCGGCCAAGACCGGAGCGACCGTCGGCGACGCCACGAAGTTCACCGTGGGAGCCTACAACAACGTGCCGGATGCGGCCTACGACGCCGATTCCGATTTCGGCGGCGATACCAGCGCCATGACCGGGGATGCCGCGGCCAAGACGGTGCAGCACGAAACGCTCACCCTCGCCCTGGCCAATCTCGCAGCCTATCCGGCAGCGATGGAACTGACCATCAAACCGAAAGACGGGACCCTCGGCACCGATGACGTGATCCTGCTGGCCGCCTGGATCGAGTACAAGAAGAAGCTGCTGACGGCTTAAACCAATACCTTGACCGGGGAGAGAGCGCCGTTCTCTCCCCACAGCCAAAAGAAGGAGGCTTAAAATGATTGTCAATCAAGCGAATTTGCAGGGAATCTACAAATCGTTCAGCACCGTTTTCAACCAGGCGTTCGATGCGGCGCCCAGCCAGTGGCCCCTGGTGGCCATGCAGACGCCTTCCACCGGACGGAGCGTCGACTACAAGTGGCTGGGCGACTTCCCCATGATGCGGGAATGGCTGGGCGACCGGGTGCTGAAGGACCTGTCCGCCTTCAAGTACGAGATCACCAACAAGGACTACGAGGCCACCATCGAGGTGGATCGCAACGACATCGAAGACGACCAGATCGGCGTCTATACGCCCATGATCCAGGGTTTGGCCCAGGCGGCGAAGGTGCATCCCGACATCCTGGTCTTCACGCTCTTGAAGAACGGGTTCGCCACGGAATGCTTCGACGGTCAGTATTTCTTCGATTCCGACCACAGCGTCAACGGCGCATCCGTCTCCAACACCGGCGGCGGCGCGGGCACCCCCTGGTACCTCCTCGATCTGTCCCGGCCGATCAAGCCCATCGTCCTCCAGATCCGGAAGCGCCCCCAGTTCGTATCGATGGACAAGCCGGACGACGAGAACGTCTTCATGCGGAAGAAGTTCCGCTACGGCGTCGATGACCGGAAGAACGTCGGCTACGGCCTGTGGCAGCTCGCCTACGGCAGCAAACAGACCCTGAACACCACGTACTATGCGGCGGCCAGGGCGGCCATGATGGCCTTCACCAACGACGAGGGCGTGCCGCTGGGCATCACGCCGACCCATCTTGTCGTTCCTCCGACACTGGAAGCCGATGGCCGGGCCGTCGTGGAAGCGCAGTTCAATGCCACCGGGGCGAGCAACGTCTGGTACAACACCGCGAAGCTGGTGGTCGTGCCGTGGCTGGCGTAACGAAAACCTTGCGGGTGAGCGGGCCCGCCCCGCTCCCTCCCGGTTGAACGGACCGGATGAAGGGGGAGCGGGAAAACGCTCATCAAGGAGGAGCGGAAATGATCAGAATCAAGAGCAAAAAAGACGGGTTCAGGCGGTGCGGAATCGCCCATCCGAAAGAGGCTGTGCAATATCCCAATGAGCGGTTCAGCGCGGAGGAACTGGCTATTCTCAAGGCGGAACCGATGCTGATCGTGGAGATCGTCAGCCAGAAGAAAGAAAAAGCCGCCGATATCGATGCGTCTCCGGCCACGGAAGCGGATGAAACCGGCAAAGAATCGGCCAAAACCGAAAAGAAAGGCAAACGGTAATGGCTTACTGCACCCAGGACGATATCCTGAATCTGCTCAATGAAACCGCGCTGATTCAGTTGACGGACGATGACGGCGCGGGTGAGATCGACGGCGACAAGGTCGCCCGCGCCATCGCCGACGCCGATGCCACCATCGATGCGTATTGCCAGGATCGATATGCCATTCCACTGTCCCCCGTGCCGTC
>Ga0302248_1002536_pt1 | contig 10924 bp, 9 predicted proteins | sample AAG_UR_Leu_MG_FD_193528 | JGI IMG/M metagenome (GOLD analysis project Ga0302248, IMG submission 193528) | Enriched activated sludge microbial communities from anaerobic digester in WTTP, New Holstein, Wisconsin, United States - AAG_UR_Leu | ecosystem: Engineered > Bioreactor > Anaerobic >... | reverse complement strand
AAATTAAAATACTGAAAATAAGTTGTCTCATGATCTAATATAGTCTATTTCCCGATTCATTGTCATTTAGCTGTGTCTTTTCTCCGCTTGTGCATAACGGTCGGCAGCTAAGAAACGTGGGGCTTTTCGGAGCGATTACCTGTCCACCGAAACGAAAGTAGCTTCGGAGAACAAACCTTGCGGAAACCAATGTCCGCCCCATGTTTTCTTAGGTGCTGTTAGGGCATGTTTTTCTTCATTTTTTTATGTTCCAAGTCAAGCAGTTTATTATTCCGTTGTGTTTTGCAGGTTCATTGCTTTTAACTGCAATTATTTCTTTGTCTGGGAATAATTCCTTTGACTTTTCAATTGCTTTATTGTCAGTCTCTTTTCCAAAAATTGGTAGGACTAAATGATTTTCTAGTTCAAGGTAATTCAGGTAAAGTCCTGCGGCATCATCAAAATCTTCATTATCGTAAGGGTCAAAAGGAAAAGTTGTCCATTTCAGACCTGAATTATGTAAAGCTCCCAAAAAGTCAATGTAGTCCTTCTGTTCTTCCTTGCTAAAATCATTAATCAAAACTGTGTCATTAGCAATAAATCTAGCCATTCCATCAACGTGTCCAAGCCAATCACCTTTCTCGACTGGAACGAAAAACAAATCATTCACTTCAAGTAAGTTTTTCAGTTGTTCAATGAGTTTTAGTTCAGGAATAGTTTTGTTTTCAATAAAAATTTTGGTTGTCATCAGTACTTTATCATTCCATCGTGAAATGTTTCCGCCATCTAAAACTAAATCCGATTTTATGGTTTTAATTCCAATGGCTTCACAAATTGAATCAACGTCTGAAATTGTTCTTGACCATTTTTGGGTTGAAATCAAATAGTCAGGTTTGTAGGTGAACCTTACGAACTTGTTTTCTGAAATTTGAATTGGCATATAATCAACTGCCCAAACGTCTTTGGTATTTGGAAGAACTCCAAACTGGATTTTTGCCTGTTCGAGCTTGGACATAAATTCTCTTGCAAACTCAGGATATTTGATTGAAAGAGTGTCCGCTATGAATACAAAATTTGTTTGGCCGTCTCTAATCATTACTTTTTGTTCAATAAGTTTCTCAAATAGCCAACTCGGTCACCTTGAAATTCTCGGTAGTCGTCTCCGTGAAATACATCACTTTTGTCATTATTGCAGAAATAGCAGCACAACACGCAATTGTCGAGTGAATAATTGTCTTTGGGTTTTAGTCGGTCAATTTCCAACCACATTCCACGGCTTTGTCCACGACCAAGTATGCCATTTTGAGGAAATCGATTTGATTTTAAAATTCCTGTTACCACAATTTCTTGGCACTCTTCTTCTTGAAGTCCGCAGAAATGACACTTTTTTTCTGTCGAGTTATACCAATTTTTGAATTCTTCAAAGTCAATATAGTCACTTAATCCTTTTTGCTTTCTTCTTGAAAAGTCAGCTTTAAGTTTGTCTTCTGGTTTTGGCTTGTATTTGAATCCCATGGTGTCTTTTTAAATATGCCCTAACGTCTTATTTACGCAACTAATATATGACATTCGTAAATGCAAAGTTTCAAACTTGCGTAAACCACTTTCGAGTTTATACTTGATGCAGAAAGATAAATCACATAAGATCAATACAATAAACTATTATATATTTTTTGAAAATATTTGCATTTACGCATGTTTTGCTAATTTTGCTGTGGTTAAATTTATAACGATGGACATCGAATATTTAATTGCAGTCTTTGAACGAAAACTCGCGATTCAAAGGTACAGCGTTAATTCCATCAAGAATTACAGTAGTGCGGTGAGGAGTTTCCTTCAAGTGGCAGAAAAGCGGTTTGATCAACCCGACGAATTAGGTGAAAAAGAGATAGAAAAATATGTTTACTGGAAAATAAGGAAAGATCATATCAGCAGTTCCTATCAGTGTATGATCGTAGCTTCTATCGATAAATTTTACAGCTCGGTAGTAGGTAAAAACTTGAATATAAGACACCTGTATCCATCCCGAAAAAAACATGAGATGCCAAAATACTTAACCAAAGCAGAAGTAAAAAGAATGTTTCAGTCTATTACCAATCCCAAACATGTGTGCATTGTCAAGTTGCTTTATGGTTGCGGGTTGCGTTTAAACGAGCTGCTTCATTTAAAAATTTCGGACATCGACTCAGAAAATATGCTGATTCATATCCGCCTATCCAAAGGAAATAAAGACCGCGTGGTAATGCTGCCATCGACTTTATTGCTTGAATTGAGAAATTATTACAAAGTCTGTTATCCGAAAGACTATCTATTTGAAGGGCAGGACGGTGGAATGTATTCCGCAAAGAGTGTCCAAACGATTGTGAAAACGGCAGCAACGAAAGCAGGAATTACAAAACCGGTTTCGCCACATATCCTACGACATAGTTTTGCTACACATTTGCTCGAAAATGGAACAGATGTAAGGTACATTCAACAGCTTCTTGGTCACAGTTCAGTCAAAACCACCGAAATCTACACGCATATTACCGATATTGCCAAATCGAAAATCAAAAGTCCGCTGGATTTTCTTTAAGTCTTTGTCCGTCGCACGATTGCATCGTGTGGGAAGGAGCCAATTTAAAATTATATCAACCAATCCTTTACTTCCTGCATAGTCAATTGCATTACTTGTTTGACTTTAAAGATTAAATCTCCTTCGACCGAATTATTAGGAATATAATTTAATTTTTCGTAAAAATAACCTTCTGTTTTATGAAAGACCTCACACACGATAAAATCTGCGGGAGCAGGTGTTGGTCACGGCATGATCCACGAGTGTTATTTTTCAACCTATGTAGGTTTATTTGTAACCATTTGATATAACATTGCTTCGGATTGAAAATCCTCGCTTCGAGGAGAATATTGGAATAAATAAAATGTACCTAATTAGTTTGATATTTCTACCTTTTTACAATGAACGCCAACGTTCACCCGCTATGCGCTGGGCGAAGCCTCGCGCATAGCGGGCTGTTATGTGGCGTTAATCTCTTAATTTTATTTTTTCAACATCTGCATTTACTTACCGTATCTTATCTAAATAAAAAGTACCACCAGGTGCTTGACATGGATCACCTGGTTGAGCATTTGAAAATGTACCATCCATATGATTTAATGCATCATTAACCTGAAAAGTTGATACAGCGGTAATAGAAAAACACCATCCTGGATTTGGCAAGTTTTTAATAAACTCCGTGGTATATCCAGTACCTTGTCTTGTTCCAGGATTATAGTCGTCATATCCCATTGATTCACAGAAACCGGCTTTGGTATAATACCCCCAAGAATGTTCTTCAATATAATATGGTGTCGTATGATTCATTATTGAAAAAGATTGCCAACCATCAAATGGATTTGATGATAATCCTTGCCATGTTCCTTGAAGATCACCTTGGCCTACAACACCGTTAACAAAATAAAAATCTGTCCTATAGGCTGTATTCATATAATCGTCCATGACTCTTAATTCTTCAACAACCATAGCGAAGAATTGTAATAACCTGAAAAAATCCCCCAAATGGGCCTTCACACAAGTTGTCCAACTTGTAAGGGCGGTTCCACAATAATGAAAGATATTTGCCCCTATGTTTTCTACAACCCCTGTTTTAGTCAAAACAGTGTAGAGTGCATTCATTGATGCCAGAGCAAAATCAACAAAGAACAAGTTATCTTCTGTACTTCTATTTTTAAACTGATTTTGAATTTGAATCCAATCAACTTCGACCTGTAACCAGTTATATAAATCAATTATGACTTGTTTGATTGGCTCAAGTTCCTCTGGTTTAACGCTGACATCAAATAAAAATGTTAGAACGGGAAGCCCTTGATTTATAGCCATTGTTCTTATCCAGGGATTTGAATACCGCGTATCAGTTACCCATGGAAAACTCCAAGCAGGCCCAAGGACATTCATGCAATAAGAATCTTTGAATGCCATTCCAGTAAAATCAAGTTCAAACTCGTGTTCAGATGGACAGACTAATTCACTAAGTGCAGTAGCAATTAATCCAGATTGAACACGTCCACCAAGTGCAAAGGTTGACTGTATTTGATCATTTTTATAAAGATAAACATCTGTCTGCCTTCTTCTCGAATTTTTTATTTTAAATTTTGCTTTATTTTGATTTATTGATATTTCTGTAATATCTAATCCGGACAGCTTTATAGAAGGGAATGTTATGTAAAAGTATGAAATACTTTCGTTTGACTTAAATGGAATTGAAAAAATCCTTCGATCTTTCGTAAGATCAATTTTTCCCTTTTGTTGTGGAAGAAGATCGGATATAATTGAAAGCAAACATGTTTTAAAAGCTGAGTCATCTATTAAGTCTGATATTCCATTTGAATTCCACTTTGAATTTAATAGATTTATAAGGTCTTGAAAATGGATAGATGAGACGGCATTATCAATCGCAAATTTTACCCCATTATATCCAGGAGTTAAGAAGTCAAATACTAACGACAATAAACTTTTTCCGATCATATCAGGACTTATCACTGAATCATGAATTCTAGAAGGATCAGACCTTACAATAGCAAATAATTTATCACCTTTAAATAGACTAATAGTATTAAAGCAATTTTTCTTCAATTTGAGTGTTACAGATTGATTCTGCGGGTATTTTTCATCCTGAAAGGTGAAGACCTTAAGTTGATTTATTTGATCATTGGGAATAGGAAGTGAAATACTGAAATTAATGTTTGTATAATCAAAATTAATTGGAGGAGGAACCACTGATTCATCTTTTTTATGACAGCTTACTATTACAAGTAAAACTGCTAGAAAAATAATTTTTTTCATAGGTTTGCTGTTTTATTGAATGGAACATATTTTTAATCATTGAACTTTTAATTTTAATGCCACACAACGACCCGCTGCTAAAACTAGTGCGTATCTTTTAGGAATCGCACGGGCGATCCCGTGTGTAATAGCATTGGTTTTATCGGCTTGTTGGGTGCCGAAATAATTCAATTCATTTCGTAAATAAGGTCATTAGCAATCATCTATGGACAATTAGTTTTATGGATGAAGTTTGATTATTGACATATAATTGGCAATAATACATACCTTCAGGAAGTTTAGAAGCGTCAAATTTTATCTCATACTTTCCAGCAGATTTTTTTTCGGAAACAATTTCTGTGTTATATGTTCCAAGGATTCCAATAATTTTCAGAGTTACATGAGCCGTTTCAGGTATTGAGAAAGAAATTGTTGTAACTTGAGAAAATGGATTCGGATAATTTGCTAGTTTGTATTTGTTGATTGATAATTCATCTATACCAACATTATCCATTCTCCTTTTTGCCCATTGACTATAAAATTTATCCTTAGTTTGAAATCTGATAAAGGCAGTATCAAAATTGTTTTTTGGAATATCATTATCAATAGCAGTGTAAACACAAGAATATTCATTATAAGGACTTAAATTCATCAATTGGGGATTGGATGAACCACCTGAACCATATTTTATATAATACTCAGCCTTAATGATTTCTTTAAAATTAAATGTAACTGGTCTTGATAGGCTCCATCTGTTTAGATTATCTCTTATTCTAACGTATATTTTGTCCCCCCGTTTAATATTTAAACCATATATATTGGCGATCCCATTTTGAAAACTTACCTGTTGGCCATTCCCTTGTCCAGGATCACTATTAATAAAATACTCACCATATTCAAGAGTACTACCACGATTTTCGAAATATGGTTTTCTTTTTATACTCCTAGGCGCGCTCCATTTACCATTAGTGCTTTTAAAGCGAATATAGATTTTTGATCCAACTGCCAATTGTATATTTGGAACATTTACTGTAACCTCCCAAAGAGGTGTCCCTCCTAAATTGATCGCAATACCATTTCCTTCTCCCGGATCAATGTTTATAAAATATTCTGCGGTAACTATTTTTTGATCTCGTGGAAATTGGGAATAAGCGAAAACAGCAATCAGGAAAGACAATATTATAAGGATGAACTTTTTCATGATCCTATCCTCCAATTAATAGTTAGCTCTTCCTTTGGCTTCAAGATTAATATTATTGCCATTGGGAGTTATTATAATCTCAAATACTGTTGGATAAATAGGACATTCTGGACCTCCAAAATAACCCATGTCACTTTGTGAACCATCAGGATCTTGTAAAGCTGGATTCCCAGTATTCCAACATGGAGTACCTTCTCCAATATGATAATCATTTTCAGAGTAAAATTGAGGATCAATGTCTATAACTCCCTGATTACCTGAAGTATGACCGTTTGTTGCACCATTTGAGTAGGAAAGATTAAAGGTTGAGCCATATTCACCTCTAAAATCTTTTCCACCATTTGGTCTTGCAATACAATTCACAACCGTTATTGTAGAACTTGTATAGTAGCCAACGGCAATTCCTGCGGTTCCATTTTTAGTGAGGACACAGTTTCTTACTAATCCATCATCTCCAGCAGTTCCAGCATAAATTCCACATAAGGAACAACCAGTAATAACGCAGTTACTAACAATTCCATGATGTAACCAAATGCCATCTCCATTTAAACTGTTGATTTTAAAATGAAAAATCTTGCCAGAACTCATATTAATTGTTGGATTTGAATTACTTGTTATCGTTGTATTTTCATATCCAGAACCAATTATTATAACGTTTTTATTTAAAGTAATTTGTTCTGAATAAATTCCAGGCCAAACCTTTATTGTATCATTTGATGATGCATTGTTGATAGCTATTTGGATAGATGTGAATTGCCCAGCACCATAATAATCTACTATGATGGTGTTTGCAAAAGTGTAACAAATGCCCATTAGCATCGCGACAAGGATTAAAATTTTCTTTTTCATAACTGTTGATTTAAGGGTTCATACTATTTATTGCTTCCCCATTTGGGGTAATTTGCTTCTTATTTTGGCACCCAACGGTTGAGTGTATGTGCCGTAAGGGACTTCGGAGCCACGTTCCTGTCAACCGGGATGAAATGCTGAAGCGAGGGAAAACCTTCGCAAACCACTGCCGCCCTTATGGCTTATACACTGTGTTGTATGCAGGTTTTTCTACCATTCCATATCCTTTATTCTTTCATTCAGTTGTTTTATCCTGTCAATCAATTCATTGAACGAAAACGAATTACCGTAAATCATTGTTTGCATTTTATTGTAATCATCTTCCCACTTAGAAATCACGCTTTCAGGTGGAATAATGTTAATACTTTGTGGTACAAGCGTATTGTAATCAAACTCTGTCAATCCGATAAATACTTTGCGGTGGGCAATAATATGCTTGTATAACTCTATATCATTCAACGCCTTTTCAGCAATGGGCGTGTCGAGCATACGCATAATATCGTACAAATGACGGCTCATTCTATTAACACGAATTTTATCCTGCTCTTTCTTTGAAAATTCCTCGTGCAAGAGGCAAATTTTTTCCAAAAATGTGCGTTCTGGAACAACGGTAGCAACCGGAAATGCCTTGTCAATGAAAGGTCTGTCTGCAAAAACCTCATCAACCAACGACTTAACTGCTACCGTTTCGAGCGGCTCGCTCATTGAGCGACCATTCACTTCAAGAATTACAATTGGCTGGATGTAACCGTCTTCGGTGGCAATTTGTTCATTTTCAAAAAGCGACCGGTAATTTATAAAAATCTTTTCGGGGTCAACGGTTGTAACATCGGTAATTTCCATTGTTACGGAAAACAACGTTTCAGGTATTCCGTCTGCATTCATTTGTTTTGCCAAATCAAACTGCAACGTTTCGCGGCAAAATGCACACGCTGCTTTCCGCAGTTTTTTACTCACTTCCCGCCTTGATAAATTTTCGCCCGTAAAACCAAAATATTCTCTATTTATTGCAACATCAACATCTTCCGAAAACCGCTCAATCACATTCCAACACTTGCTTAACGAAGTACCACCTTTAAACGAAATCTGTTCGGCGTAATGGCAAGGCGAACAAAGAACGCAAAACGGCTGTAACCCACCAATCCTTTTCAGTAGCTTCTTTCGACAAGTTTTTCAGTGTGGCAACTGTCGTAAAAATTTCGATTTTATCTTTGTCTGACAATATGATTAAGTTATTCATCTTCTGTAAGTTTTAAAATTATTTCGGCAATCCATTCGGGCGCAAGTAACGAATCGTGAATGATATTTTCCTTGGTTTCGTGCTTCAAAACCGATTTTATTTTTTCCAATTCTTCTGGCAACACCTGATTTTTTCCGATTTCTTTCAAAGCGAAAATTACCAAAGTTGTGATTTTACCTTTCAATGCCAAGTATTTTGGAATGGTTTTTTTGAAAATTATACTTGTTTTCCCGCCGATTTTTATGTTTCGCGGCGTACCGTCTGTCAGAAAAATCACGCGCATAGGCACTTGTGTAGAAAGTCCCAATTTGTTGAGAGCGTACAGACCTGTCGGAATAAGCCGTGCCTTTTCGCTTTTGGCGATTGCTTTGGCAATATCTTCGATTGAAGGATAGACCGTGCCTATCAATTCACTGATTTTCGGATAAAGATAAACGCCTGCCGAAAGTCGAATCAGCATACCATCTTGACACAACCGTGATAAAGAATGGCGGATAGCAATATTCGTTCCCAAGAAAGCAAAATCTTTCAGGAAAAATATTTTTCCACGTTTGCTTTTATTTATCTTATGAACTATTTGATTATTTGTTGATTGCATACTATTTTACTTTTTATTTTTGGCACAAAATAAACCTTTTTTTGTACCAAAGTTCGACTGCAAATGTACAATTTTTTTTTGAAATAAACGAGCGAACAAAAAAACAGTGGAAGAATAAATTTCCGCTGTTTTGTAAGGAATAAATAACATCTTACCAATTTGCTAAATTGTGAAAAAATCGATGTTTTCTATCATCAAGCATTTGATTTAAAATATTCTTGTCAAAACCTATTTCGAGCAAAAAGGCACAAACTAAAACAATTTTCAATTTCTGTGTCAAATAAAATAAATCACTGCCTTTTAATGCTTTCTTCTTTAAATCAGAAGAATAATGAGTATAATAATTCCTTGAATTTTTAACTTGCTTGATAAATATTTCTTTGTCGCCGATTATCTTATCAACTATCTCACAAGAACAGATAGAAATAATCTCGTCTAAACGAGTATGCAAATTCAAATGATTGCCAAAATTAAACTGTTCTTTCAGCCATTGGTGATATTTTTCATTAACAACAGATAAAATTTCTTTTTTCATTTTTTTGTACTCTTCTTTTGGCATTCTTGTATTATCTCTTGTATGTGCGTGAAATGATTCCGCCGCCTGTGCCAAATTCAAAAATGTATTTTCGGTAAATCTTTTATCGTTATAAAACTGTTCAAATAACAGGTTAAAAACAGATTCCAACTCATTGTACTTTTCAAACCACTTTTTTATTATTGCAGGAAAATTATCTTTTATATTTCTGTAACAGAATAACATATCCATAAATATTTTTTGTTTTTCCTGTTTTTTATTTCGGTCTGGAATATGGATATAAAGTTTTATCTCTCTTGTAACGATATTCTCATTCCCGTAATCTTTCTGAAAATTAGCATTATAAAGCAATATACTTTTAGGGTATGTCTTTTTGTATAATGCTAATATCAGAAAAGTTTGAAATTTGAATAAATCATTCAACAAATCTTCAACCGGTTTTTCTTTGCTGTATTTTAGAACAAATTGAATTTTCTGTTTTAATGAAACTTCCTTTTGATAGTAAAATTTTATATCGGAAGGTGTCATTACAAAATTAAACTGTCCCACTAATTCATTCGACAACGGGAATATAATAAGTTCGGGAAGTTTATATTGTACCTGATATTCTTTGTTTTGGCAAAAATCTTTTGCCTTTTCAAAATCGACAGGAATAAAACCACTTATGCCAACCCATTCATCTAGATCAATTATTTCAGACACCAATTTGTCAAATTTTATATCTTCCGGCTTATCAATATGAACTCCTTCGAAAATATAATTCACTATGTATTTACTTGTCGGTATTCCTGCTTCCTGATTTTGAACTAAATTAAGCCCACCTCTTGAACTTACAAAAGTTTTATACAAAGTTATTTCTTTGCTTGTGCTTGTTAATCCTAAAATAATATCATATTCACTATCATTGGAAATTGGCGCAAATAGCATTTCATTAAAATCGCCAAACAATTCTAATGTAATGCCCTTATATACATCATAATATAATGTTCCACTTATTCGCTGTTTTTTTGCAGAGGGCAAAAATCATTCGCCTTTATATTCAAAATTTTCTGTCATATTTATTGCACTATTACATTAAAACTGCTTGACCACGTATTATTGCTTTCATCAACTATACTGATATTTATTGGTATGTTTGTATTTGCAGGCGTGGAACTCGAAACGGTAAATTGCAAAACAGAGTAATATGTTTCGTAACCATTATACCATTTCACAGAATTTGAAGCAATATCGCCATAACTCACTTGCGTTGTAGGCGAAAACCCTGTAACATACGAACTTGTTGTTGAGAATGTCGCTTTAACTGCTTTTGCCGTACTCGAACCTGTATTTTTCAGACTGACATTCAGTTTAACAGTTTCGCCTTTATTGATTTGTCCGTCATCGTTGTTTTCCGAATAGACATAATAACTGTTGTACGATAAATTTGCCCCCGTTGTAGATACAGTTATTTTACAAGTGTCAGTCCAAGTATTACCATTAGCATCAGACATATCTATTTTAATAGGGATTTCCGTATTTAACGGAGTTGAGTTTGAGACTGTGAATTGCAGGACTGAATAATAGGTTTCGTATCCGTTGTACCATTTTGTAGAATTTCTTTCAATATCTCCAAAATTCACAGAAGTTGTAGGAGAAAAGTTTGAAACGTATTGACTTGTAGTTGAAAAAGATACTTTTACGCTTTCTGCTGTTCTTGTTCC
>Ga0302248_1002535_pt1 | contig 10925 bp, 5 predicted proteins | sample AAG_UR_Leu_MG_FD_193528 | JGI IMG/M metagenome (GOLD analysis project Ga0302248, IMG submission 193528) | Enriched activated sludge microbial communities from anaerobic digester in WTTP, New Holstein, Wisconsin, United States - AAG_UR_Leu | ecosystem: Engineered > Bioreactor > Anaerobic >... | reverse complement strand
AATTGTTTATCAGTCCGGGAACAGATTTACGGGGGTATCCCCGGGAACCTATCAGGTTACCGTGAAAAATGAGTACGGATGTATATCCAAACCCAGGCAGGTGACGATTACTCTTTCGGGCTGCGGTGCCGACTTGGCGATCGAAAAAACCGTGAATGCCGAAATTCCCTATTTTGGCACGGACCTGACCTTTACCATCAGGGTTACCAACAACGGACCTGACAATGCGACCAATATTGTTGTTACCGATATTCTTCCCTCGGGGTATACTTTCCTGAGCGCCACTCCGTCGAGGGGTACCTGGGATGCCCCCACGTGGACTTTGGCCTACCTGAGGGCCGGCGCGTCGGAAACCCTGAAAATCAACGCCAGGGTGAATTCCACGGGCACGTATGTCAACACCGCTTCCGTGACCGGAAGCTCTGAAGATCCCGTTCCCGGGAATAACTCCGATTCCGCGGAGACAGATCCTGTGGCACCCTCCCTGATCATCGTCAACGAGCATCTGGTGATGTGTGGGGAGTCAACGCTGACAGGTAATATTCTTGCCAACGGCGACCGTGATTATCTGGGGAGTACCCTTACCGTCAACACAACGCCGGTAGCTTCTCCGGTGCATGGTGTCGTGGTCATAGCTGCCGACGGAAGTTTTACCTATACCCCCGAAAGCGGCTTTTCCGGAATTGACAGGGCTGTATTCCAGGTTTGTTCCCCTCTGACATGCAAATATGACACCCTCTTTGTGACGGTGTACACCGATATAACAGTGGATGCCGGAGAAGACCAGAATGTTTGCGGAGTCACCTCTGTACAGCTGACGGGTACTGCTTACCCGGGTGCCGTGTCGGCGTGGACGCGCATCAGCGGGCCAAACGTTCCCGTTTTCTCGGCACCGTCGGCGGCAACCACTACGGTCAGCGGGTTGATCCAAGGAAGTTATCTTTTCCTGTACTCCCATCAGTTGGCGGGTTGTTACGGGGAGGACACCGTCAGGGTGACCGTTCACGATCCGCCGAAGGCCTCAGCGGGACCTGATGCAGTCATGTGCAGCGGCAATGACTATAAGGTTACGGGTTCTTCAGCTTCCGATTACGCATCCGTTACCTGGACCCACAACGGGATGGGTACGCTGGAGGATGCCAACAGCCTGCATCCGGTCTACCATTCTCCTGCCGGCGAAAGCGGGGATGTCGTGCTGACGATGCATGTTACGCCATTCGGCGGTGAAGGTTGCTCTGATGTTTGGGATTCCATGGTGATCACCATTTTGCCGAAACCCGAAATCCAGTGTCCCGAAGAAACCGATTTCGTTTTCAAGGCTTCTCCGGGTTTGTGCGGTTATGTGATCCCCAACAAAGAGCTGGATGCTCTGGGGGCTTTCAGCTTCATGTGCGATCAGATCATGGTACGGCATGATTTCGAGACCTGGGGGAATCCTCAAACCCTGGAAGGGGCATTTTTCCCTGTGGGAACCACGGTGGTGGAGTGGTGGGCCGAAGCATGCGGTCCCTCCTGCAATTCTGATACCTGCCGTATTTCCGTGACGGTGGTGGATGAGGAACCTCCGGTGTTTGTTAACTGTCCTTACGGCGATGTTTTTGTAGTGGGTTTGTATCCCGGCGCCTGTGAGACCGGTGCGGTATGGAGCATCCCCGTTGCCAGGGACAACTGCTCAGGCGTGGAGGTCACCCAGGTGGATGGTCCTTCCCTGGGAACCCAGCTGACGGCAGGACAGTATACCATCAGGTACAAGGCGGAAGACGCTTCGGGGAACATCGCATTCTGCGCCTTTATCCTCAAGGTCGTGGATACGGAATATCCCTTTATGGTTTGCCAGCCTGACATCTATATGGACAACGATCCGGGACTCTGCGGCTGGAAGTCGCCTCCCCACAGTCTCTCGCCCCTCCTGGCCAACAGCAACTGCTCCTTCGGAATTACATGGGAGGTCATTAATCCCGATGGCACCAGGGCGACGGGGGTGGATGACGTGAGCGGATATACCTTCCTCACGGGTACCAGCACGGTGAAATACATCCTCAGGGAAACGGCAGGAAGCCAGGCCGACTCCTGTGCTTTTACCGTCACCATCCGTGACAGGGAAGCCCCGGCACTCCTGTGCGGCGCTCCCGTTACCTATAAGCCCGGAGCAGGGGAGTGTTATGCTGACATAATACCGGCACCTCCCGCCTATACTGAAAACTGCAACCGTCCGGTGACTCTCTCCTACAAGGTATGGGCTCCCGACAATTCCGTGAGCGGCCCGTTCAAGGTATCGGCCCTGCCATACCGTTTTATGGCAGGTATTAGCCAGATTATCTGGACGGTTACCGATGAATCCGGAAATTCTGCGGTATGTATGCAGCAGGTGAATGTTATCGTTGACAATTCTACTATAAAACCATTTGCCGGGGAGAACGCCTCCATTTGTGAGGGGAGTACCTTCACCTCCGGAGACGCTTCCGCCCCCGCAGGGCTGGAATTGGAATGGAGAAGCAGCGGTACGGGAACCTTCAGCGATCCCGCAGCCCTCCGCCCGGTCTATACCCCCAGTCCGGCAGATATCCTCAACGGGTCGGTCATCCTCATCCTGACAGCCTCTTCGGAATGTGCAAGTGCTTCTGACTTCCTGATCCTCACCATCACAGGGTATCCCGAAGTCTATGCCGGGGAGGATTTTTCAGCATGCGACGGCGACATCATCCACTTCGACACGGCGACGGCGGTAAATGCCGCACCCCTGATCTGGACAACCACAGGAGCGGGAACATTGTCGGACAACACCGCCCTTCATCCGGTCTATACTCCCGGGGAAGGGGAATTCGGGGTGATCCGCTTTGTTTTGACGGGCCACGGCCAGGAAGGCTGCACCGGCGTCATAGTCTCTGACACCCTCTTCCTTACCATCCATGAACCCCTGCTGGTAGATGCCGGCGAAGACAGGATCATCCTGCGCAACAGGAGCGTGAACCTGATGGCAACGGTGGAAAACGGATCGGGGAATTTCTTCTACAACTGGGAGCCGGCCACAAAAGTCTATAATCACAATACCAGCAGCACGGAAACCCAGCCGCTGAACGCCGACACCCGTTTTATCCTCACGGTAACCGACGGGGTTTCGGGATGTGTCGGAAGGGATACCGTCGATGTGGCCGTGAAAGATGATATTGACGATGTACTGATCATCTACAATGCCATCTCTCCCAACAAGGATGGCATCAACGACGTGTGGCTGATCGACGGTATTGACCTGTTCCCCGATAATGAAGTGATGATTTTCAACAGATGGGGAGATAAGATCATAGAGTTCCAGGGTTACGGCAAAAACGAAGTGCTGTGGGATGGTACCAATTCCCACGGGAAACCGGTGCCTGACGGAACATATTATTATCTGCTGAAGATACATAACGAGAAAACCTATACGGGATGGATCCAGGTAAAAAGCAGTTACTGATCATGAAAAAAAATATCAGGATGAAGAAGTTAACATTCATAATATTCCTGTTAGCAGGCATTACGGCGTATTCGCAACAGGATCCTTTGTTCACCCAGTATATGTTTAACAAGCAGGTGGTAAATCCTGCCTATGCAGGGAGCAGGGAGGTGTTGACCATCGATGTGCTGGACCGGATACAATGGGTTGGCATTGAAGGTGCACCGCACACCCTGACTTTCGGCGCGCACATGGCCATGAGAAACCGTAGCGTGGGACTGGGGTTTTATGGTTACCGCGATGCCCTCGGACCTGCCATTAACCAGGGCTTGATGGCTACCTATGCCTACCGGATATTTTTCGAGCAGAGTTCGCTGGCCTTCGGATTACAGGGAGGGATCAAATATTTTGATTTTGACTGGAACATGATCAGGGTTAAATATCCCGATGAATATTTCTATCCACGTGAAGTCAGGAGAATAACCCCTGATTTTAACCTGGGGGTCTATTTCCAATCTCCGAGGTTTTTTGCGGGACTTTCTTCCAAGCAGCTTCTGGAAAATGAATATGGCATCTCGGAGACGTCGAGCGGGGCTACCTCTTTTACCCGGCTGATGCGTCACTTTTACCTGATGGGGGGAGCGATCTTTCCTTTGAATGACATCATAGCGTTCAGACCCTCCCTGCTGGGGAAATATGTTAAAAATGCACCCCCACAGCTTGATCTGAATGCCAGTTTCCAGTTCGACAAGACGTTCTGGATAGGTGCTTCCTACCGGACCATGCACGCCATCGCCTTCCTGGCTGAATTCCAGTTGAAACCCTGGATGAGGCTGGGCTACTCTTTTGACGTCTACCTGAATGAATTGTTGCCCCATAATTATGGTTCTCACGAATTCAGGCTTGGATTTGATGTGAATGTTTATCAATTTCGCATGAAAACACCCAGGTATTTCTAACGGAGGGTGAAAGATGAACAACATTCCAGGCAGGAAATTAAAAAATCAATGAAATGAGATACAGGATAATTATTCTGGTTCTTGCGATCACCCTCACAGGGATCTCTGAGGGGGTGGCTGGCAACAGGAAAGCGAACCGCTATTTTGAGCTGTACAAATATGCCAAGGCAATACCCCTGTATAAGAAAAGTGCGGAGAAAGGCAGTGAGGCTGAAAAAAGGGAGGCCACCTTCCGTTTGGCCGATTGTTACCGGATGATCAATGACGTGAAGGAGGCGCGCTCCTGGTATGCCAGAGGAATCGAATTTTACGATCCGGACCCTCTCCACTACTATTATTTGGGACAAGCTTTGCGGAGCCTTGAAGAATATGATGCGGCAGAACAGGCGTTCCTGAAATATGCGGAACTCAATCCCGACGATGAGCGTGGACCCTTGTTTGCCCGCTATTCCAGGGAAATTCAGGAACTCGATATGCCTGATGAATTGGTTGAAATAAGTAATTCCACCTCCCTGAACAGCCCGTATTCCGATTTCTGCCCTGTCTTTTACAAGGAAGGGCTGCTCTTCACCTCGGACCGTTCTTCAGCGTTGATCGATGAAAACCTATACGGATGGACCAATTACGGTTATCTGGACCTCTACTATTCTCAACCGGCTTTTTTCCGTGATTTCTGGTCCGAAATGTCGGTGCCCCGCAGAATGTCGGACGTTTTTAACCAAACCTGGCATGATGGCCCCGCCAGCTTTTCATCTGATTTTGAAACCATCTTCATTACCCGTACCACGAAAATGAAGGTGAAAAGAGATGAGAACAACTTTCGTACCAGCTTATTAAGGATTTATTCCGGCGAAATAACGGGAAACCAGCGTGTCAAATATGAGCCATTTCCCTATAACAGCGAAACCTATTCGGTAGGACACCCTACGGTATCGGCCGATGGGTCCAAAATGATCTTCTCCTCTGATATGCCCGGCGGATTTGGCGGAAGTGACCTCTATATCAGTGAGAAAAACGGCACTGAGTGGTCTCAGCCGGAGAACCTGGGACCTCTGGTGAACAGCTTTGGTAACGAGGTTTTTCCTTTCTGGTTAAATGATACGACCTTATATTTTTCCTCTGACGGTCATTTCGGGTATGGCGGGCTTGACCTGTTCGAATCACGATGGGATGGCAAAGTATGGCAGGCTCCTGAAAATATGCGCAAACCCGTCAATTCATCCTATGATGATTTCGGACTGGTCTTTCACAGGGATATGAATGAAGGCTTTTTCAGCTCCAACAGACCAGGCGGATTGGGTGCCGATGATATCTATGCCATCCGTAATTATTCAGGAATCCCATCCAGGATTTGGGAAAAGCCGAAAGAGGGTCAATTGCTGGCATCAGGCCCGTTTCGGGCTTGCGGATATGTCAGGGATAAAATCACGATGGATCCCTTGCCGGAGGCCTCGGTTTTTGTGATCAATTCAAAGACCCATGATGTCTATGTCTTCCGTACCGACACCTCGGGGCTTTATTGCCTTCCCGTGGAGAAAGATCTTTTGTATGTTGCCAAAGCGATGAAGCCGGGTTATTTTGATGACTGCGTCACTTTCCGTTTTTCTGCTCCCGACTCCGCGGAAACCAACACGGTTCCCCGCGATTTGCTGCTTGACAGGTATGAGGTGAATAAGACCTTCGTCCTAGAGAACATCTATTATGATCTTGACAAATGGCATATCAGGCCCGACGCACGGCCACCGCTCGATCGCCTGGTTCAGTTGATGAAACAGTATCCCATTGCGATCGAACTTTCATCCCATACCGACAGCCGTGCTTCACACGAATACAATGATATTTTATCGCAGAGGAGAGCCGAGGCGGCTGTGCGCTATATCACCCTGAAAGGTGTGAATCCCATGCGGATGGAAGCACAGGGGTATGGAGAAACCAGGCTTGTCAACCGGTGTGCCGACGGGGTGCCCTGTTCTGAGGAGGAACACCAGGCCAACCGGCGTACTGAGTTCAGGATTCTGGAAACGGCATCGGATTATTACGGCAGGGAACCCTTTAATCCCGACATTTTCAGGGATGGGGAGAAAATCCCTGTTCAGGTACTTGATCCCGATTTCTTCAAAGGATGCCTGCAAACGCCGGCCGGCGATGATACTACAGTAAAGGAACCTGCCGCGGAGACGGCGAAACAGGCGGTAAGCGAACAGGGCACCAAGCCCGCTGCATTACCCGAAACGCAGCAGATTCCGGCAAGTGTTCCCGGCACAGAGCTGTCTGTGGATTTCATGTCGCCCGATACGGCCACTTTCTTTACGGTTCAGATTATTGCAAACCTGACCCCTATCGACATGGAATCAGCGATTTTTAAAGGGGAGACCGGCGTGTTCGAAAAGCAAATCGGGAACTATTTCAAATATTTCACCGGCATGTATGGTACATACAACGAGGCTGCCTCAAAGCGCAGGCAAATTGCCCCGAAATTCCCGGGCTGTTTTGTCGTGGGATTTCATGAAGGCAGGGCCGTGACTTCAGGGGAGTTGAAAGCCATTCTCAATCAGTAATCCGGATTGTAATCAATCGAAGTCAGATATCTGAATAATAAAGCCGGGCAGAAATTTTTTCTGCCCGGCTTTTCTGTTGATAAAAATTGATTAAATCAGGCGGCCACTGCGGAACCGATCAGGAAGGTGGCTGCCAGGGCAACGATGGCGTACAATTCAGGAAAAACTGCCAGGATCATGGTTTTACCCCCTACATCATGCCCTTGTCCGATGGCAACGATACCGTTGGCACATACCTGGCCTTGCCTGATGGCCGATAAGAGTTGAACAAAGCCCATGAAAATTCCTGAAAATAAAACGGCACACGATTGTATCCACGTAATTTCGGGAGTCAACAGGTTAAAGAAATTGCTGACCAGAAAGTACCCCGCAAATCCATACAATCCCTGGGTTCCCGGGAGCGCTGACAACATCACGTATAAGCCAAAGGCTTCACTGTTCTTTTTCATGGATCCGATGGCTGCATTTCCGGCAATCGTAGTCCCATACGCGCTTCCAACGCCTGCCATACCAATCATTAAGGCAACTCCAACATAAGCTAAAAAAATAGGTGTCATCTTAGGTCTTTTTAAATTGTTATTAATTGTTTTTATTCTGTAACAACGGAAATGTTTTGTTCAAAGGGGGTATAAGGTTTCCCCCCGCCGGTAAATCCTGCATTTTTGTAAAATTCAACGAAAGTCAGACGCATGGGATGAACAAAAGCGCCCAACGCACACATGAAGATGTTGATCCCATGTCCGATTACCAGGATGATGATCATGACCAATGGTCCCAGGATAATGTTGTCGGGTTTCAGACTGACGGCCAACTGGTTAAAAACAAACCCGAGAATGCCTCCTGAAATGGAGAGGGCAAATAGCCGGATGTAGGAAAGAAGATCTCCGAAAATCCCTGAAATCATTCCATATGCATCCCATAATCCTGCTCCGATGTTGACAAATACGTTTCTCTTGGGGTCATTCAGCAGGAAGATAAGCACCCCGGCAACTCCCAGAATGATATTCTGGATGATCCCGGCTGCAGGTTTGGCTACAACCTCTGCTGATTTCAAACCCAAAAGTATCCCGGAACCCACGATAAGGATAAGCCAGCCAATCGTTGCAAAAGAATATCTGAAGCCTTGTGATTTCTTGATATTGAACACCTTCACGAACATTCCGAAAAGGATCTGTGCAGCACCCAGAATCAGTGACAGATTAAACAATTTGTTAGTATCCAGCATGAATTTCTTCACGGATTCCAGGAAAGGAATGTTGGCATCCGCCAGGGGAATTCCGAAGAAAGTCCCTGTAAGGGAACCAAAAATGATGGTAGCCAGGCCGAGCCACTGTGTCAGACTCAGGATATCTTTCATTTTGGGCACCCTTGGTTTTGCCAGGGTGGCCCCAATCACCATCAGCAATCCATATCCGGCATCTCCCATGCAAAAACCGAAAAACATCATATAGAACGGAGCGAAATACGGTACCAGGTCAATTTCCGTTTGGTTAGGTAAGTCATAGAGGCGGGCAATTACCTCATAGAGCCTGGCAAACCTGTTGTTTTTCAGCAGGATGGGTGATTTAACTTCCTGGTCGGGGGGTGAGGCGATATACAGGACTTGCTTTTTATCCAGAAATTCATCCAGCTCTTTTTTCCGCGTTTCCGGCACAAAGCCTTCCATCACCATGACCTTTCCTTCAACTTGGCCCGATGTCTGCTGAAGTGCATTTTGACTGTCGAAGTCATCGCGAAGTGAATCGTAATACCCGATCAGCATGCCTTTACTGCTAGCCGCTATCTGTGCCATTTCGTCATGAAGGTTTTTTATATTCCCCTGAAGCTCTTTTATCTCAGCACGAACGGTACCCAGTGAACTCTGTGGAAGAAAGACCTGTTCGATCCCCGGTAATTCGGCGAATTCTGAAAGGTCTTCTCCCTTGCGGTCTATTTTGACAAAATAGTAATACCCTCTTTCCTCATGGACGATACTTATGTAATGATCTACCGTCCACTGAGATTCGAATTTTTTGGCCGGACAGGTGAAAAACCTGAACTCCAGCCCGGCAGATTCAAGCCGGGCAAGATGGTCCCAGTCAAAATTTCCCCAGGGGTCCAGTTGTTTTTCCTCTTTCTCGAGCCGGGCAAGTTGATGTTGCGCAAACTCCTGTTCCTTTTCGATTTCTTTTATTCTCCGGTAAACAGCCTCTCCATTAGTGAACCCTGTTGCCTGACTTTCCGGGGATGATTTGAACCAATCCAGTTTCTTAACAGATTGCTTCACGTCGGAAATCCGCCGCATCAGTTCCTGCATCTCAGCGGTCGGCTCCGAAATTTTCTTGTCAATATGGACCACTCCCAGATTCCTGAGATCGTTCAGAAATTCAGCATATCCGCCATGATAGACCAGGAAAGCGTATTTATACATGGGTACAATCATGTCTCTTCCTCCTCTTCGATGTGTTGATTCTGCTGTTTGTTTTTCACAATTTTCTGTGCCGATTTGGAGAGGTTGTCCTCATCTTCCAGAAACCGTTTGATTTTCCGGATGGCATCCTGGAACCCGGGAATCTGCACCTTTTCATAGAGGTTCACTTTCTGGGTGGTTTTTTTCCGGGCGAAGTCGAGGAGTTCCATTTTTTTCAGGAATACCTCCCTTTCCACGGCGATACCGGTGAGTTTGCGGACAATCTCCACGCCGTCGGCATACCATAGAGGTTGGTTGAAACTGTTCAGGCTGCCGGTTTCAAAAATCACCTCATCGAGCACCGGTGTGAATACTCCGGCAATTTTTTTTGAGGCGAGTCTGACATCTTTAATCCTGATCAGGTCATTGTCGAACTCTCCCCACAACCGCGACATCCGGGTGTACTGCTGGCTCTGGTTCAGGAGTTCCTGGTCAAGGGATGAGGCTTTGTCACGGGCTCTTTTGACCTCCATGCGGAGGGCCGACTCCTTGTTTTTGAGTGTCGGCAGCGCCCGCTCCCTCACCTTGAGCTGCTTCTCCAACCCCTGAAGTGCTGTTTTGTTATATTGTACTTTTATTGCCACGAAGAAAAAATTAGAATATCAGAATATCAGAATTTGCCAATAACCTTAACCTCAACCTCAACCGTCACCGAAATCAGTTTTTCCAGAACTTCTGCACCAGGTTTTCCCTGATGGCGACTTCGGCTTTTGAAAAGAACTTTCCGAAGAGTTCCCACGAGATGTCGAGCATGGTGTCGGTATCAACGTTGACATCGATGGCGAGCAGTTTCAGGGAGTATTCCCTGGCAAATTCGAGGGTTCGTTCGTCGTAGTCGGTGAGGTCGAAGCCGTTTTCCAGTTTGGTTCGGGCGTTCACCGAGTCGGCGAAGAGGCGGATGGCGGCATTCATCACCTGGGGATGGTCCTCGCGGGTCTGTTTGCCGATCACGAGCTGTTTGAGACGCGACAGGGAGCGGAAGGGGTCTACGATGACCTTTCCGATTTCGGAATCGCGGCGCAGGAAGAGCTGTCCCTCGGTGATGTACCCTGTGTTGTCGGGGATGGCGTGGGTGATGTCGCCTCCCGAGAGGGTGGTCACGGCAATGATGGTGATGGATCCTCCCGTGGGGAACTGGACCGCTTTTTCATAAATACGGGCCAGGTCGGAATAGAGGGATCCCGGCATGCTGTCTTTTGACGGGATCTGGTCCATACGGTTGGAAACGATGCTCAGGGCGTCGGCATAGAGGGTCATGTCGGTAAGGAGTACCAGTACGGCCTCGTTTTTGTCGACGGCGAAATATTCGGCGGCGGTAAGGGCCATGTCGGGCACCAGGAGCCTCTCCACGGGCGGGTTGTCGGTGGTATTCACAAAACTGATGATGCGGTCGAGGGCCCCGGCGTTGTCGAAGACATTCTTGAAATAGAGGTAATCGTCGTTGGAGAGTCCCATTCCGCCGAGGATGATCTTGTCGGCTTTGGCGCGCAAAGCCACCAGGGCCATCACCTGGTTGTAGGGCTGGT
>Ga0302248_1002534_pt1 | contig 10928 bp, 13 predicted proteins | sample AAG_UR_Leu_MG_FD_193528 | JGI IMG/M metagenome (GOLD analysis project Ga0302248, IMG submission 193528) | Enriched activated sludge microbial communities from anaerobic digester in WTTP, New Holstein, Wisconsin, United States - AAG_UR_Leu | ecosystem: Engineered > Bioreactor > Anaerobic >... | reverse complement strand
TTTTTGGTTGTGGAATCATAGAATATCTATTCCCAAATAAATCTAAATATTCTGGACCTATATTCGTCCAATAACTCCTTTGTCTTAATTGTCCTGATACTAACTCACTATTTATATTTGTTGGATAAGTTCCAAGCATTTCGCTTATTGCTGCGTAACTATAATCATCCATTGCCACATTTTCAAGTAAAAAGTATTTTGGTTCGCATTCTTTTAAAAGTCTTAAATACTCATAAAATAATCCTGATTTTTCCCCTTGCAAGCCTAATTTTTCTTTATTAGCTGAACTAAAATCTTGGCATGGGCTTCCGCCAATGCAAAGGTCTATACTCCCTTTGAACATATAGAGCCCTTCCTCATATTCAACCACCGTAACTTGTTCATCCTTATGAAGTCGTAAGAAATCCCAGTAATTCTGTGTAATTCCATCAGTTTCATCCCATCTACATAGTTCTCTGATAACTTCGTCAATAAAACTATCCTCTTCTGTTCCTCTGTTTCTTTTTTCTTTATCGACCTCTCTTGAAAATCTATCTTCTCTCTTCCCTTCAAATAATTCTCCCGAACATCTTTTCTCCACATTGCCTTTTTCGTTTTCTCTGAAACAATTTTCCGATTCTTTTCTTTTGAAAACCTCTTCTTCAATGTTTCCGAAATTCTTTTTTTCTGAATCTCCGTTTTTGGTTTCCCTACTTGCGATTCCGATATTTTCTTTCTTATATCGTCTGTAAATGTCATTGTCATACCCCCACTTGCTACATTGTAATTGTTGGGGTGTTCTAATATCATTTTCTTCTCCACATCTTCTGCTTGTTGTATAGTCTCCAAACTTTCTAACACTTCCCATTTCACGCTTTGAAAACCATACTTCCTCAATGCGTTGTACAGTGGAAGGTTCTGATACTTCTTGTCTTTCATTCGGCTTTTGTGTTCCGATTTTCGCTGAGAAAGTGAAGTTCTTGTTAAGCCAATATAACACTTCCCATTCTGAAATGTTGCTTTGTAAATTACTATCATAATTGCAAATATACGAATAAACCTCCGATAAGCAAAGTAATTTTACTTTTATTTTGGTAACATCTCCAAGTTGTATGGTATTTGGGTAGTTATGTTGTGTTACTTTTATGGCGTGTTGTTTTACTTCACTTGCAAAATAGTTTTCAATATTAAAACCTAAATTGTTAAGTGCAATTTGTCCGCAAGACATACCATCGAAGATTGATAGAACTACCATGTTTTTATTTTTTCTTTTTAAATTTTTTCGTTTTTCCTTTTGGTAATGTTTTATAGTTCGTTTCTTTTGCGAACTCATCACAATCCCATGTTCCTGCTTTTCCTTTTGATTTTAACAAAAAACATTTCTTGCTCTGTTTTAAATTTTTAAAAGCCATAATATAATATTTATAAATTTTTAAATAATGTTTTACGTTTATTATCACCTTTTGCTTTAACCTTTGCAAATCTTAATCTTACTATGATATAGCCTTTATACGATGTCCACCAACTATCTTCATTGTCAAACATGCGATCGAACTTTGTTGCCCATTTCTCGCCTATATAAGCTAATACTTCTTTCTTCGTCTTAGTCGTAAATGGAATATCTTTTAAGCTACCACTAAAAACAATATAGTAATACCCTGCTTTCCTTACGTTCTTCTTGTTTTTTCCTTCCATAATATATCTTTTATCGGACAAAGATAATATAATAAACTCATTTGTCAAGTGTTTAATAATATTAGTTATTAACAATGAAAATATTAATTTTTTTGATACTGAAAATCAGCCAAGTAAAAAATATTTCACTTTTTATTTGCTTTTTTAAAAATCATATTATATCTTTGTTGTGTTGAATATAGTTCATATAAACACGAATAATGAAAAAGAAATTAAATTTTAATTATAATATTGTTGTAAATTGCCCGAATTCGTGCGGGAATCAACCTTTTTGCAACAACTTTTTTGCTTCAAATATATATACCAAGCTTCTTAATAGTTGCTTGGTTTTTTTGTTTAACATCTTTTCTTTTAACATCATTTCTTCATTCGTTGAGAATAGTTTAATTGATGTTATAAGCCAAGATAAATTCTATATTAGGACATAGCCTTATTCTCCACTTCGTCAAGTCAAAGATGAATGTAAACGACATAATCAAACTGAAATAAATTTGAGATGTTTTTTAAAACACAACAAATCTTTTAAATGTAATGTATGGATGGCGACATTTTCCTATTACAGCCAAAAACTGAGCGGTAACTCACTCTTAAGCGATGATCTTAATAACAGTTGGTAAGAAAAATTCTCTCTCTCTTATCCTTTGGGGGTAAGGGGGCGACATTTTTTCTTACCTTCCAAAGACAATAATCTTCTCTACACGATTAATATTAAGAATGAAATTTTCAATTTCATAACGATAAATTAAACCAGTAATAAATAAATTTATTTATAATGGTATTATAATAATAATATAATGGTATTATAATATAATGGTAATATAATAATAATATAATGGTATTATATTTATATGGTATTATAGTTGGTATAAAATAAATAGAATATTCTGAAGTAAATATTTATTTATTTTATATGGTTCTTTTACTCTTTAGCGACGTTTGTAGATAATGGCATACTATGTCTATACGATTGGTAGTATTCTTTACAAGAAAAAACCCTTACACTTTTTTGGAGTATAAGGGTCTAACCAATTCTAAAAAAATAATACCTATGAAATATAATTTTTGTTATCGGAACAAAGATAGATAATAAAAATACGAAAGTCAATACTTGGTTAAAATTATTTTTTCCCATGACATCGTTCATGGTTTTTTTTAAATGGTAGTTCACATATTATTATCTATATACTCTTGAGTAATTTTAAAGGCATAAGGGTTGTCGAATTTAAGAAAGGTACGAGAATTTACTCCAGGCAAAGACATAAGCTCTATCATCTCGTCAGTAACCTCTAACGTACAAATATCCCCTCTGAAGTTTTTATAGGTACATAAGCGATCATTAAAGATATATCTCTTTGTGGTATTATTAAGTATATCTATATTCTCTTTTGCTATGGCCTTATCATTACTCTGCTTTTTCTCTATCTCTATCTTAATACTATCTTTTTCCTTTTTAACCTTACTATTATCATTTTTAACTAACACTTTATTAATGGTATTTTTATGCTTAAAGACATCGGATATATTGGCTTCCTTATTATCCTGTTCTTTAAGTTCTATTTTTTGTTTATGACTATTATCTTTTTTCTTGGACATATCTTGCGGACTATTAATATTAACCTCTAATTTCTTCTTTTTACGTCTAATTTTAGGTTTCTTAACTTTAACCTCTCTCTCGATATTATTATCTTTAAGTATAAGTCCAATAATATAAGTATTAAAGTTCTTCTCTCCTACTTCTACTATACGCTTATCTATAATATCTAATACCTCTTGTTTTATCCTTAATGGCTTAACAATACCATACTTGGTAAAATCTATCTTCTTTCTTTCTTCTGTTTCCATAGGTGTAATTTTCTTATTATAATTTATTAATTAAACCATTGTAATTCTGTTTTATCTTTATACCATTTCTCCCAAACATACCAACCATAAGTAATAGCACTTCCATCGTTATACTTCATTGCTACATTCGCACTTCGATTGAAGTTTTGTGTATCATACCGTATTTATTTTTTTTCTTCCCTCGCTTTTAAAACAAATAATTTTTCAATCGGTTTATATGTTTTAGTTTGGTTCATACTATTTGTAATTTCTTTTTCACAAATACATTCAAAATCATTAGGTGCTTGATATTCACTTACAAATACTGTATGTCCTTGCTTGCTCATTTTTCTGCACCATTCAAAGAAATTGTCGTGATTAAAGTCCTTTGATGTCGCATATTGTTTTGTATCCTTGTAAGGTATATCACAATAAATCAAACAAGGTTCTTTAAACTCAAAATCTTTGTAATCTTTTGAAAAGAATTTTACTTCTTTCAAGTCATTTATTTGTGATTCTGTGTTTCTAATTTGCTCATCAATGTAGTTTCTATGTGTTTTACCCACATCATGCCCAGAATATCCACCATCAAAAAATCTTCCATTATAACTACCCATCCAACCAATCCATCCAACAAGAAAATCATCAAACTCTATATTTGTTCCGTTGTTATATTCAATTCTTGCTTTTGAGTATAATTCTTTTGATATTGTTTTTGGTCTTTCTCTGTTTTCTTGAAGTCCTTTCCACATAGCAATAAGATATTTATTCTTATCGTTTGCAATTCTTCTTCCATCAACATTCTGAATAATGTGGCAACCACCACAAAACATATCAACAAACCATTGGTTTTGTTTTCTTTCTTTAAGCATAATCGGAATAATTTCATTTGCTATCCGATTTTTAGACCCCATATACTTCATAATTCCTTTTAATTTTTCAAATTAATTTTTCCCACCGCACTTCTGTTTTTTCAAAACAGTTTAGGTTGGGAGTTAAACAAATCAATTCGCTTTTGTGCAAAGTTCTTTATTAGTTCTCTTGCATCACCTTTGTATATTTTATTAAGTTCTAAATTTCCCACGCTAAAAATATTTTAAAATTATTACTGTTGTGCTTCGTATCATCTAATTAAACCATTTGAGTTCTGTTGTTCCATTGAAGCCTTTTTGCCACACATACCAAGCGTATGCAACAGCACTTCCACCACCCTCAATCATTTTTTCAAATTCTGAATTTTTTGCACATAATAATCGACTACTTGAAACGTAAACTATTTTTGGAGGTTGAGATATGAATAGTTTTTTCCTTGCTTTACCTTCCATAAATTGAATTTTTAAAAACATGGCAACCTTTTTACCTTCTGGTATTATATTCAATGCTTTTTCAACAAACTCTTTTGCGTATTTGTAAGGTGGGTTTGTAATTATGTCTCCGTTCCATTCCAAGTTATCAATGCTCAAAAAGTCTATTCCTGTTTCGCCAAACCCTCTATCAACCAAATCTGTGCTTTTTACATTGTACCCAGCACTTTCAAATACTTTGCTCAAATGTCCTTCACCACAGGCACACTCCCAAATATTTGGTGAAAATGTTTCAAGTTCTAAAAGCAAATCCGCTGCTTTTGGGTCTGTTGCGTAAAAATCTTCGATTTGCCTCTTTTTATCAGTATGATTACTTGCTCCCAGCGTCTTATAAACACTATTCTTATTTCCTGTCCAATCTTTCATAAGTTATATATTAATACTACAAAGATAATATATTTTGTATTACAAAGCAAATATAATATAAACTATTTATTTACCTTATATTTCATATTGGAGGTGTCCCCCGACCAAAAAAACCTTTTCCTAATTATACCTATTTTATCCTATTTAGGTATTTCGGTATTCAAGTACCTAATCATTTAAATATTTAAATACTCATTTACCTACTCACATATTTATTGCTTTTCACAAAACCTCCAAAATATCTCCAGCTTAAAAAACCCAAAACTAAATTCTAACACGATCACCTAAATCATAAATCCCTAAAACTACCAAAATATAAAAACTAACTTATTTCCTCACTCTGTATACAAAACCCAAAAATCTTTACACTACACCTTATATATACATAAATACTTTACATAACAAAAATAATTTCTCTTGCCCCATAACTAAAATATATAACTTCCAAAAATAAATAACTTTATAATATCTCATAACCACAATCATGGGTATAAAGAAACAAAGTAGCACATAGAACCAAATATAAGTTATATACGCCTTATATGGATAAACATAAAGATTCTTTACGTTGTGGTTAAAAGATACGTTAAGCTAATTAAGTACGCCTTACGTTGGTACATGTTACCTGTTACGCCTTACGCTTTACGCCTTACGTGTGACGAAGTACGTGTGACGTGTTACTAATTACGTGATACGTGGGTATCCCTATACGACTTCCCCCCGCTCGTTGCGTTTAAAGGTCGGTTTTCGTTTCGGAAATGGTTTTGCTTTTTGGAATTGAAAATAAAAAAATGACTGGTAGTTTCATTTTTGGAATAGTAATTTTTCGGGCAAAGGAAAAAATCGGCAATGTTTATAAGGGTGTTATTTTTTGGGTATGTATATAAGGCGTTAAGGTGTTAAGTCGATAAGGTGGCCAGGTTGTGCGGTTGGGTTGGCTGTGCGGTTGGGTTGGTTGGGTTGGTTGGGTTAGTTAAGATACGAGCAAAGGAAAGGACCAAACGAAAGGAACGTATATATAATAAGGTGTAAAGATTAGAGCTAATGTATATAGTTATTATATATATGTTACATAAATAAGGGTGTATAAAGTGGGGGTCAAGTGCGGTTTGTCCATCGGCAAGACAAAGGCGAGAGTAGGAAAGAGCTATTTTGAGGGGGTTAATTTTAGTACTTCCAAAAGCTTTTAAACGAGCAAGGAAATAAACGACAAACATATATATGACTGTATTTCAACGCATTAAATTATAAAGGTGTTTTGTTGTCGTTTCGAGGCTATCGCCTATCTCATTAGTTAGACTATGTCGGAGACAAAAAAGGGGGTATAAAGTGGGGTATCATTGAAAGGGTACAAAGGAATAAAAGCACGTTAATAATACATAACTACTTTGTAACACGCTATTTAGGTCTATTCTGCATTTCTGCCTGTCCTGTCGTTCTATCAACCTACAACTACTTGCAAGGTGGCGTAAAGGTCTGTAAATCAGCGTTTTGATAAGTGGTATTACCCCCTTTACCGTTTACGTAAATAGGTATTGGAGTATTTAAATGTATGAATGTGTTATTGGTTTGGGTGTATGTATAGTGTGTAAGATATTATGTAAAGATATTACCTAATGTTAATAATATAATGTATAATAAATAAAGTTAGTTTGTTTTATTGATTGTTTGAGGCGTTTTTTTGTTGGCTTGGTATATTGGTACTATTTTGAAAATTTGTGCTTTTAAAATGCTTTAAATTGGGTTTGTTTTGTGTTTGGTTGTGTTGGTATTCTTATTCCTTTTTATATGCTTTTTATTTTATTGTTTTGTTTTTTTGTTTGTGTTGTATTATATATTACATTTGTTTTTTTATAATGTATTTTGAGTAATTCCAATAAAAATAATATTATAAGAGTTTTTTTATATATTGGTGCTTTTGTAGTGGTGGCGGGATTTGGCGAAATATCTAATTTCCCTTTATATGTTAAAATATGTTAAAATTGGCAAAATAATTTGTTTTTTATTTTTATTGTTTAATTATTTATATATGAATTTCTCTTTTGCCTTGTGGGAGTAAGGAGAGAGCAAGAAAAAAAAGTATATTATTTTAATGTTTTTATATATTAAATTGGTCAAGATAGTTGATTTTATTGAGTTTCTTAAATTTGACTTTGTTATTTTAAAATATGTACATTTGTAATACAAATTTGAGACGTATTTTTTTTTACACTTAATTTTGAAAATATTTATAATATTTTTTAAATAGAAAATTAATAAAACTTTTTAACAAGGAGGTATAAAATGGAAACCACAGAAAAAAATTACAGTATGAAAACTATTGAAAACGAAATTAAAGCCTATTTAATTGACAAATTGAATGATTATAAGGGATGCGCTATTTATGCTTGTGATTTAGCGTATACATTAACAGAAGAAGCAAATGTAAACGGTAGCGTTTATTGCAACGCCTACAAAACAAAAGAACTAATAAAAGATAATTTTGATTTATTTGGCGATTTTGTAAGGTATTATGAAAATGAATTAGGCGAAACACTCAACCCATTATTAGAACCTGAAAAGGCGCATGTATGCTTTTTAATCGAAAGTTGCAGCCAAATTTTGCAAAGCTGTAAACTTATAAATGATAACTGGAATAATAAAATTGACTTAACAGACAAAAATATTAAAACGTTAACTAAACAAATTAATGACTTTACTACGTTTGAATTTTAAGCGGTTTACTGACGAGGGGCGAAACTCCGAAACGGGCAATAAAAAGCCCGTATAAACCTTAAAAAATTAAATCTATGAAAAAAGAAGAAGAAAAATCTGTTGTATATAAAACAGATTCTGGAAATATACAAGTTGCTATGCACTATTCAGAACATAAAAAAAATATGTATGTTCAGGGTAGTATATACGGAAAACTTGAAACTGGAGGATCTTCAGTTGCTTCAACTATTAAATTGTGCATAAAAAAGTTTATTGAAGACAATGATCTCAAAATAAATGGTAAAGTTACTCATTATGGTTATGGAATTTATGCGATTGATGTCAGTTAATATTTGCAAATAACTATTAAATAAATTATAAACCAATTTTAAAACCTTATACTTATGAAAACTTTAAAAGAACTTGATTTGCAAAGAGACCAGCACTTGTCAATTAGACAAAATGGTAAAAGAATTGGTCAACTAGAAATAGTTGATGGTAAAATAAAAACATGTGGTATTATTGGTGATAACCAATATGATAATTTCGTTGAATTAATAAAAGGTCTTCAAGGTTTTGATATTAAAATTGACGATTTCTATTGGTAAATTTACACATAACTAAATTATAAACTAATTTAAAAACATAAAGCTATGAAAACAACAAAAAGATTTGCTATTTATTCAGTAAATAGGATGAATGAAAGAACGGAAAATGCTATAAAAGAAACTAATTCACAATTATTTGCAATGAATTTTGCAAATAAATTAAAAAAAAATAACAAAGGCGGTTATTGGTGTGGCGTTGTTGTTGTGGACAATCAACTAAATATTGATTATTATAATATTTAATAATAATCTAATATAGTATAAATTTAAATAATTCTTTAAACTTTAAAAAAAACTATATGAAAACATTAAAAGAACTTGTAAAAAATGTTAGTTATGCCGAAGTGCTTAACTATATATCTAAACCTTATCGCCATGCAATGGGAGGAACAAAAAAACTTATTGTTGATAATAAACAAGAGTTATTTTTGGATCAAAAGGATATATACAGGGGGCGAGGAAGCAAATATAATACTTCGATAAGATACGAAAACCAAATATATGATATTACATTAAATCAACTCGAAGAATATAAAAAGGAAATAGGCAAGAAAAAATACGAGGAACAAAAACGACTTGTTCTAATTAATAAAGAATTTAAACAAAAACAGAAACGTATTTTTGAAGCCGATAAAATGGGAATTTACTCAATTTACAACAATATAATAGAATTAAGCGAAAGCGAACAAAAGTTTAATACTTTTAACCCATCCAAATTAGCAAAAACGCTAAATATTAGCATTTCCGATGCGAAACTACTAAGAAGCATCGGCAAAACTTATGTATTTGCTCAAAAATTAGATAACAGCGAAATAATCGAGCTATACCACGCAGATTTAAACAACAATTCATTATATATATACGTTTCGAAGCCAACAGAGGAACGAATAAAAGAGTTTAAAGCAAATCATTCAAACTGGTTTAATGCTCCTTATTCGCACTTATTGGGACAAACAGAAAATAAAAATCATTTCGTTTGCTAACCTTATAAATTATGAAATTAAACGAAATTAAAGGGGGTATTTATTTTGATACATCCCACAAGAATAACTACTATATTTTAGAAAATAATTTGTTTGATTTTAGAACGATTAATTTAAAAAGTAATATAAACCACTTACTTAAACTTATAAGCCGACAAAATCAATTAAAACAAACAAATTTAAAGGATATAGATAAGGCAACCGATATACTCTATTTATCAATAAATTTTAACTAAAAATCTAAAAACATAAACCTATGAAAACAATAGAAATTAATCTTTATCAATTCAATGAATTAAGTGAAAAAGCAAAACGAAAAGCACTTAATAAATATATTAAAAACGAAGATTTTTCTTTTATTTGGGAAGAAGCACACGAAACAGTTAAGGAGTTTTGTAAAAAAACAATTATTAAAACTTATCAAAATTCGTGGTTAGAACCCAATTTTAATAATATCGATGATAGTATTTTGAATTTAACAGGAGTTAGACTACTTAAATATTTTATAAACAACTTTGATTTTTTGTATAAGCCAAAATATTTAAAATATTACGATGATCACAAAACACATAGAATGATTAAAAATAAAATAGCAATAAATACAGGAAATAAATATTGTATTGCATATTCAAACATTCAAAAAGAAACTTCTTGTAATTTAACTGGAGTTTGTTATGATGATGATTTACTAGACCCAATATATAAATTTATACAAAATCCAAAAGATAATAAAAATTTTGAGGATATTATTTGCGAATGTTTTTATAACTTAAAAAAGAGTATTGAAAATGAAATTGAAGCAAAACAAACTATTGAATATTTTGCAGAATTGTGCGAAGGAAATGATTATTATTTCACAGAACAAGGAGAAATGAAAATTTAATATAATCTTAAAAACTAAAAAAATGGAAAAATTAATGAAAAGCAAGGAAATTATTTTTTCTATCAATGGCAATGGAGGAATGGATGTAAGTCAATTTAATATGAAAGAATTAAAAAGATTTATTTTTCTAAATTATCCGTGCACGAGATATACTGCAGAGGTAGTCGCAGTACATCTATTATATTAAAATAAAAATTAATAACTATTTAAACATTTATTTATCAATTAATTTTAACTAACAATTTAAAAACTTAATACTATGGAAAAAACCTATAAAAGTACAATTTCGGAATATTCTCTTAAATATACGAAATCTGAAATACAAAAAACAAAAGTAACTACAAGTGAAAGTGCTTCAAATGTTATAAGAAAATTTTATTTCGATGATATTAACATATACGAAAGTTTTTTCATATTATTATTAAATAGCCAATTTAATACAACAGGCTTTGCAAAAATTAGCCAAGGGGGAACAGCTGGGACCGTCGTAGATATAAAAATTATAGCAAAATATGCAGTTGATTCCTTATCTCCT